>Ga0315309_1001447_pt1 | contig 14169 bp, 11 predicted proteins | sample TDP4_MG_FD_203080 | JGI IMG/M metagenome (GOLD analysis project Ga0315309, IMG submission 203080) | Freshwater sediment microbial communities from Lake Towuti, South Sulawesi, Indonesia - TDP4 | ecosystem: Environmental > Aquatic > Freshwater > Lake > Sediment | place: Indonesia: South Sulawesi... | reverse complement strand
ATTTAACGTCGAGACAAAAGTGGGGAAAGGAACCAGGGTGACCATAAAGAAATGGAAGGATTAGCGTTCGTCCCTCTGACGGCGCATTTAATAGCCAAGGCTGTCACAATTGAGACCATACATTGTGATGGATAAAAGTTGTTTGGAGCGAAACTAGGCCGTTAGTCGTATCTACCGAGAAACCGACAGAGGATGAGAATCGGCTTGAGCAATATCATTTACAAGGTTATGTTGGGATTCTTCTGGACAATGTCGTGTATGGCAGTGTCATCCTACATTCTAGGGAAGATAATGATCGGAGCATGGTTACCATGGTACACAGATTTGCTGAGCCAGATCTTCATATCTAATTGGCTCATCACCTTGATAGTTCTCACAATTCTGATGATCCTTTTGGGATTCCTATGTGTCTGGTCATCGCGGCACAACCCTGTTTTGAAGATCCTGTTGCTCACGTTGTTTGGACTTGTCAGCGGCGCGTTCATTAGCCCGTTGGTATCGGTTGCATTGCTACTTGACGTGGATATCGCTGTGGCGCTCGCAATTACCGGGGGAATATTCTTTTTCCCTGCGGTCATCGGGTGGGTAACGAAGAGAGACCTAGCTGAATGGAGAAACTGGGTATTTGGACTCCTCATTTTCGCCATCATAGTGTCACTGGTGAACTTCATCTTTCCGACGACGTCTTTTACACTGATTGTGTCGATCATCGTTGTCGTCGTCTTTGTTCCCTTGGTAGCCTATGACATGAACATAATAAAGAATAAGCTGAGCGAGGAAGAATGGGTAGCGGGCGTTGTGAATCTGTTTCTGGACTTCTTCAACATCTTCGTGAGGATCCTCTACATACTCATCATACTGGCGTCCAGGAGAGAGGCTTAGGAGCGATTGGCTCTAGTAGTAAGAGAGCCGCGGATGATCTAGCAGTAGACTTGTTGCCCTCTAGTAGAGATGAGGCAGGATTCTCCTATCCGTCCCAAACCCATGGAAAGCCCCTTCTGAGACACTTGAAGGCTTCAGCATAAGGTCTCTTGATCGCCTTTCCCTCACTTGCATTCTTTTCCTTGATGATCTTAGCGATCTCGTCTCCGAGTTGTGTTTCATGCTGGCGGATTGCTTCCAATTTCAAGTCGATAGTATCAGTTATGTCAATCCAGGTGTCTGGTAGGAAGGGATGGAAGAGATACATTTCAAGAACCATATGAGGCTCAGCATCTTTCTCAGGGTACTCATACTGGTCGTAAGCGAAGCCCGCCGCTTCCAGCGCCATCATTCCTGTGTGTCTGTGATCCCTGTTTCCCTCGTACGGTCTCCATGGATCGAACGTGAACACGACATCTGGTCTGATATCACGTATGAGACCAATCAGCCTTCTCCTCAGCTCAAGAGACGAATCCATATGCTGATCTCTGTACTCGAGGAAGATGACTTTCTCAACTCCGAGGATTTTGGCTGCTCTTTTCTGCTCTTCCTGCCTCATCTTTATGGCTTCTGGTGTCGATATTTCTGGATCGGCAACGCCATGCCGCCCGTCTGTGAGGAGTAGGTATGTGAACCTTTTGCCAATCTTCGCAAGTTTCGCGACTGTTCCTCCTGCAGCTATGTCGGTGTCATCCGGATGCGCCTGAATCGAAAGGATGCTGCTTACTTGCTCTTCGAAAATCGATGAAGACCTAAGTTTCCCGTACTTGGTGATCGGGGTTTCATTATCCTGCTTCACCATAACGGTCCATCATCTCCTTTGATTGGATTGGTGTCGCCTCTGAACGGGCTATCTTCTCATCTTTCTTGCTTAAAAACATAGACCAGTATGATTCCCCTCAGGGAAAAGCAGGCGAAAGGCTCAAAGATAAGGCTCATCTGTTTTCGACCCGCGCGCGTCCTCACGATGCTCTTATATGTCGGAAACCCCCCTTATCTGAGCACTGAATGGAAACCGGAGAGGAGGAGAGAAAGAGAGTGCTCTTCATAACATACTATGAGCTAAATCCCGACTTAGATCCTTCAGAGATCGCGGACCTCGCTCAGAAACTAATCTCAAAAGGCGTCTATCCGCCAAAGGGACAGAAGACCCTTGCCTGGTACCAGTCGACCGGAGACAACTGGGGAATAATGGCTGTTGAAGTTGAAAGTGCAGAAGCGAGCGCTATTGGCACAAACATGTGGCGGATAGCAAAGCCCGGAATTTTCAAGTGCATCAAGAGTACGCTCGCAATGAAAGCCGAAGATCTAATACCTATTGCAATGAAGCTGAGCAAGCAAATAAAGGGATAGATTCGTGAAAGAACGTGGAATCGACTCCACATTCCATTCTTCTTTTTTGTTTGGCTTGTAGACTTATGAGAGAAGAAACAGGATCGGCTCAAAACTTCTCACTGATGTGGCATTGCTTATTAGAGAGTTCGGGGCATACTACCACTTCACAATTCTGATCAGCTAGAGGAAGGAGTTGGTCAGGAGGAGAACGATTTGTCTGGGAAGAAACCCGACAAAGAAAAGCTGCAGTCGAAGGTGCCTAGCAGAGGACGGACCCTGGGTTCGATAAGCGTTGCCAACATGGTGAATACCGCTGATGCCCAGATGTTTCCAACGCTGTTCCCTCAGATTGAGCCTAGCCTTAGATTGACCGCCGCGCAACTGGGTCTCATCCCAACAATAAGGCTAGTTCTTCAATCAACTACCGCGCCACTGTGGGGCTGGTGGAGTGACAAGCACTCGAGGAGGCGCATCCTCTCAACTGGCTGTTTCTTGTGGGCGCTCTTCACGATCTTTACTGGGTTGGCAACGCAGTATATGGACATTCTGCTGTGGCGTGCGTTAACCGGAATAGGTCTTGCGGTGATAGTTCCAACGACCCAGTCAATTGCAGCAGATTATTTTTTGGCCTGAAAAGAGGGGTAAGGCCTTTGGTTTGATCGGGTTGTTCGGGTTGGTTGGAGCCATCTTCGGAACTCTATTCGCGACAGCAATGGCAGATCAGACAATCTTGGGCATCGAGGGCTGGAGGTTTGTGCTTATATCGTGGGGCGTTATAAGCATCATCGCTGGGCTTGTCGTACTCTTTTTCTCGAAGGATCCACTTAGAGGCGGACTCGAACCTGAACTGGTAAGGGTATTAACGAAGGAGAAGGCTGAGCGATACAAGCCCAAGCGCTCTGACTATAAGAAGATCCTTACAAAGAGAACATTCTTGTTGATCCTTGTTCAGGGTGTCGTTGGAACGATCCCGTGGAATGGGCTTCTATTCATTGTTGAGTGGCTTCAGTATGTAGGGTTTGCGCCCTTAGAGTCAGGTATGATTATGGCTCTCTTGATTGTCGGCACGGCTCTGGGAACCTTTTTCGGAGGAGTTATCGGAGACAAGGCGGCGAAATGGCGCCCGAAAAGCGGTCGGATTATTATCGCTCAGATCTCTGTCTTTTCAGGCATACCAATGACCTATGTGATGTTTATGCTCATTCCAGCGCAGACATCCTCAATCATATTCTATATTCTGGCTGGGGCTGGAACGGGCTTCTTGATCTCATGGTGCGCAAATGGATGCAATTCACCAATTTTCACGGAGATCTTTGAACCGGAAATTAGGAGCTCGGTCTTCGCCGTGGACACGATGATTGAGGGATCCGTCGGAGCCATTGGAACATTCATCGTTGGAACTCTAGCAATGCTGTTTGGGTACTCACCAACTGGGGGCGTGGAAATCTCTGCATTGCCCCCCGGTGTGAGGGCGGCAAACATGATGGCGCTCGGTCAAGCAATGTTTCTGATCGCCGTGATCCCATGGACTCTCTGCCTAGTCTTCTATACACTCGTATACAGGGCGTACCCGAAGGACACTGAGAATCTGCGCAAGACTATGGAGAAAAGAAGAGAAGAGATCGAGAAGCGGTAGAAAGACTACCTGATCCCGAGTTTCTTGGCTGTGTTCGAATACAGATCGGTGCGCGCCACCGGCTTTCCGATTTTCGCCGACATGGTTCCCATGAGCGCCATTTCAACTGCAACCTTGCCTTCTTCGCCGCGATATTTCGGCTCTCTGTTGTTAAGGATGGATTCCACGAACTCTTTGACTTCCTCTCTGAATGAGAGGCTGTAGAACTGCGGCATTGGTAGGTGTTCTACCTCAGGTGTTTCCCATTCCTCCGAAGGATTCTCTCCCTTACAGGAGAAGAACTTTATGGGTTTCTCCCATGTAGTGTCCATGAGAATCGTTCCTTCGGTTCCATAGAACTCAAACCTGATAAAAGCAGGGCTACCGATAGTCTCGCTCAGAAATGCTTCCCCGACGGCTCCTTGCTTGAATTTCATCAGAACTATTGCGTTGTCGTCTTCCTTCTCCTTGACTACAACGTGCTCAAGTAGACCAGCTCGTACTGTGTCCACATCTCCCAGCGCGTACCTGAACGCGGAGCAGATGTGAACGCCGGCATCAAACCAAACTCCGCCCCCAGCCTTGTCTGGAGTACAGTGCCATGTATTTGGTTCCATCAGTTTCGGAACTTCGTTTAGGCACTCCGAGCCTCGGGCAAAGAACACTTTGCCTATCTTGCCGCTATCAATGATTTCCTTGATTTTGACCATGGTAGGCATGAACCTGTAGGTTTCAGCTATCATGAGCTTGACCTTCGCATCTTTTGCTCCCTTGATCATCTTGTCGCAGTCTTCCAGTGAGGTTGCCATTGGTTTCTCACATAGAATATGTTTGCCGGCCTTTGCAGCTCCAATAGCCACTTCCGCATGCATGTTGTGAGGGAGGCAGATCGACACCGCATCAATATCTTTCCTTTTTAAAAGGTCGTGCCAGTTGGTGTAGTGAGCATCCATTTCGTATTCTGAGGCCATTGTGCTTGCAGGTTTTTCGTCGATGTCGCATGCAGCCATCATCTTCACGTTGCCTTCTTCTATGTGTGGGCGATACGCTACTGCGTGCATACAACCAGCAAAACCGCACCCAATAATCCCAACACGTATCGGTTGCATTTCAAAACCTTCTCTTAAAACAATCCTATTCGTTAGGTGTCTTTGTTCTCGACTTAAAAGGTTTCCTTCTCAGCTAAATCCTACAAGCTCATCATACCGAAGAATTATTACGACCAGCAAGAAACAGGAGTGCACAAGAGGGATGAGACTGGTAGCAAATGAGGATGTAGCTAGGAGAAGGTAAGCAAAGCAGAGCCCTTTGCTGCCGTAGGGAGTTACACGACGATAACACTTGCTCTGGGGTTGGTTGCCAAGGGTTTTGCCGCACAATTGATTGGCACGCCATTCAGTATCCAAGTCTTTTCTTCTCTTTCTACGACTTCTGCGTTCGATTTCTAACTCTTAACTTCACTCTCTTGTTAGACTATAGGTGTGATTTTGGGTAATTCATATCCTTTCGATGCGTCCATTTCCACCACGTGGAGGTTTGTTCTAGGTTTCACTCCATATAGGATCAGGCCGCCATGCTCTTCAGTTATCTTAAGATGAACGTCGGCCATCGCGCTCAACATCGCACAGACCTCGTTGTAACCAGGCTTGAGCACTAGCATCATCAAGTTTCCTTTCTCTCTCGCCCTGCTACCCGCGAGCTTTATGATTCTATTGACCTCTTCCGCGCCATAGACAGATGCAAGATAATCGTATCCCGCTGTTGTAAATACGGGCTGGCTCGTTCGGTTCATGAGTTCTTGTTCGATCTCGACCAACTGTTGATAGTCTATCCATATGTTTTTTCCTTCGAAGGACAGTAAACAAGCTTCTTCTTGCGCCTCTGAAGAGCGAAGAACGCATACTCTGAAAAGAGGGCCGAGCTGACTTTCTGGAAATCCGCCCCTCGTAATCACCTTTTTCAGCATTTTGAAGTCGGTTCCAGCTGATGGGATCACTATGCTAGCTCGCCCTTGAGCCAGGAAATTGATACCTGTTGGAGCTATTAACAGATGATAGTGCGAGGTTGAGATGCCTTTTCCGACTTCGAGCAAAACGACTGAGCCTCGGGGGTAGCCTCCCCCCAAAATGCGATCTAAGTGATCGGACCCTGTTGAAAACTTTTCCGGTGAGTCTGTTATTGGTTTGAATGTTTGCGGCTTCTCTATAGGCTTCTCCGTGTAGGGCTGGAAGAGGTTAAACCCACCTTCAAGTGTGAAGATGAATTCTCTTTCAGGAAGCCTTGTTCCCCTGAGTTTAACAACCTTCAGCTTTCTTAGTAGGCGACCATCCAATTCATCCATGCTCAGTGTTATCAGACCGTCGGCTAGAAACTCCTCAGCTCCACTCCCAATCTTCTGATAATCGGAAGGTATTTCAGTCGTGAGGATCGTTGTACATCTCCGTTCCCTTCCCGCGTTGAGAATCGTTTGGAGAACATTTCGTGGATCCATCCTTTCTCCAAAGGCTTGAGCCATAGCAGAAAAACTGTCTATGACAAGCCTCTTGGCTACTACTTTTTCTGCCGATTCTATGATCGACTGCAGTATTCTTGGCGCGCCTCCTTCCTTGAGAGCAACAAACTCAATAAACTCGCCCATTCCCGTCTGAAGACATGCCTCACCATCTTTGCGAAGATGTCTCAACACATCAGAGACAAAGCTTTTCTTGGTCTCACCAAATGAGACATATAATCCAGGTTCGCCCTGCTCCAAGCCATAACAGAAAAAGTTGGCTGCAAACACGGTCTTCCCTGTGCCGGGACTCCCAGCTATGATGATCAGGCTATCCTTCGGGAAACCCCCTTCGATCATTCTGTCCAGGGTGACTACTCCTGTTTGAACTCTTGCCGAGATATCTGGCGAATCCGTCGGTGTTTGACCTCCCAACAGGATCGAGATCCCCCGAATGGCATCGTCACTACGTAAATTGGGTCTGCAATCGTATAAGCCTTAGGAGCAATACTAGTACCGATATGAACAAAGTTGAGAATCCCGCAACTTACATTCTATGTCTCACTAGGTTGATAATCAAACCTTGCGGTAGATTGTGACCAAGGCGGTTGAGAGTTAACGTGAAGACAGACAAGTTTGAGTCTTATAGCTCGCGAAAAAGCCGACTCAGCGGCGCAAATACGGAAGACATCAGAATTGAGGAAGGTCTCGTACCGAGAAAAGAAAGGGTGGACCCACGTATCGCTATCACAAGGCAATGTTGCACCAATACTCATTCTTTTCTCGCTGTTCCCCTCTCTTGGCTCTCGATTGGCTTGAAGTACTTGATATCACTCATCGCGCCTTTTCGCTCTTCAGCCCACACTGCTTTGACTCTTGACCCTACTGGCATCTTCTTGAAGTCTTCCTTCTGGTTCCCCAATTGCACTCCTCCAATAAACCAAAGCAGTCCTGTGTCGGCGCCGTCAAGCTTGATGCCTCCAATGGCGTAAGGCGGTTTAGGTAAGCCCGTGAACTGAACATAGCATATGGTGAATGTTTGGATTACTCCGGTGTCTTTGACTTCAACCCAGTTTGTTGTGGGAACGAAGCATCTCTCGCAGAAATTCCTCGGAGGGACCATGACTCTGTTGCACTTGGGGCACTTGGTTCCCATTATCTTCTTGTTCTTAAGCTCGGTGAAGAACTTCGTCGCTGCTTTGCCAGCTGAATGAACGTAAGGTATATTCCACCTGCCTGGGAACTCTAAGAATACCTCTTTCTTTTCTTTTCCAGCTCCTTTACTCCCACTACTCATGACTTTACTTTCACCTCTTCTCCTCATACTTCTGGATTATTTGATTCTGATTTAGTTATCCAGTTTGTTACAATGGCTCACCGATATTTTCTATGGTGTTCTCCCCATGATCATTAGGGTGTGAAGTGATACTGCGCCCCCCCAAGCGTGCGCCAACGCTGTCTCAACGTTGGGTACCTGCATTTGACCTGATTTCCCCATGACCTGGCGCGCCGCTTCAGCAACCCTGATTAGCCCTGTTGCGCCTATCGGGTTAGTGGCTTGAACCCCGCCTGATGGGTCTACCGGCAAATCTCCTTTCATACTCGTGACCCCACCTTCCACCAGTTTTCCCCCTTCACCCTTACCGCAGAAGTGCAACGCCTCGTACTCGAGTATCTCTTGGCATGCAAAAGCCTCGTAGAGTTCGGCTACTTGGAAGTCCTTCAGAGGGTTTGTTATCTTGGCTTTGCGGTATACTCGTCTTCCGAGCATTTCTAACGTATCCCAGTCAGCCATATCAGGTCGCTCTCCCGGAGAGTAAGCGTCTGATATTGAACCAGCTCCCTTAACCCAAGCGGGTTCCTTGCACAGTTGTTTCGCTTTCTCTTCTGAGGCGAATATGACGGCTGCGGCTCCGTCTGATCTTGGGCAACACATGTACAGGGTCAATGGCCAGGAGATTACACCTGAATTCATGACGTCTTTCACTGTCATGTGCAGGTGGAGGTGAGCGTTGGGATTGTTGAAGGCGTTCTCGTGGTTCTTTACTGCAACCATTGCAAAGTGTTCCATCTTCGTCCCGTACTTCGCCATATGAGCCGCGCCCTGGAACGCTCCAGCACTGATCGCTCCAGCCCCCGTCTCTCTTTCATATACTGGATCAACGGCTGTGTTGAGCACCAACTGGGCATCCTCGCACTCACCGACTCTCTGACAACAAACAACAAGTACAATGTCGAAGAGGCCAGATGCCACGTGGTAGTAGCCTGCCTGAGCAGCTGAACCACCGGTGGTTCCGCCAGTGGATATTTTCATGTAGGGCTTACCAAGGGGAGCGCCAGTTGAATCAACATCCCATCTGTCTGGAGCCTCAACTCCGTCAAACGGATCCATGCAACCATAGACGACAGCGTCCACGTCCTTCAGAGTTATGCCTGCGTCGTTCAAAGCCGCTGTCACAGCTTCATAGGTGATGTCTGGATGTGTAACTTCTCTTCTCTTTGTGGCGGTTTTTGTTAGACCCGTGCCAATTATGGCTGCCTTGCTAACAACCATTTTTCACCCTCCCTCTTTCACTCCTTCCCCAAGATTACCACGCAGTGTCCCATTGATGCAGCTCCTGAGATGTGAGTTATTCCGTGAGCTAGAGCTCTCTTGGCGCCTTTGACTTGGTGTTTGCTTGCTTCTCCTCTCAACTGGAGAGTCGCCTCGACGACTCTGAAGAGACCTGCCGCGTGATGTGGATGCGATGAAAGGGCTCCACCTGATGGATTTACTGCAAGCTCACCAATTCGCCCGTCTTCATCCATTTCGTCTATTGTTGCACCGCCACGACCCTTACCGCAGAACTTGAGTGCCTCATACTCCATGAGTTCATGGTAAGACGTTATGTCGTGAAGTTCTGCCACCTGCAGATCCTTGAGGGGGTTCTCTATTGCAGCCATTTTATAGGCTCTGTCGGATGCCAAGCGCAATGCAAGGAGTTCTCCAGGTTCCGCGTCTTGGAAGTAGTATGAGCCCACGTTCCATGCTAAGCCGTCTATCCAGACTGGGTTATCCGTAATTCTCTTGATGTACTCAGACGATGCCAGAACCACCGCGCAGGCGCCTGAGGAAGACGGCGGAAGGTCAAGCTTTCTTAAAGGATACGAAACCATTGGTGAATGTAAGACTTCTTTAAGTGTCACAGCTTTTCTCAGGTGAGCGTACGGGTTCTTCGCGCCATTCCTCCTGTTCTTTACGACGACTTTGGCAGCCTGCTTCTCCATTACTCCCGCCGTTTTCATGTAGTTATTTGCATGCATTGCGAAGGAGGTTACCCAGGTGAGCCCGAACCCTCTTACGAACAGGTGGTCGAATGCGTAATTCGTTACTAGCTCAAAGGGTGACTCCGTGGTTCCTATTCCTGTCACCATGGCTGTGTCAAATAGGCCTGAAGCCAGCCTCATGTAGGCGTAGGCGAGGGAGAATGTTCCATCCTCAGCGCATCTGCTCTCGTCCTTCAGAAAGCCGCCAGCTGCAGTACAAGTATGCATGTTAGAGATTGTTCGCCCGTCTGCGACGTCGTCTCCAGCCTCAATGACTGTGTCAAGTTCGCTTCGCTCCATCCCTGCATCCTGAAGAGCCTTTGATGCAGCTTCGTAAACAATGTCGTAGAAAACCTCTTTCTTCTTGCTCTCACACTTGGTTTGTCCGACTCCGACTATTGCAATCCTAGGCTTGAGCATGGGAAATGTCACTCTCCACCTCCTTTTCGGAGTGGGCGCATTCAGTGGGTTTCTCGACCTAGGCGTCTTCCTAGGTCAACAACTGATTTCTAAAATTGCCTAGTCCATCTATATATAGATTTCACGGCTTATAGCTCCGCTTTTGACAACCTTGTCAAGCTAGGCGCAACGAGGGCCCGATTCGAGCGCTTTGATTTATCTGCAGGAGAGACCTTGCGGAAAACATGTCTCACATGCACTCTGAAGGGGCGCGTAGCTTAGGAAGAAGAATCGGGGGGACCGACGCAGAGCCACCGGAGTGGAAACTTTAGAGAAAAGGTAAACCGTAAATGCTTCTTTCTATTTAGGTGGTTAGGATGTCTATGAACACTCCTTTAATGGAGCTGGCGGTTCGCGTTTGGCTCGTCGAGACCCTAGTTTCGGGCTTGAACTTTTTTGTCCTCATGGGTTTGATTTACGAACCGTTGTGGGGCGAGTTGATAGCGCATCAAATCGGGATGTCAACTCGAATTGTGTACATATTCATTTTCGCGTACCTCTTGCTCAGATATGCCAAGAAATATGAAACCAAGGACTTGTTACATGTTGGTCTTCTATGGCTGGGCTTGGAACTCCTATTCGAATGGGGAGGTAGCCTTGTCATAGGACGTCCGGCACAAGAGATTCTTGTTCGCTGGAACATCTTTGCGGGGTACATGTGGCCTTACGTTTTACTTACTTACTTACTTACCTATTCTCAAACCTCATTGTTGGCACAATCTTGCATCCAGGCAAGAAAAAGAATTAGTTGAGAGCAGACTGCCTCGACAGCTCTCTCATTTTCAATACTTCGTGACTTCCCTTCCTGTATGCCATGAGTTTGGAAGTTGGGCTCACTTCATCAGTCCAAACTCTCGGAAAGTCTTTCTGCAATGGGCAATAATTCACTGAATCTTTTCTTGAGTCTATTTGCTATTCTTGGCTTACCTCGAATTCGCAGTACTCGTCGCCTTTTGCAACGCACGATGTTTCCCTGCAAACCACACTCGTTCTCATGAATATTCTCGCAGCGCCTGCAATTGCCCCTGCCATAAATGCGTCGACAGGCTTCCCATAGTCTAGCAGGTCGAGACCCGCTGGAGAGTCGGACAGCCTTACATAAACTTTGCCGCTTCGTTCATCAAATCTAGCCAATTTGAGTACCCCGTATCCCCTTAAACTCGCAAACTTGGATATCGAATCCATAACAGTAAGCGGACTAGTAGTCAATTCGGAAGCATCTATTTTCAACTTATCAAAGAAGGGGGTAAGAAAACTCTGAACAGATTCGACTCCCATTTGATATAGCAGGTTCCACCCTTCCTCGTATCCTATTTTGTGAAAAAGAAGTCTGTGCAAGAACGTAGTGCCTTCAGCAGTTTGAATGAAGTTTCTACTTCCAAGGATGTCAATTACTCCTGGCTTTAGCATCTTGATGTTCGCTTTGAAGGACTCGAAGTCTTCGGTTATCTTGGACGCTATCGAGACTGCCCCCTGCCCTTCGATTATTTCGTAGGGCAGTCTTTCCTGTCTGAACGACGGTATGGGTGAGTCCTTCACCCTGATATATCTTTGAAATTTCAATTTCTCCTCTTTGATAGTCAGTTCGATGATGCCATCAAAGGTTTCTTCAATGATTGCCAGGTCCGTGGCATTTACCGTATCTGGATTCAGGGTTGAGACGAGTACTCCGCTCTGTCGCTTAAGGAATATGGCCTGCGAAATGGCAAATTTCAGCGCATCCTGCAGCCCGAAGTTTCTGATTAGACTAGAGAGACTGTGAACTACCACCCTCAGCCCATTAACATTTCCCTTCAGTTTAGTAACCTCTTCCAAAGCTACGTTGCGCAGGTTCTCAAACTGCTTCATATCAATTCCGTGACTGCTGGTCGATAGGTAGGGACCGCTGACTTTCGATCCGTATATTACGTCATTCATGAAATCCAAGATCAAGAGTTTACCTTGGGCTGCGGCTTTCGAGGCGTCGAAGCCAGAATTCTTTAAGTCTTCTAATACCTCAGAGAATGAATAGTCAAATGAGTCAATCTCACATAGCTCACCATTGAGATACCCTCGCCTGCAGAAAGCAGAGACAAGGAAACGAGGTTTAGCCCCCGTGACGCTCTCTAACAAGTACGCTTTCCCTTTTACAAGCCCGCCGCCGAGAAGCTTATCCAGCTCTGGGATGCCGGACCCAACTGTTTCCATATAGCAGCCCCCTCAGGACAATACACTCCAATGCCAAGAAGGTATGGAATCATTGTCCCTGGATAATCTTGCTTTGCCATGGATATGATTTGACTGCCTTCTATCATGGCTTAATACGCTGAACTCTGGGTGGCAAACGTACTATTAGGATAGCTGACTGTATATAACAGTTAGGTTGTCATTGTTGTGTCGGACCTTAGAGTACCTGGAAATCGAGGTGTTTATTGCCGTTTGAGAGAAAGCAGAAGCAGGCCCCCAGTTTTCCCTTCACTAGCTGAAGCGATAGAGGACATCATACAATTATGTCAGAAAATGAGGAGTTTGATGAAGGCGCATGAGGATGTTGGCGATCCTCAGCAACATAAGGTCCTCGGCATGATCATGGCTTCGTTGATAGACGCCAAAAACCTGGCCTTGTACGGGAAGCAGCGAAGCAGTTGATCACTCTTTTTGGTGGTCTCCTGCAAATCGCAGCTCTAAGTTGTCCGAGTTGTAACCTATGGAAGGGTTGGGTGCGCAATCAGCACTACTGCGAACGATTTTGGCAAGAGAACCAAGGAAAAGGCTCTAGGATTTCTCAGGTAGACTTTCACTGTGTTCTCCAAGCTTCTTTGCTTCATCTTGAGTTTCTTCGCTCTTCTTCTTCCTTCTGAAGATCCTAGTTATGGGCTTTTTGACGGCTTCATATGGCGTCTTCACAATTGTTTTTGCTATGGGCTTAACGACACGGTACGGCTTCTTAATCATTGAATATGATGACTTGAGGAACGCGTAGGGATACTGACCCATTCTCTGGAACCCCTCAACACCGGAGAAGTTTCTTAGTCCCTTCTTCACCTCAGAGATGAGCTCATTCACGATGACGTCATGCTCGACCTCTCCAACCTCTTGCACCATTGTCAAACGATGGATAGAGTATATGCCGATCAGGACTGCGAGCACAAAAACGAAATCCCACTGGTGAAGAACCAACGTGGGGAAGGAAACCTCTCCTCCAGGACTCGCTAATCTGATCGTCCAAGAGAGTTGATTTCCCTTGAGAAGGTCTGCGAGTACGCCTCCGAGTATCGGGGCGAAACCTGCCGCTAGCGAATTAGTGAACCCGGTTGTGGCCAGGTAAGATGTTGCCCGCCCCTTGGGCGACAACTTGAGTCCAATGTTTTGAGATGCCAGAGTAACGCCTGCTGTTGAGATGCCCGTGAAGATATGTATGATAACAAGTAGTGGCAAGGTCAGGACGTACCATCCATACATCGCTGTGAAGATCCAGAGGAAGATGCAGACAAGGTACACTGGACTGCAGACTGCCAGCACGGACTTGTTACTGTAGCGGTCTGAGAATCTCCCCCAGATCTGCAGGAACCCTATGTTCATTAGTTGACTCAATACCATGAGTGAGATTACTGCAGACATGCCAAGACCTATTACCGTGAGCATGTAGACGACAAAGAAGGGTGCAGCCAGATTGATGGCGAAGTTCCAAGAAGATAGGAAAACGACGAGTTTCTTGAAATTCGCGTCCTTGAAGGGCTGCAAGATCATCTTCAACAGTTTTCGCTCGCCTTCTGGCGGAGCCATTCGTGGTTCAGGAGTTTTTGATATGAAGTAAATGCTTATCATGCCGGCAAAGAACCCCATTACGAAGAGTACGGAATATCCATGCGGCTGATAGCCAGACGATTGACCCTTGAGGAAATCAACATAGAATCCAGCGAAGATCACCAAAGGGATACCAACTATCATAGCAAGCTTCATTCGTCTGGAGAAAAAGGTTCCAAGCTGATCTTGGGGCACTAGATCTCTCCACCAAGAGTTTCGGCTACAAGTTCCGAGGGCACCGATGCTTGCGTTCAGA
>Ga0315309_1001445_pt1 | contig 14177 bp, 19 predicted proteins | sample TDP4_MG_FD_203080 | JGI IMG/M metagenome (GOLD analysis project Ga0315309, IMG submission 203080) | Freshwater sediment microbial communities from Lake Towuti, South Sulawesi, Indonesia - TDP4 | ecosystem: Environmental > Aquatic > Freshwater > Lake > Sediment | place: Indonesia: South Sulawesi... | reverse complement strand
AGATCCTTTTGCCTGCCCTTGTAACATAGAACTGTTTGGTCCATTTGTGGTAAGAAATCGGATTTGATGCTGGTCTACTTCTCGGCATAATACCTACCTCCAAAATACTTCCAAAAGTGTAGTCATAAGTGTAGCACAGCATTTGCCGAAGTGGATTACACAGGAATGATTTCTCACAAACCTTTAGCTATTAAGGACTTGGCGAAATGGGCGGTACAGGACTTGAACCTGTGACCTCCTGCGTGTCGAGCAGGCGCTCTGGCCACCTGAGCTAACCGCCCTAATACCTTATCGCCAAAAGGCTTAAATAATAATCTAAAAATAACATACCGGCTAGCATTACAACCTTGACTACAACTGATATATTATGTACAATCATAGGATGTCGTTTTATTGTTTGTCCGTAGTCAAGGAAAATTAACCATGGCAACATCAAACTCAAAAAGAAAAACTCGTTCAGACAAATTCCCACTTACTTTACACAAAACAGGCCAATATTGCAAGAAGATTACAGGCAAATTCTACTATTTTGGTTCTGACAAGCAGCAAGCGTTGGAACGCTACTATGAACAGGCCGCTTATTTACATAAAGGTAAAGGGATGAAACTTAAATCAACCGGCGAATCAATTTCTCTAAAGACGCTTTGCAATCTGTACTTAGATCACCAGGAATCCCGAGCGGCCATTGGCGAAGTAAAATTACGACACGTATACGACCAAACTCTAATCCTACGCAGTTTCGTTAAATTTACGGGTTCAAATAGACTTGTCTCTGAAGTTTCTACGCTCGACTTACAGAGCTATCGCCGAAAATTAGTCAGCGCGTTAAAAACTCCAAATACAATCAACAATCATATTAGTACAATCAAAGCTATGTACAACTGGGCTTTGGAAAACGAAATTGTTGATATTATTCCTAATCTGAAAGCTGTTAAGAAGATCGCTATTACCAGGAATGACAGACCCACTTTCACAATAACACAAATTCAAAAACTACTTCAGGACGCAAGTAATCAAATGAAAGCAATGATATGGCTTGGCTTGAATTGTGGATTCGGCTGCACTGACTGTGCTGAGCTTCGATGGACGAACCTCGATTTAGAAAATGGCAGGGTTAACTTTCCCAGAGGCAAAACAGGAATAGGCAGAAATCTTCCGTTGTGGCCCGAGACTGTCCAGGTGATCAAAGAGGTGCCAAAACAGAGGGAACTTGTCTTTTATACACGGAGAGGAAACCCCTGGGTTAGAACTATACTCAACAAGAATGAAGACGGACGTGAAAAATACAGTAAGGACGACGCAGTCAGCAAAGAGTTCTCAAAACTGATGAAAAAGACTGGAATTCAAGCTCAAAATGGAGTCGGCTTCTATACACTAAGGCGAACAGCTGCGACCTTAGCCGCGGCATCCGGTGACCCATTCGCAGTACAGAAGTTGCTCGGCCACGCAAATGTGAAAATGGCAAGCACATATGTACAAAATATATCAGAACAGACAGACCGAGTCATTCATAACAGCCGTAAGGCTATAATCCAAGATGATTCTTCACCTTCGGCAGACGCCGCGAACGAGAGGAATGAGTGATTTGATTTGGAAACGGCCTTACTTTTTTTGATTCTAGGTATTGGTTCAGGCTTTTTCTCTTTATGCGGTAGTGACCTTTCTTTGGAATTTCGCCGTCAGTGTCAACGATATCGATGGCTTCGATTTCACCTTTGCGTATAAGTCGATAGACAATCGATTTTGACACCTTCAGCTCTTTGCTGATTTCGCCAACGGTCAGCCAGTCTGATTCTTGCGACCTGCGGGCAGAATCCAGCATGTCAAAGAACCTGCTCAAATAGACGAGCAGATCCCTGCAGACCGAGCAGCCTTCGCTGCCGGCTTTGTTGAAATCCAGATTGTTTGATTCTCGTGGATTCACAGGCTTTCGTTTTTCGCTTTTCTTATCTTATAACGATGCTGGTTTTATAAAGGATCGGCCGCTGTTCTACAATTCCTCTCTGAGGTACCAAACTCACCGAGCATACTTCGTGACTCGACATGTCTAAGCAAACTGCGAATTCCATCGGTGCCGCCGCCCAACGCCAGTCAAAGCTGGTCGCGGTAAAACCATAATTGTCATCAGTTCACGAAGCGTTCTGGGTCTTTGGGACAGCTTCTCCAGCAGTGCTTGTCTCTGCCTTATTCTTTCCTCTTGTGCGGGACTTCGGCGCTGGCACTTGAGCTTCTGTTTCTTCCTTTGGTCTACCACGGTTAGGTTTCACTGATGTGGGCGTGGGCTTTGTGGTAGGCGCTTCTCCACTTTCACCTGGTGATATTGCCAACGCAACCATAAACAATACGGATAGAATTACCGTCCCACCTGTAACCACCAACGGTAGTAAGTAGTAATTCAGAGTTATGTTTGCCTTATGGTTGGCTGTGGTTGTACCTTCTGGGACCAGTAGTGATAGCACCGACCCTGCTATGCCTAAGAGCGCAACTAATGCTGCCAGTACCACACTGCTTTTTCCTTGGAAAGGCCTTATTTGTCGGAGAATCCTAAGAAGTATCAGAAAAGTTATGCCAAAGGCCGATCCAAGTACCACTAAAAATAGGATTTCTGGTAGTATTGAAATTAGCTCTTTCATTTTTAGGGTCCTTTCTTTTGTTTAGGTTGTTTATGTATTTCCAACTAAACGTTGTCTTTTATGGCCACTTTGGGCTTTATTAGCTGAACAAAACCATCAGAAAGAGTCTTACCAGCGTCAAGGCCAGCAGGCCCACAATCAATATAGCTATTTCTGATAGCGCCTTGCTGGTGAGATGACCGAGAGTTTTTTGAACATGGCTGGCGAACCAATCCACCACTGGTTTACCCGTAGAATTAAGGGCTGTCAGCCAACGTGTTTGCCATCTATAGCTGAGCATTCTCGACAGCAGCAGTAAGAAAAGGATGTCAGTTGCCACCAGGAACAGATGAACAAAGCTTAATATTAGGTTTGTCAGTAGTCCCATCGGTTTACCTTTCATAAACGTGTTAACAGGGATAGTATTGTTATAAGAAACACCAGAATCAGAACCATCACCGCCACCGGTCTAGAGAATGGCATGAGCGAGATTACTTCTTCCCAAGCCTCAGCAAGGGTCTGTGGTTTTCGGTACGGCATTACATTCGCCGGTGATGGTCTTGCTGTTTTTCTTGTGGCGGGCTTTGTCGTAGCAGGCTTGGTTGAGGTGGGCCTGGTAGGTCTGGAAGCTTGCACGATCTGCCACGCGGTATCAACCCTGGCCAGTTCCGCCTGAGCTTTTTGCCGAATAGCTACCGGCATACCTGGGACCATCTGCAGTCTTAGCTTCTTGGATTTTTCCTGGTAAAGTAGTTCTGCCTTAGAGCGTCTCGCAGAGCTACTTATGCCTAATACTGTGTAAGCTTCTGCCTGAGTCATTTTTCCCTCCCACGCCAAACAATACTTTTTGCTAATCGCCTGTAATGTTCAGATAATGTTTGGGGGTCTTTGATGTAGCGGTAATGGCAAAAGCCATCGGGGTCGGTAGTTGCCAGTTTACGCAGCAGCGATTCATTTACATCACTGGGTGAGCCGCCGATTCCTACAACATCGATAACAGCACCGTATTCTTGTTTTAATCTGCTGCTGATCTTCAGGGGTCTACCACCCTGGCCATCTGTGAGCACAATAATGTGCTTCTGGCGGTTAGATTGTGGCTCTTTATCAAAGATGTCAGCTGCTGCTTGAAGTCCCTCGGCTATATCTGTGCCGCCGCCTGCGGTTAAGCGGCGGATAGCCCTGATGATAATTTCTGATTTAGTTATGGGTGTCAGGGGCAATATAACTTGACCCGTATTGTTAAATGAAACTAAAGCTATCCTATCGCTTGGAGATTGTTCCAAGCGAGCGGTAGTGTACTCAATACCAGCCTGGATACCACCATCAAGTCGCGTAGGTGGATAATCAGGACTGCCCATACTGCCTGAAACATCAAACACCTGGACAGTGTCTCGCGACATACCAAAGATAGATGCAGTTCTCAAAAAGGGCTTTCGCCCGATTAAGGCAGTGTCTGTTTCAGATGTAGCCTGTGACAATTGTTTGAAGAAGCCGCGGGCGTTTCTTGCCCATCTTGATAGGCCGAACAATCGATTCATTTTTAGAGCCTTTCTTGATCTTATTTTTTACCTATATTTCAGGTTTAACATGCCTTGCCAGAAGCTGCTTACGGGCCTCCTCAACGTCACTATCCGAGAGGCCGGTGTGGAACTTAAACTTGATCGGCACAGGTCTATTGAGCAATTTGTCACGGACATCAATGTGCACAAGGCCTTCCGCATCCATATGGATTTTGAACTCAATGCGATCAGCGTTGTTTGCCTCATCGGTGGGCTGGACCTCAACTTCGGCTTCCTGCAAAGGCGTGCAGTTTTTCGAGAGTTCACCGGCGTGACCATCGTATAGTTTTGCAAGGACGGCCCTAGTCCTTGCCATTATCGGGGTGAAGCATTCTGTGGCTTCGTAAGGAAGCTTTGAACCGGCAGGGATGATCGGTACGTTGTACTCATTCTCATCGCCCTGGTCTTTTTTGGTAATAACAGCCACACACAAGTCCCTTGGTGCTATGGTAATTTGGGGCCTGACAGCAGCGGCAAGGTATCTCTTGCCCTCGACGATTATCTGCCGGTTAGGTTCGCCAAAATAGGCCGCCGCGACGATTGCAGCGCCCTTTGCCACCGCTAAGTCTGGGTCGATGTCTGTAACAGGGTCTTTGCCAAATATCTCCCGAGCAAGCTCTGGGATAAAACGCAGGCGGATGCTTCCGCCGACCAAAGCAACTGTATCTATTTCAGAAGGCTGGAGTTTTGCCTTTTCCAGAGCCCTTTTACAACACAGTCGGAGGTTTTCAATGACAGGCGAGCAAAGCTCTTTTAGCCGGTCATAGGTCAGCTCCATCGAAGTGCGTTCACTACCGACTCGAAGCGGAATTACAGCAGTGTCTTTATGCGCAAGCGCCTCTTTGGCGTCTTTACACCTATCAAGAACCTCCAGCCATTCTGCATAGTCCTTTTCAGGGTTGAGTTCACCGCCTTTTTTTGAAACAAATTCCCTAACCTGCTGAAAGGCAATCTCGTCGACATTGCTGCCGCCGCACTCCGGATCGCCTTCTACAGCTATAGGCTCAATCTGGCCATCCTCTTTTATCTCGAGGATGCTTATGTCGAATGTGCCGCCGCCAAAGTCGAAGACGGCTATTTTTGCAGCCTTGCCTTTTGAAAGACCATAAAAAGTTGCAGCCAGTGTAGGTTCATCCACAATGTGAACTTGCTCGAAACCGGCAATAAGACCCGCCTGTTTTGTCGCTAAGCGGGCCGGCTCTTTGAAATACGCCGGCACACCTATAACTGCCTTTCGGAGCTTGCAGCCCAGCAATTTCTCAGCACTTTCCTTCAGAAAATGAACCAGTTCCGCCGAGAGCACCATCGGCGTGAATTGAGTCCCATCAGGAGAGGTAACAAGAACAGGCGGCGGTTCTATATGCATATCTCTCTTGAATAACTCTCTTGTCATCTCTGGATAGAGGAACTTGTCTGGTTTGGCGAGCCTTCCAAAGACAGGCGCGTTGCCAGCGACAGAAACTATCGATAGGGTTATCAGGTCGCCATCCATGTTTGGGAGCACTTTTACAATGCCAGAACCATCCAGGACGGCCATCTGGGTTGTCGTCGTGCCGAGGTCGATGCCCAAATAAAGTTCATTGTTGTTTGTGTGCGTTTTCATTTTTTTCTCCTTTCGAATTACTTGTCTGTATATGACGATAGACTGAAACTCTGGCCTGCCGCAGCACCTTACCGCGGTATATAAGGCCAGGGATTAATGTGCGTTCAACTTTTCTGTGCTTGCTGGGCTCGTCAGTCTTGACAGCCTCCCGGATATCGTGTTTAGCAGGATCAAGGTCATCGAGTCCTCTGGGTTCAATTGTCTCAATATCCAGGGATTTACTTTTAGCATCAGCTATTAGTGCTGCGTGTTTGATGGAATCAACAATGGGCCTGACAAAGGGACAAAAGATTTCATTCTCAGGCAAACTGGTGGCCTGCTCGAGCAAATGCCGTATTTGCTTTATTAGCACGTCTACGGCCTCAATCGCCGGATGCAATAAGTGGCGTTCGAGTTGATTATTAGCAAGCTTAGCAAGCTCCTTTTGACATTCATCAACGATATGTAGATATTGCTCGAGCGAGCTTGTCTGATTTTGCTGGTTTTCGAGCAGCTTAGACAGCCGGTCATTTAGTTGTGCCAACTGAGTTTCATTTGATTCGCAGAGTTTATGGATGCCATCAAGAGCCACCGAAAGAATAGACTCATTGACTGATGAATCCTCAGTTATATCATCCAAAGCATATGGGTCGGTCCTATGGTGATCATTTTCTTCATTATTATTGGTATTGGACTTGATTTCTTCTTGCATTGCACACCTCACTTTCTTTTTTTTAAGAGCGAAAAAATGGTCACAAAAGCTAAGACAAAAAGGGCCAAAGTTATATAGAACCTCGCTCTTTCTGGGCTTTGTCGCAGTGGCTCAAGGGTGAGAATACCGCCGCCGTTTAGCTTGGACAGAGACTGTAAAATCTTGCCGCTTCTTGACAGCAAGAGTATTACCGCAAAACCGATTAAAATCTTTTTCCAACTTGGCTGAATCATTTTATTTCCTTCAGCACCATTTGTTTTTTCTGGCGGAGCAGCACACTAAAAATTGTGCAGCGGATGGTAGAAAGAAAATCTGGATCAAAGCCGGCGTTCTTTATAGTTGTCCAAACTCGCTGCTTTATGTTGTAATCGGTGGCCAAAAATATCACCTGCGAGAATCCTTTACCCTCCAGTCGGGCCACCAGGGCAGAAACGTTGGTTACACTTTGGTGGACGATTTCGTATGCCAGACGCTGCCCTGATTTCAGCCAACAGATCAGGTCAACGGTTGAGTTGCCGTCGTCCAATGGGACTTCTCGCCGGGTGTATTTAACAAGGGGGTTTGGCTCAATCAGTTTTTCTGCAAGCAAAACCAGAAATGAATGAATGTCTGATACATTCCTCTTATAAGGTGACTCGAATCTCATTACCTCATACAGAGCTGAAACAGGCGCGAGCATTAGACTTTTGCCCAGCCAGACTTTTTTAATTAACTGTCGGTGTAATAACTCTGTCGTAGCATTCTCCAGCTGTCTCGCTGAACGGTTTAATCTCTGCTGCCTTTCTGAAAACTGAGAATCCAAATAGGTAATGATGTCGTAGGCCAAAATTCTGGCTGTGGCGGATAGACCAGTTGGCGGGTCAGCTTCGTCTGGCCAGAGCACATTGGACATGGCTTCGTCTGGCCGATTATCCTTTGACCCGCCAACCAGCTTGGTTGAAACGAGATCATAAAAGCTTATCCAAGACTCGCGCCTAAGAACCTTTTCAATCTCGCTTCTATCTTTCATTGGCTGCTCCTTGTAGGTTTGGTATCTCAACGGTATACCCGTGTACAACGCCTGGGTAGGCCGAATGGGCGCAGATTCCGATGGCTTCTCTTCGGCCAAGGCGGGTAATGCCAGCGCGCTGCCGCTCATCTAAATTCATCATTTGTGCCAGCAATTTAGTGTCCTCACCGTAGTGAAGACCACCTATGCATAAAACCGTGTGTGAGAGGGCCAGGATCCCTGTATCGGCTAAATGAGGAATCTGCGTTGCGCAAATAACAGAGTTTCCGCTCGACCTGAGACGGCTAAAAATGTGAGTAAAGCTTGAGGTCTTTGACGCCGCATCAAAGCCGGGCTTTGCTTGCAAAAAAAGTGTTGCATCATCCAGAATAAAGGCCCTTTTGAGCCTATCGGTAGGCGGTGAGAACCGCTCAGATTCGTACAGCCAGAAAAGCAGAAACAGCGCTAAGAATTTTGCTGCAAATTCATCTGTGATAGACCGGCAACCAAGAATCACATTGTGCTGGAACAGCGTTGAGAGGTCTACGCCCTTGCGGCAGCGAAACAAATCACCGCTACCGACAATTATCCTGCCTAAGGTGGTGGTTACGGCCTCGCGATAGCCGAGTCTGCGACCTGTGGAAACGTCCGTGACAAATGGAACAGCTTGTTGGATATCGGCAAGTGAAATCTCTGTTGAATTGCCTGTTTCATTGCGATATTTATTCCGTAATCCAATACACAGGTTCGCACTTTGCTGCAGAACTTCGACGCCATACAACACCCCAACGATCTCGCCTAATAAAGGCATAAGAGACGGTAGGAACTGCTCGTAAGTCAGTCCTGGAGGCGGGGAAAGATCGATGCTTATCTCTTCAACGTCGATATAGATGGCACTAAGATGATTAGCCCACCCTTTGAGCCCTAATTTCGGATCCAGTATAAAAAACGGAATGCCGGCGGCATCAAGCTGCTTGCAAATGAAAACGAGGAACATACTCTTGCCGCCCCCCTGGGCCCCTGTGACTACCATGCCGCGAGTAAGGGCATTCATCGGTACCATCCAGGCGGTGCCATCAGCTTGATTAAGCAGATGAAGATCGCCACGCGACAGCAATTCTGGTGGAGCCAGAGGACGGTATACATCGCCTGTTGCCGTGTCCTGAACGCGGTCGGATTCGATGAGTAACTTGAGCTTCTCACGGGCCCACCGAGCATTTTGGTCGCTGCATAGGGCAGCTTTTTCTATGAGCCACTGCACGTCAGGGTCATGGAGCTTATTCCGAGCCCGCAATTCGGCTACGAGTTCCAGAAACTCCTTGTCCGGTTCAACCGACCTAAACCGCCGTGGCCTATCTTTGAACAAGAATTCCGAGCCAGAAGGGTCTTTATTGTGATACATAGTGAGTCCTCCACAATCATAGGAATTGTTAGTCGCCTGCTCCCACAAAGCCCTTCCAGAATATTCAATCTTTAGCAGATTCTTGGTCGTTCCTTGGGCCAGGAGGGCGGTCATAGTGAATAATATGACCAAGATGAATAGAAATAGAATTCGGCGCATTTTTCTGCTCCTTGTCTTGCTTGTTAGGTATTTGGGGTTGATCCTCACCGAACAAAAATTTGACAATGCCAAGTGCCGTTCTGACTGTATCCTGCCTTTTCATTTCTTTGGCTTCCTCTTCATCCAGGTATACAGCTTTGCCATCAGGGGCGACTACTGTGGTATAATGTTTAGGACAACATAGCTGGCCGGACACAGTAATCTTGCCGCAATCTGTACAGACCAAACTGAGCCGTTCCGCATCTAAGGCGCTGATTTGCCCCTTCTCTAGTAGTTTTTGGTATTGGCGAGAACATACGCGACAAATGCCAGCGATTCCTCTGACGTGCCGGCCCTTTTCGTCTACTGCCTGCAATTGAGTTACCACATGTTCACAGCCGACTGCTATGCCCACCTGATCGCTGACTGTGACCAGTTCCCCGTCCGGACCACGAAACAAACGATCCTGTTTGCTGAGCCTTGATAGCAAGCCGATGCAAGATTGAAAGTTTACGCTTGTTTCAACTGGCTGTACCCCCGGCCGTTGAGCTGAATTTACTGTGTCACCGGGTGGGCCAGGCTGTAAATCTGGAGTCGCTGCATTCTTCGGGGAGCGGTTGATTAGCCAATCCCACAATTTGAAAGCAAACCCACTCATAGCCATTTGTCCTTAAAAATTAACACCCACAATAATTGACCAATACGAATTGCAAGAAAAATGATGGTGTATGAACCAAGAGCTGCTATAGCCACTCCCATTAGTAATACAAGTAGGTAACAAACCGCCCGTAATGTCGCCTCGACCGCTTCGAAAAGTCTCAACATCTCTATTACTCCTGATTCAAAAATTAAAGATCTGATTTTCTTTATCTCTTGCTTTATTCCGCTTAGTAAGTGATATGACTGTAATATCCATCTTCGTATCGCTGACTTTACTTTCTTCATGCGGTCTTATGCTTCCTTCCGGATGACTTGCCACTGCGAACCGCGCCAAAAAGATATTTTCCGTTTTGCAAAACTACCTACAGCTTTGATACTGTTTTTGAAGCTGTTGATTGCCGACGACAGTACTTGCCACGACGAAGCTCTGACAACCTTGTTGCTTGACACAACGCCAAGGGCCTGAGCTGTCATTGAGATGGACTTCTGGGCTGCTGCTGGAGCGGCGGATTCTGATTTAGCTTCAATTGTGGTCAGTAACTTTTGTGCTCTTTTCTGAGGCTCCAGGTTGACGTGGCAGCGAGCAGCGGCACGTAGGTTTCGTCTCATGATCCGCTCAATGCGGCGGGTACAAGCAACGACATTTGCCGATTCCTGATAATCAATCATGACTTTTCTTTCACGCAGTTTTGACTTGCTACGTTTCATTGACTGTCCTTTCAAATTCACGTTGTACTCGTTTAACACGGTCAAATATCTCTTTTAGGATTTTGAACAGACAGCGCGGAGAGAAATCCTGCCGGTTTTCCGGCTTGACAAATCGCAACAGGTTCAAGAGAATGAAACAAACCGCTGCGTGCCAACGCTGTCGGTAAAGGCCGGCGACGCTCTTGCAGGGGTTGCCGGCTGATTTAGCTATCATCCATTACCTTTCATATCTATTTTGCTTTTTACTTGCCGTGCGACTGCTATTCTGTTTCGCGTTATGAGCCCAACTTTGCCTTATGAGAACACATTGCAGGTTTTGAACAAAGGAACCATTCCGGCATTCTGTGGCGCCAAATGGCGCGAGTTGGATTTAGTCCGGTTGAGCAATGTGAGTCGAGTCCACATTGGCCAATCATAGTGTCCTGGGATCCGGCGTCAGGAGCGAACATCCGCATCGCTATCCTCAGAATCTTGTTGCTGTTGATCTGTTTTACGTAGGGCATCTTCACACCCTTGCCTTATTTTGCTGAACTCGTCCTCAGCCCAAAGCTCCATGTAATAAGTATTTCCGATTATTACTACCGTCCCCCTTGCTCTGATCCCGGCATGGTTGCTGGCCAAAGCCGGCAGCGATATTCGCCCTTGGGAATCCCAGGCGACCGGCTTGAATGGGGTCAAGTAGGCCCTCGCACCAGGATGGGTCTTAATGGTCGGAAACTTCGTTTCGAGATGGGCTACCCAGCGATTCCATAACTGCTCTGGGCATAGGACCAACGCCTTCAGGCCCGGGATTTCTGCTGGATAGAGTTTCTTGACGCCAGCGGCTTGAAGCAGATGTACAATGTCGGACGGAAGTATTATCCTGCCGTCATCGAGTACGGTTATTTCGTGCCGGCCTATAAGGCCGATTGAAGTAAGTTGTTCATTTGCTTTCATTCCGTTTTGACCTCTGGAGCGATGGTGGTTTAATCAGCGTTCACCCGTTCGTATTGCTTTGGCTGTCTGCCGACGTCACAATACTGTTGAAACCGGCAGCAATTCCCACGTCGTTGGCGTGACCGGCGGTTTCTGACAGGGTGCCGACCGGTATTGTTTGTCTACTATCACTATCGATGTCTGCCGCCCTCTTCAGTTCTTCTGCTACCGCCTTTCCTTCTTCTGTTAAGCAGACTCTTTTTACACATTTGCCGTGCCGAATTAACTGAACTAAGCCGCGTTTTTCGAGTCGCTTCAATGTCATCGTTACTCGTGGCTGGGCGTACCGAGACCAGCGGTTATGCTCGCGACGCTGTTTCGGCGGGAAACAGGGATCAACGTAGAAATTGCAATATAACCTTCGCAGTCCATAGAACCTTGCCACAATCTCACCTCGTTCAATACCATCGCCGGTGTTGCACAGAATCCACCGAGCTAGTTTTGATAGGCGATTGTTAACTTTTGTCTTCGCTAATTTCGGTTCTGACGGCATATCTTGCTCTTGCCTAAGGTTTAGTACGTTAGTATTCATTTGTTGTCCCTGTCTCATTAGAATCCCAACAACTTCGACACCGGCTATAGATTGATGTTGTGAAACAGCATTTTGCATCTAAGTTGAATGTTACACCTATTTGGATTAATTGTAAATAAAAAAGACCTATTTTCACCCGAAAATTAAGAGCAGACTCCGATGCTTAAGGTAATCCTCAACCAAAAAGTCAGCAGCCACTATTTTTCTTAAGCCCAGCACATCGGCCTTAAGAAACTCCTGCCTCTGTATACTCATCGAAGCGGTTTGATTTGTGATACGAGCGGCTACTATGAGCCATCTGTAGAATGACACCGACGAAATTGTCTTTGATTTACGATTCATCATCGGGATGCTATCCTTTTAATTATGACTAATTCAGACAACACTTCTTTGCCGACTTTGAATTTGTTGGCACCACGAATACGAAGTACCCTTTTGTCATCCTGTTTTGATTTGTCAGAAACAGTCCTGATGAACCGCTCGTCTGCGAACGTGTTAATCGCTGTTATCATTCCGTTGATGGAATTGCACATCTGATACTCGCTGGCAGGTGTGTTCCGTTTCCATACTTCCAGAAATAACTCTGACAATGAGATTGTTCGTCCAGCATTCTCTGCCCGGCAAAGAAACCGCAGCATTTCTTCGGCTTTAGGCGGTAGCCATTCGCTCTTGACCCGTGGTTCACCGCGTCGCAATAGTTCGTTTGCGGAATGATAGATCCAGAAGAGGGCAGTCTTCTTGAGGTTAAGAACTTCCGGCGGCAGTTCGTCATAGTAATAGTCGGTGCGGCCGTGATGATAAACTTCGTAGCATATGCCTGGATGCTCGCCCGCTGCGAAGCGCCTCAGGAATTCCTGTATTTTTCTTTGCAGTTGAGCAGGCAGGTTACAAAAGTCAGCCACAAATATTTGTATGCCAGGAAAGAGTTCAGGTGGTAGTGCCCAGCGCAAGCCATGTCCAGCAACAATTTTCTTGATCTGGTCTGCCGTGCGAGCACCAGTGCTGACAGCCTCATCCAGTGCGCCATTGAAAACCTGCGTCAAATTTGGTATCAAAGCATCGGCAATTCGGCACCAATTGGATATAGTTATCTGGCCGTCAGGAGGTCCGATCTTATTGTTACTGTTGCTGGACTTCATATTTTTGGCTTGAGCAAAAGATGCTCGTTCCTGTTTTTTAGACTCTTTTTTTACCGGTCGGATTCGCCTTGCAGGCGCATTTCCGACTCGGCCAGCGTTTGCTGGATTTCGCGGCATAACCGTTCTTGACCAAAGTCACACTTAGCAGACGGCTGTTGGATAAGATTTCCGAGATGTGAAAAAAGCCGCCATAAGAACATTCTTGACATGGTTACTTTTTTTGCTTTACTTACCACTGAAGAACGGCCGGCGCAGACAAACGCCCACTTCGAAAACTTCGTGTTTTTGAAGCCGGTTCCGTGAGACCTGGTAAAGTGCCACGGTGGCGCCGGCCGAACTTTTAGTTATTTTTCAAGTTTTCGACTGTCTTAATGAAAACTACAACTTCTATTCGATTGTACGTGTTTAAACTATTTATCTTAGCACTTCCTGCTCTGTAGAGACTCAGCGGAGGTAGTATCAGAGTGACCTTTCGGATAATTCTGTTACCTCTGTATGTATGAAAACGCCTGTCGGCGTTTCTAAATGACAGTGTGACAGATAATCGCAAAACGTGACTGGAAGGCGAGCTTTGGTCAGAGATTTTTTGACAAAGTTGAAGGTCGGAAAATCGAAATGATTCAGCAGAAAGAAAAGAAAAAAGTGCAGACGTGCGAAAGCTGAGAGATGAGAATTGGGAGCGCATAGTGCCCGGCGGCGAAACGCCTACCGTGGCTATTGTCCGGCCCAAAAATGCGGACCCAATTAGGCTGCAACGGCCGATCTGATGGCAACAGCTTGTAAGTATAGCACCCATTACCGCTACAAAAAGCTGCATTGCAACTGTCTGTGTCCTGGCCTTGTTGACTCTGCGAGGTCAACTTATACGGGTCTCTTTCGGATATGCCGAAGTTAGTAATCGCCCGTCCCGTATGTTGCATACAAGCCAAGCCACTCTTCACTGCAGGGTAGCGGCCCCAGAAATAAAGATGCACCAGCTCGGATACCAATGTTTTATCCTGCCGTATGAGGTTCTACATTATTGATATCCTCTGCAAATTTTACCTCCAGGTTTAGCCTTGGCTTTCAGGCACCCCGCAGCGACAGTCCTAATGCTTGTCACTGTGTCCTGATTCGTTTTATTTTTCATAATTTACTCCTTTCAACCAGCGTGGTTACAATAGGCTAATA
>Ga0315309_1001443_pt1 | contig 14202 bp, 20 predicted proteins | sample TDP4_MG_FD_203080 | JGI IMG/M metagenome (GOLD analysis project Ga0315309, IMG submission 203080) | Freshwater sediment microbial communities from Lake Towuti, South Sulawesi, Indonesia - TDP4 | ecosystem: Environmental > Aquatic > Freshwater > Lake > Sediment | place: Indonesia: South Sulawesi... | reverse complement strand
ATCGAAGGGTAGCCGGGATAATTATGCCCCATCGCTATAATCGGCGCATGCCACACGCCCCATATAACTCCATGCAAGACGACCGCTTTTTCCCGGCCTATAGGAAGGAGCTTCGATAGGAGGAACGCTCTCCAACCGAACTCTTCGCCGAAGGTGAAGGGTAGACCTGTGAGAGGTCCGAGGAAGAGCGCTTGAACGAGAATAATGAGGATGAACTGTTCAATAGGGATCGGGACATTTGCAAGTAACGGTGCGAGGCCGGGCATCGAGGGGTCGAGTTTAGCGAGCCCCAAGATATGCGTTAAGAGGTAGGCTGAACCGTTGACAACTATCGGGATAAGGAACGCCCAAGCATAGTACTTGATTCTTCCCAATCGAATCCCGAAGTCACGTATCCGCTCCTTTGTAACAAGAGTGATCGTGATCATAGCGCAGATAGCTGGAATGAGCATTTGGAGTTGAAGGGCGCTGATGTTGAACCCACCAGACATGAGTAGGAGTAGGTTCAAGCTCCAAGTGAATCCGAAAGTCAAAGCGAGGAAGAATAGAACTGCTCTCCTGTCTTTCGGAGCCATGAGTTAGACGATTTGCTTCAACGCTAAAATGTCTATCGGTCAGGCTTGGTGTCTTGATGCTGGACCTCAGATCAGTCTAGCTCCAGTGAGATCGATGTTCGCGATGTAGATCTTCTCTCTCGACACCAATCTTCCTACTGCTTTAACCACTTTCTCCACTCGTTCTTCCTCGACTAAAGCGTGAGCAGCTTCACCGACCATATTTTGGGTAGCGCCGATAGCTCCAGCTCTCTCCATAGCATCAATCAGCCTTCGCACTCTGCTGCTCATCAATCCGACATCTGCTGCAAACTTCTTGCAAGAAGCCATAAAGTTCTGGATGCTTGTGTCCTCCAGAATCTCATTGAGTGTTCGCCTCCCAAATCGGTTCACTCTCCTCCTAACTCTGGGCGAGGCTAGAACAGTCTTCGTCGCGATTGGGCCGAAGCATCCTGAGACGATCCTGTAATTCGGCTTCAAGGGGATTCGATCTATCAAGCAGAACCCTGGGCCGCCGCTCTTGAACGTTACAACAGCTCCGCCAAACATTAAGGGCGCAACCGTGCCCAGCCCAGTCTTACATTCAACCTCGGCAACGTGAGCTATCCTTCCAACCTCATTGTAAGTTAACCTTAAAGCTAAGGCTTCATTCAGAGCGAGTCCAACTGCTAAGGCCCCTGCTCCACTCGCTCCATAACCAGCCCCTATAGGAACCTGAACATCATGCTCGAGTCTAACCTCATACGCCCCTTCAGCTATGCTTAGAATCTTCTTGACTACAGACTCACTCGTCTTGGCTTCAGGAGCAGGCTTACCGTCTATGTAGACGCTGATCTTGTTGGCCTCAGCTTCCTTCACTTCCACCTTCGCGGTAACCCCTTTACTGATGACGAACCCCCCTCCATGAGCTCCGATCCTGAGAGGATCCTTGATCACCCGGCCTCTCTTATCTCGATCGCAGATCTCGAAGAAGCTTGAGATTCCAGCTGGACTGAAAGCTTTGGCTCGAGGCATATTCATCCTTCGCCTTTAGACGCTAGGCCTGCGGGTCAAGCTTGGAAAGGCTCGAGTACAAGCATTAAGGATTGGAGGGCCAAAGATCAGGATGAAAGGCATCTGATTTGAAAAAGTCCAAACAAACCAGATCAAACTCGCTGAAAGCGGCAGATGAGACCCCATGCCTCCTGGAAGCAAGAAGAATTGACTAAAGGCCCAAACTCCAACTCCAACTATTGCACTACCGATGCCGTTCCCTACAATGGAGCCTACTGCAAAACTCCGCCATTTAGGCCAGAACTTGTTGACAGCGACCATCAGGATGACGCTCAGACCTGAGAAGAGGACTATCAGAAGCGCGTTGAAGAGGTCTGTTTGAGCCTCAACCGCCCATCGAACGAGAAAGACGAGGACTATGGCTATGCACCCGGCTGCTACTCCGATATTCATTGTTCGAACTTTAACCGTTCTCTGCGAGATGTAGCCTATCAAATAGAACATCGCGAAGTTCGCTGGAACGCCGACAGTGACGCTAAGCAAAGCGATCCCGTGGACGAGCATATCGCTGATGAATATGCCTATGGCGGCTCCAATCCCGCCAACGAGAGGCCCGAATAGAGCTGCGAAGACTGATGGAATGATAACAGCGATTCCCCAGAAACGAACGACGCCTACTATAGGGGCGAATATGCCTAGAAAAGTCAGATAGCCGATTCCAGCGTACAAAGCAGCGTTGAGAGAGGTCATTGTCAACTCTAGGGTCTTGGCTTTCAAAGGCTTCTGCCTCAAGGAGGATTGAGTAGGAGGCGCGATTATACTTAAGATTTCTCTAAAGATGGATTCCGCATCTACAATGCCTATAAAGATCGGCTCGTTTCCTCCGACTTGACTCCAGAACTCGTATTCACAGGAAGGTTTTGCGCATATAAGACAAATGCGTGATGTAAGCAATTCTTCTTGCTCTAAGTGTCGAGTTCCCTATCCAAAAGCTTATGAATTGGAGCTGGCTTACACGCCGACAAAAGCGTGACCCTGTATTGTCCTTAACGTGGCCTCAGATAGTCTCGCTCGTGATATTTATCTTCACTTACGCAGGCATTATGTCCAACCGCATCCATAGGACTGTCGCGGCCATAGTTGGAGCAGCAGTTATGGTTGCGTTCGTCTTTCCTCCAACAGAATCGCTAAGCCTCGCTTTCCGCTATGAGAACTGGGAGACGCTTGGGCTGATCTTTGGAATGTTCACGATGGTGACTGGGCTTAGGGAGAGCGGTTTCTTCAGATGGATAGGCTTGCTCGCCGTCGAGAAGACGAAGTATAATCCAATCTACATCTTCTTCATCTTCCCATTCTTAGCAGGATTTCTATCGATGTTCCTTGACAGCATAACGGTCATGCTCTTCATGGCAACCCTCTCGATAGAGGTTGGAACGCTGATCGGACTCAATCCGATCCCACTCATTATCGTTGAGATCTGCGCAGCTAACATCGGTGGAAGCGCAACTATGGTTGGAGATCCGCCTAACATCATCATCGGAACGACCTTGGGCTATAGCTTCATGGATTTCGTCGTGAACACAGGTCCAGCCGCTTGGGTATCATGGGTTGTCACAATGATCTTCTTCTATTCTTGGTATAGGAAGGATCTTCGTAAGTCCAAGGCAGAGGTGAAAACGCGCCTTGACCGGAGTGAACTCAAACTCGTAAAGCCTAGCGAAGCCATCGTCGACCCTTGGCTCTTCAAGGTTGGCGTAGCTGATCTAAGTATCGCGGTGGTGCTGCTAGCCACACACCATATAACAGGATTGACTGTTGCGCAGATCGGCGTCATCGCGGCAGGCATTATTCTAGTATTTGGTGGAAATCCAATCAAGAAGACCCCAAAGTTTCTCGAGAAGATAGATTGGTTGACTCTCATCTTCTTCGGTTGCCTCTTCATAGTCGTCGGCGGCATAGAGTACACAGGAATAATCGAGATGACCGCTCAAGGCATAGGGCAGATAGCCGGCAACGACATGGCTGTCGCTTTGGGCATAATAATATGGATGTCGGCCTTCCTCTCCTCTATAGTCGATAATGTTCCGTTCGCAGCAACGATGGCGCCTCTCATCAAAGATCTTTCAGTAATCACAGGCCTCGAATTGAATCCTATAGCGTGGACCCTCTCGCTTGGAACAGACATCGGTGGCAATGGAACACCGATAGGCGCATCAGCCAACGTAGTAGGGGTGGCAGTTGCAGAAAAGAACAAGTATCCAATCAGTTGGGGAGCATACTGCAAAGTTGCGTATCCTTCGATGATAATCTCCATAGCTGTGTGTTACGCAATCCTGCTTCTAAGATATGTTGTACTCTGAAGCTACCTCCTTGCTAAAAGCTCAACTGGCCTTTGTTTTCCATGCTAATATTTTCAAGACTCCTTTTTCCTGACGCCTTGGCTATCTCAAAACGAAAATCTTGTCGCTGAGAAAAGGACATTCTCTTCCGACGCATCAATGTAATGTCCTTGTAGAGGATATGTATCAGTAGCGAGGTCTAGGTGGACGATTAACTTCCCTCTATAGGCTATCCTTTTTGCGGTGAAACATGGGTCGACAAGTAGCAAGGGTGAAACTAGTTACTTGAAAATCTTACATTATTACGTACACATATTTAGATAAACTGGAAAACTGCATAAATTTAAGCTTGGACATACTCATGTATATTCTGACCTCGTGTACACTCAGGAGGCTGAAGCGTTTTTGGAGGGAGAGAAGGCGCCTAGGTGGAAGCTTGAGCCTTCTGAGAGCTACATGGTCATTGAGGAGCAGCCTGAAAGAGCATTCGAGATCTTCGAGGAGCATCTGCTCTACGGATGGAGAGGCTTGTGCATAACGAGGCAGCATCCGAAGCAACTTTGCAAAAGATACAATATTGAGAATGCACAGGTCTTCTGGCTTACAGAACTGAAAGAGGAGAACACTGTTAAGGATCTTCTTGAGATCTCGCTTTTAATAGGAAAGTTCGTCGAATCTACTAAGAGCGGAATAGTGCTTTTAGACGGCTTGGAGTACCTAGCGAGTCGATACGACTTCGATGCAGTGTATCAATTCATCCAGAACAAGAGGAGTCAAGTGGCTAAAGCAGAAGCGATCTTACTGGTCCCTGTGCATCCCAAAACCTTCCCAGAGGAGAAAAGGGCGCTCCTCGAGAGGGAGTTGAAGTCGCTTCTCCAATGCTTTGAGAACGCCATTTCCCAAATGCTAGGCGAAGGGGTTAAGAAAGCTTTGCTTGAACGCTTGGAGAAGGATACAGGCCTCAAGCGTGACGAACTGATCGGCCACACCGACGTACTGACGCGTAACCTCAAAGAAATCTTTGGTGGAAGTGCTCTTGTGTTGGAGAGGATGATTATGAAGCAGATCTATACAGAGCTCGGTTTGGATATACCTCCTCAAGATCTTGATATCCGAAAACCGATAGTGAAGTGGACGCCAATTGAAAGAAACAAGCCTACATGAGCTTACAGAAAAGCTGATTGGAACGGAGATCAAGGCAGAACTGCTCCGACTTTTTCACACGAATCCTGGTATACTAGACACGGTTGAAGGTGTCGCTCGAAGAGTCGGTAGGATGCGGAAGGATATTGAAACTGAGATCTTGACGCTGGTGGAGCTTGGGGTTCTCCGCAAAGAGCGTTTCGGGGACCTCGACATAGTGAGCTTAAACACAAGCAAGGATAGAGAGATCCTGAAGAAAGTTGCTGAATTGATTAAGGGAGGTGTGAAAGGTTGAGGGTGCCCACTGGAATCTCTGAGCTCGATGGGATGCTTCACGGCGGCCTGATGCGCGGAGATGTCACTCTAGTCGTTGGGAGCGCTGGAACAGGGAAGACCACGCTTGGGCTACAATACCTGGTAAATGGAGCAACGAAGTTTCGTGAGAACGGCCTCTACATAACTTTTGAGCACATGCCCGCTCAGATCTACCGCGACGCAGCCAACTTCGGCTGGGATATACGAAAGCTTGAGGCTGAAGGGAAGCTTCGAGTTGTCTGCACGAGCCCAGAAGTCCTAGTTAAATTTGTTGAATCGCGAAATCCTATAGACCCTATTATAGCGGAGATAAATGCTAAGCGTATAGTAATCGATTCGATAAGCCATCTAGAGGCCTCTATCCCGCGTTCAAAGCTTCGCGGTGAACTGTACAGACTGATCAATCACCTCAAGATGAAAGAGTTGACAAGCATCTTCACTGCTGAGTCGCATGAAGTTTTTGGAAATCGTCTCATGGTCACAGGTGTTGGACTCAGCTTTCTAGTCGACTGCATAATCCTGCTTAGAATTGTTGAAGTTCAATCCTCCTTGAAGAAAGCGCTGACTGTATTCAAGATTCGCGGAACCGATCATGACAAACAGCTAAGAGAGTTCGAGATCACCTCGGAGGGAATAAAGATTGGAATTCCATTCAAGGAGCTTGAAGGGGTTCTAACAGGAACACCGCGAAGAACTACTGAGGAAAGATTCGCTGAAGCTTTTCTCAAAGCAGCGAGGAAGGGGAGGTGACCCTAAGATGGTTGAGTGGCTGACCGCACCGAACATCGTCGGAGTTGTCTCAATTGTACTTCAGCTTACCGCGGCGTACTACGCCTACCGCTTGATGCGGACAACCGGGGCGTTCCGAGCATGGGCTCTAGTGGTGCTGGCGCTTTTCCTTATGGCGTTTAGGAGGATAACCGCCTTCATAGCCGTAGCGGGTTTAGGAACGCAGACCATCCAAATGTTCGATCTATTAATAACTCCATTGGTAATCTCTCTGCTTCTACTCTTCGGAATGTATGAGCTGTCAAAGAAGTTTGAGGAGATTCTCAAGAAATAGCTAGCCACTTTCACTCGGGAAGGGCTCAGCACGAAGGTTTTGAGTCCCATCTTGCCGCAAAGTACATTTCACTTCTAGTGCGTTCAACAACATCGAGCATCATTAACCTCACTGGCCCAAAGCAATAGCATATTACATAAACACAACACCAAAAAAAAGTGACATAACAGAGCCAGCCGAGGAATCCTTTTCTCCTCACCAAGGCGTGAAGAGCATCGCGAACACTCCCAATATTAAAGCAATCGAATAGAATAAACTGCCAGGGACCACTTTCTGATATATGAGGTAGCGATCAGTTATTTGTTCAAGAGGTTTTGAAAGATTTCTTAAGGGCAGGAAAGCGCCTATGATGGCGAATGGTAGGCTTATTATGGAGAAAACGTGATTAGCCAAGAGATAAACATAGATTATGAATGCTATAACCGCACTTGAAATGACGAATCGTTGAGTTGTCTTCACGCCGTAGGCTGTTGAGAAATTTTCAAAACCAGCCTTTCTATCTGGATCCATATCGGGTAGGTCTTTGCTCACGATAATTGCGTGACTGAAGAATATGTAGAGAGCTGTCGGGATTATCCAGAACGGCCAGTTTGACTGTACAGGCTTCACCGCCCAATAGGTCCATATGAAGCCGATGCTGCTTCCGAGAGTTTCATTTGTTAGGAAACCCCAAGGCTTTGCCCTAGTTCTGATCGGCGGTACGCTATACGACCATCCTAGGAAGATTACAAATAGAATCGCAGAGAACCAAATAGGATTTGTTGGAATAGCTAATAATAGAGCTAAGAATGGCAATGTGATGGTTACATATTTTGCATCCTTAAAGGATAATTTTCCAGAAACTATAGGGTTTTCAATCGATTTTACCGGGTGAACCTTATCCGCCTCAATATCATATAGGTCGTTTACTGCATTTATGAAAAAGTGGGCGAAAAAGTAGGATAAACATACGAAGAGAATAAGTCTTAAGTCAAAATTTCTAGCCAGAATAAAGGCAGAGATTATGAACGGTATGTTAAGGAAAAGAATGTATCTTATCCTTATGAGCTCAAAGATTCCTCTTGCCTTGCCCAAACTTCGACCCAACCCGTGTAAGCGAAACCATTTCTATGTTCAAGAAATCTAGTGTACTGGCATTTAATTCTATTTGAACTCTTTCTTCTACAAGTCTATAGTTCGCGATCTTATTCGCTAGCGTGTTAGCCTCAATTTTCCTGTGGCGCAGACTCAATCAGTTGGAAAGTTTTGTCGCTTAGAAAAGATAAGAACTTCAACGGTGTGCGATGCTCTTTTTCGTCCAAGGCAAGGAATATGACTTTACACTTATAACTTCTAAGTTTAGATACAATGTGATGCGAGAACTTCATTATCAAGTCCTTAGAATTATGTACTAGTAGAACGGTTAGTGAATCTATTAACACAAAGGCCTTTTCCATTCTCGTCTCTTTGATGAACTTTTCTAGAGTAATAGATAGTTGAATAAGATCCTCAGGTCCATCTAGGAAGAAACAGTTATCTGCGCTTACCTTGCCAACGGTGCCCTTGCTTATGGCATCGATAAAAAGAATCTTTCCTGAAGCGATCTGTTTGCCACCTAAAATTGAAGCTAATTCATGATAGGGCAAAGTGATTGTTACGTATACACCCTGAACATCTTCCCTATCGCATAAGCCTTCTACTAGGTTGGATATGAGACTTGGATAAACATCGGGTTGTAGGAGAATCAGAAAGACTCTTTCTTTCTCCGACTTCGATATTCTGTCAACTAGCTCGTTTATGCTCACCTTTATCGCTAGAATCTCTTCAGTTGCTGCCAACCTTCTTTTCAGCTCAGAAAATTATTGTTAGAAAACCTCTTTACTGAATGTCAGTCCTTCTTTTCCTAATGTGTAAGTGCATATTTCTGGGTAAAAATCGGTCCTATTCATCTTTAGGATCCTCATGCGACGAATCAACTTCCCGTTTTTTTCGATCGCTCTCATCTCGATAATTCCATCAGCGGTACTCTTGCAGATATTTTCAATTTTCTCGTCATGAATTCCGGTGTGGAGGGTCGCTATTCCGACACACCTACCCACTCTCGTCCCCATCTTTAAATTTTGAACGAATGCCAGTGCCTTCTTCGTTTCCATGGCCAAGAAGACTGTAGAGAGTGAATTGAAAATGGCTAAGAGTTTTCCCCCTCGAATGGCATCGAAATAGTAGTCTCTTCCCTCTTTGAGTATTTCAAAAAACTCGAAGGATTTTTCCATTAGCTTCTCAGGTTCCAAAACATCTTTCCTAGCTATCTCGACTCCTTTTGAAAAAACGTCGACAACTTTCAGGCTTCCCTTTTTCTCGTATACGTCTACATCCCATCCATATCTCAAGAGGTTTTCTTTCATCTCGTCCTTGGATTCCTCCGTCAGGTAAAACAGAACATTGAATCCTTGCCTCAAAGCATTCCACATAATCTGCCAACAGAGAAGTGACTTTCCTGCGCCAACGTTTCCAATAATGCCTATAGAAGACGGCCGGGGGATTCCTCCCTCGACAAGCTCATCTAGAGTTTCAATCCCTGTAGGAAATCTCTCCAAACATATTCACCAGTATACGCATTTCGATTAAGCGTATGGTTTCCATATAGTCTTTTCTTTTCAAGACAATAGCTCAAGACTTGAAGATCTCATCTTACCGAAACTAGCCAATTCATCATCAGATATCTAAACTTAGATAGAGACCTGAGGTTCTAGAACACCTTTTTTCAAGCAGTTGCTTTTACAAACGCTTAGCCCTTACAGGTAGGGTAGAACAGTTTGAGGGTACTTTCTGTGGAGGAGTTTCTCCAACTCTAATTTGAGCTTCAAGTCCAACTGCCTGTGCTTATCGGAGATGTAATCGATAGGCTTCGGCGAGTGTATCACAGGGCCTTGAAGAACCATTGGGCTAGCTATATCCTTGAATGAAACAGGCTTCTTAGCCATCAGGTCGGTTAAAATTTCGTTTATACTTTCCTTCTTCTCCATTGCGGCTGTCAATTCATCTATCTGGTTTGCTGTGAGCGGTCTGAACCCGAATGTATATGGGGAGATGTTCTTGAGGAGCTCTGCATCTTGATAAGTCTTGGCTCCATAGCCGACCGACTTGTATGGGTTGATCTGCTCCTCTTTGACTATCCAGAGTTCTTCGCCGTGGGAGATCAAGACGCTCAAGTGTCTGCCTGTGTCTCGGCCGACGAGAACCCTCCAGTCTTCTGGATCACTGTTGTAAGCTTTGAGGATCTCCCGCCTAGCCCTCTCCAAAGATTTAACCACGACCGTTCAACCGCTCGAGCTGTAACACTACTCGAATAAGGGATTAGATATTAACCTTTCACTGAGAGGAATTCTTGACTACTTTGTTAAAAAGATTAAGCTGGGAAACTGCTATTATTATGGGCAAAGAGACTCCAGTGCAGGAGCACATCCTTTATCATATTCGAGCATTTTTCTGCTATCCTTACGCATTCGAACTTTCTTGCTATGCAACACAGCGCTACGCGTCGTTTATTGATGCATCACATGGAATTCGCATCACAATTAGAGTAGAGGAAGGGTCTCAGCCGAGCGTCCTCAACTCGTCGATTGGCTGACTCTCACGAAGTTGAGTTTGAGGTCTCCCACCAAGCTTTCGAGCCTACTCCTCTCTGGTTCTGGAATGCGGGTCTTGAGCTTCTGCACTAGAAAGTCGATTGTGTCGATCGCGGTTCTCGCTTGATCGAAGTCCTTCTCAATCTTTTCGGTTCCAGGCTTCACTCTCAAACCCATCGTCTCCCAAGCCTTGGCGCTCAACAAGCCTATGAATAACCCGATCAAGGTGTATGTGTCGAGCGATGTGATATCTTGAATCTTGGGTTCCTCGCTTCCAGCCTCTTCACTCAAGACTCAGACGCCTCAAGTAATTGGTGAGGCATTTGAAAACTGATAAAAGTTTTGAAGAGTAGCCGTTGGCGGTCTCTGGTTTTATTGATGTACGTTGACATTATAGCTATGGATGAGATCGCTTCCGAGGGCTCCCAGCGCGTCATCAAAGTATCGCTTGTTACAACTTGGTTTTCTGGAAATGACCTTTATCGGGGTTGAAAATCTCTTCACATCTATTGGGGTTGGACCGAGCATTTCAATCCTGATTATCTCTTTCTTCCTATTTAGGTCTAGGATTAAGTTGTCAGATAGAGGTTCGCTCTCTACAGCTTTTCCTCTCTTTAATCTTATGTAAAGCGCATTGCAAGTGGGATCATATTCTACTGAAGCTAAGCCTTCTTAACCTCCTACTATCAGCCCACAATACGGTAACTACTTCAATCGCTTCCTCTTTCTTCTCGTAGACAACAACCAAAGGCTTATCATTAATCTTACGTAGCTATTGGGCTAAGGCTGCTTGGAGGTGAGATCATGCCCATAGTTGAAGGAAGATATGAGATGAAGATCGGCACAGGTTTTAGGAAGGCTGAGGAAGGAATCGAAGAGATCAAGAAGCACATTCTAAAGTCGAGGGCGGTGAGGGTAAACAATATACCGATGGCTCTGCTTGAAGAGTTGAAGCCTCTTCTGAAAGGGAAGGACCTGAGGATTATTCTGCCTCAAGGCGAAGAGAAGACCGCTGAACTTGAAGAGCTGGGTAAAGTCGCGGTCACCAAGTCAAGGATCTACAGCGAATATGATGGAGATGAGGCAAACATGGGCTCGATCAGCTTCTCAGATATCATATTTAACATCGCTTGGCTAGAAGGCAGAATACTTGAAATCTCAACGATGGAGTACAGCAAATGCGTAAAGTGCCTAGGGAAGACTTTTGATATGGCGTGGAGATACGCGAAGAAGTAAAGAAGAGACAACCTAGCTGCGCGCTTTAAGCATCCCTAGGTCTTGTAATACCTCTTCGCTAGCCTCTTCACGAACCTCTTCGGGATCTTCCCGCCCGCTTCTTTTTCGATGAGTTCAGATATGTCTGGTTGAGCTGCGCAGAGGTCTGTCAGAGTCAAGATCCCTATTAGGCGTCCTTCCTTAGTGATAGGGAGCTTCTTTATCCCTCTAGCGACCATGAACCTCGCAGCTTCAGTCACATCCATGTCGGGGCCTCCACAGATCAACGGTTTCGACATAACCATCTTGACCTGCGTCGCCTCAGCGTTCCTACCCAGCGCCAGGACCCTTGACAGTAGGTCCCTCTCAGTAACGATTCCCACTGGCTTGTTTTGTTCCATTACGACTAGGCTCCCTATCTCCTGCTGAGCCATCTTGCTCGCCGCATCCTTCACGGTTGCCTCTGAGTCTATCGAGACAACGTTCTTACTCATCAAATCGTTCACTATCAATTCGACATCAACTGCTCTTCCTAGAGATTGCGCCTAAGAGAATGAACAAACCGATAAGGACGATGATAGTCTCGAATAGTGGGAGTTTGAAACCCGCAAGGTCTGAGACTCCGATCAGTAGAACGATAATCCCGATGAATAGGGTGAACTTGCTTACGGGGATTTGCTTCTGGTATCTTATAGCGTTCAATGCTACTAGAAGCAACCCTATTGTGATGAAGATGCCGCCTTTGATGTCGATCTTATAGATGGATTGAACAGCCAATATTCCGCCTAACCCAATGAAGAAGATGCCCCAGCTCGCCGTTTCCAGCTGTTTGTTCAAAACCTTTTTTTCAGCGGTCATTGACGCATATCTCACTTCGAACATAGGTTAAATATCAAAGCCAATAAATTTTCCGTAGGTCGACTTAGAATCTGCAGCACCATGTCTTCGGCGTCTCCGGTGAGGAAAGAGTAAAACAATTAATGAAAGCTCTTGGCAGTTTGAAATTATGAAGGAACATAGAGCACCTTGGGGATGCACTTACGCGAAGGAAGATAAGAGCGAATGTAAACCCGGAAAGAAGCCGAAATCTGATCAAGAATACTTTGAAATTCTCTGTTTATGCATTCTTCAAGCCGGTTTGAACTGGAGAACAGTAAGGAAGAACTGGCAGAGATACAGGAAAGGTTTCTGTAATTTCAATATAGACAGATTGGCGAAAGCGCAGCCAAAAGAGTTAATGAAGCGGCCAAACGCTATGAGAAACTTCAAGAAAATCAGGGGTATCGTTTACAATGCGAAAGAGTTTCAGAAGATCAAGAAGGAGTGTGGCTCATTCTCAAACCTCTTGAAATCGCTCAAACAAGTTGAGGATAAAGAAGTGTTGAAGTCTTCGATGAAACGGTTTAAGCATGTTGGAGAATACACGGCTGAGTACTATTTACACTGCATCGGATATTGGTAAACACAAGACTAAATGCAGAGGCATACGAATGGATAATAGTGGTGAGTACAGTTTGTCCGGCAAACCTCAACCCAAAGCACGTTTCTCGAATAGGATGCCGAACGGAGACTTCTTAAGCCTAACCGTTTGGGCTGGAAAATCAGATCCGGCCGCGGAAGTGCTGACGGTTCAAGTACGCCACTATTCCGGAGACCGCTGGGAGACAGCTGGAAGACTGGCTGTGTATAGGACTGCTGAAGGCTTGTATTCTCAGCTACCTGAGCGTCAGGAGAAGCTGAAAGAAAGCGTCTAGAATGCGGTATTCGTTGAATAGTGCTCAGAGTTAACTCTCTGTTAAGAAGGATTGTTGAATCGAAAAATCTTCAAAAAATGGGGTCGCCGAAACCCTCCAATAAATCGGAGCCATCGTTTTCCGGCGTGAAAAATGATTCTGGTACGCCTATCCTATGGATCTTCGGGTTTGGCGCTGGTATACGCTCGGGGTTTCTGAGCAAGCTCTTATGTTCTAGGCACCATCTTCTAGCGTTCAGAATGAACGCTCTGGTGTCAGCGCTCACAACTATGTGCCCTGCCTTGGTGAACCGGAGACCGTTGCACGCGTAGGCTGCTGTCGGCGGTTCCTCAACTCCTTCATTGAATCTCTCGTATCGCAGACCTACCGTTCCTCTCGGAGTTCTGAACTCGTTGAAGATGTTTCCCAGTTCGTCGCTGTAAAGGGTAGGCTGGCTCCATTGAAGGAACTCTGCTTCGTATCCTTGGCTTACAAGCCTTCTCAAAAGCCGTTTTCTTATTCTGCCTCTACGCGCCTTCGCAAGCCTCTTACACTCATCTGAGCAGTAGCGTCTCGGCCGACCGAAACTGAAAGGTAGCTCCCTGCCGCAGACGACGCAGTTTCCTCTCGGCAATCCGCTGAATCGATCGACTATCGATTGGTCCACTTGACGTCCACCTTGGCTCTCTTCCTTTAAACGTCTCTACTTATTCACAGCTATACAGATTGAGAGTTGGCAATCAGGCCCTTATATTTGGAAAGCCTCTTGTAGTTCTTTATATGTTGATCGCATGGTGAACGGTATGAAGCTTCATGTCTTCGAGATGGAACGCTGGCAATCCACATGGGAGAACCAAGTAGAGTATAATCTTTCTGAAAGCGGTGTCCATCCGCTTAGAGTTAGCGAGTTGCTGCGAGGCGAAGATGTCGAGTTTTTGAACCGGTCTTTGGGCTACGTCCAAACGAACGGAACTGAAGAATTGAGGAAGACGATAGCGGCTATTTATCCGAGGGCGGATGCGGGGGATGTGCTTGTTACGAATGGGAGCTCTGAAGCAAACTTCGTTGCGGTTTGGTCTTTCCTAGAGAGGGGGGCTGAGGTCGTCGTTATGCTTCCGAACTATATGCAGATCTATGGTTTGGCCAAGACCTTCGGGGCTAGAGTGAAGTCTTTCAGGCTACGCGAGACGCGGGGTGAATGGAAGCCTGATATGCAGGCGTTTAGGCGAGCTGTGGGCA
>Ga0315309_1001442_pt1 | contig 14205 bp, 14 predicted proteins | sample TDP4_MG_FD_203080 | JGI IMG/M metagenome (GOLD analysis project Ga0315309, IMG submission 203080) | Freshwater sediment microbial communities from Lake Towuti, South Sulawesi, Indonesia - TDP4 | ecosystem: Environmental > Aquatic > Freshwater > Lake > Sediment | place: Indonesia: South Sulawesi... | reverse complement strand
GCCGGTGAAAAAAGGAGAATGTCTTGACCCAGTGAGAGGTGAGTGGAAAGGAGTGAATGATTTCATCTATCAGAAGTCGAACAAGACATTAGAATGCTTTCACGGTTATTCCATAATAAGTTGCCCGGAGACTTCATGCGGGTGCTTTGAGTGTATAATTGCCATTCTGCCTGAGATGAACGGTTTTATGATTGTCAATAGAGAGTATGGGGGAATGACTCCCATAGGCATGACTTTCAGCACCCTTGCCGGTTCCGTGGGCGGGGGAGCACAGACACCAGGATTTATGGGCATTGGAAGGTTGTATATCGTGAGCAGGAAATTCATCTCTGCCGATGGAGGGATAAGACGCATAGTCTGGATGACAAAAGAACTCAAACAAGCACTGGGAGACAAGTTAAAGAAAAGGTGTGAAGAGGAGAGAATTCCTGACCTGATAGATAAAATTGCTGATGAGACAGTTGCCACTACAATGGATGAACTTCTCTCATATTTGCAGAAGGTGAAGCATCCGGCTTTAGAGATGGAACCTTTGGTATAGTTATTAAAGAAAGGAGGGTCGCTATTCCGACGAATGGAGTAGCGGAGCGAAGCTCCGCGTCATAATTGCGAAGCTCTGCTTCGCTACTCCAATCCTGAGAAGGAGAAGCGAAAGGGTCGCCGTCGCGACGAATAAGGAGCGACAGGTCTGGCGACGGGTTCGAGATGGTGAGAACCCCGGCCGGATTGAGTGAAACGAAAGGAGGTGATAATTATGGCTAAAGTGACGAAGGTCAACCATTTAATTGTGGAGACTCCTGATAAGGTGGGCATGATGGCAAAGGTCTGCTCAGCAATTTCGGATGCGGGAGTAAATATTAAGGCGATCTCTGCCAGTGCCAGAGCACGAAAGGGACATTTTATGCTTCTCACCGAGGACAATTCCAAAGCAAAGGGGGCTCTTAAATCTGCCGGTTTTAAAGTCAAAGAGGAGGAAGCTGTGGCTGTTGAACTTGAAAACGAGGTAGGGGCAGCGAAGAGAATGGCTAAAAAATTGGCAGATGCCAAAGTGAATCTAAGATATTGTTATGGCTCCACCGGTAATGGCACTATGGCACTCCTTGTATTTAATTCAAACGACAACGAGAAAGCAGTAAGGGTCCTTGGTGTTGTGGGAGTCGGCGAATGACCCGATTTCAAATGTGGTAGCTGCAAAGCGAAGCTTTCCCAAGATGTAATTGTCCCGATAAATCGGGACTGAAGGCAAAGTTTACGCTTTGCTGCTACAAGGATTGAATGGCACTATAAATGGTGCCCGGCCAAAAAATAATTAGTTCGTGGTTCATAGTTCGGAGTCTATGAACGATGAACTAAAGCGAACGAAGTGAGCGTGACTACGAACTCTTCTAGCGGGTCGCCCTTTAGGGTGACGAAGCAGGAGGCTATAATTTTGCACTTCTATAGGAGAAGATTATGGCTTTAACGGGTCTGGAGATTTACAAGCATTTGCCGAAGACGAACTGCAAGAAGTGTGGCTTTCCTACATGTTTAGCATTTGCTATGGCTCTGGCGGGAAAGAAGACTTCGCTGGATAGGTGCCCCGATATCACAGAGGAGGCCAAAATTGCCCTTGAATCTGCTTCCGCTCCTCCTATGGCAACGATTACTATTGGAGAAGGAGAGAACAGGGTAGAGATTGGTGGTGAGACGGTTCTCTTCCGGCACGAGAAGACATTCTACCATCCTTGCGCCATTGGTATTACCTTGAGTGACTCGCTGGAGAAGGGAAAGACCGTCCAGCGAATTGAAAAGGTCAATAAGTTAAGATTTGAAAGGGTGGGTATACCACTACAGGTAAATCTGATTGCTATTTCTAACGAGAGCAATAATCCAGATAAATTTTGCGATGCGGTAAGAAATGCGACGGAGAAATCTAACTTACCATTAGTTTTGATATCTGATAATCCCGCAACTATTGAGGCGGGTTTGAAAATATGTGGTGATAGAAAACCTTTAATTTATGCAGCTAAAGAAGATAATCGAGAAGCAATGGTAGGCTTAGCCAAGAAATATTCTTGCCCTCTGGCAATTTGTGGAAGAAACTTGGAAGAATTAGATTCCCTTTCCCAGAAGGTAGTTGCCTCCGGAATAAAAGATGTTGTCCTCGACCCTGGAAGTGGAAGTTTGGCAGGGTATCTACAGGATTTTACTCAACTAAGGAGGTTGGCTTTAAAGAGAGGTTATCGGCCCTTCGGTTATCCTGTAATTGCCCTCGTCAATGATAGTGACCCTTACCGGGAGGTTTCTATGGCAGCCACTTATATTGCCAAGTATGCTAACATTGTAGTCGTGGAGAGAGTTGAGCCGGATGAGATTCTACCTTTGATTACTCTGAGGCAGAATATCTACACAGACCCTCAGAAACCCATAATGGTTGAGCCTAAACTTTATGAGGTGGGCACACCGAATGAGAATTCTCCACTATTGGTAACTACGAACTTCTCTCTTACATTTTTTACTGTCCAGCCGGAAATCGAGGCAAGTAAGGTCCCATCCTATCTATTAATAGTGGAATCCGAAGGTCTCTCTGTTCTTACTGCTTGGGCTGCTGAGAAGTTTACACCAGAGGGAATTGCCGAAGCAATGAAGAAGGCGGAGGTAGAGAAGAAACTCTCTCATAGAAAAGTAATCATTCCTGGCTATGTAGCTGTAATGAAGGCAAAACTGGAAGAGAAGAGTGGATGGGAAGTTCTGGTCGGACCAAAGGAAGGTTCTGGAATTCCCAGGTATCTGAAAGAGACCTGGAAATGAAAAAATAATTTGTAGGGGTTCCGATAAATTGGGACCCGATTAATCAAAGTCGAGAGCAAACATGGAGAAATGTAAAATAATATTTTATCCTTGGGAAAAGGAAGTAGTTGTTCCTTCTGGCACTGACCTCTTGACTGCAGCGATAAGAGCTGGTGTCCATATTTACAATAGCTGTGGAGGTGAAGGGGTCTGTGGTAGATGCAAGGTTATTGTTAAAAAGGGTGAAGTTGTTACTGAAGCCACGGGGCGGTTGAGTGCTGAAGAGAGAAAGAGTGGCTATGTGCTCGCTTGCCGGACTACCTGCAAAGGAAGAATGGAAATTGAAGTGCCTCCCGAATCTCGCCTGGAAGGTTTGGAGATTCTTACTGAGGAGGCAAAGGCAAAAAGGCTACTCGGGCTCTATACACCAGCAGAAGAGGTGGAGAAGGGACCCGAAGTAGCTTTGGAGAGGGTATTTACCCATGGTCCCCTTTCAACCAAGTTATACTTACAACTTCCTCCGCCTAACTCGGAAGATAATGTTGGCGATATGGAACGACTCTATCGGGAGATTAGAAAAGGACGGGAAATTCCGATTATGCAGATGGGCTTAGCCAATATTAAGAAATTAAGCAAACTTCTCAGAGAGAGTGGCTGGAAAGTGACTGTTACTCTCGGTAATAGAAATGAGACTACGGAAGTCGTTCTAGTTGAGCCCGGAGATACAACCAACAAGAATTATGGCGTGGCAGTAGATATTGGGACAACCACAATAGTAGCTTATCTAGTCAATTTGACAGAGCGCCATGTCCTGAGCGCAAAGGCTTGCTATAACCCTCAGGTAGATTTTGGCGAGGACGTTATCTCCAGAATAATTTTCGCTCAGGAGGAGGATGGGCTAGAAAAGTTGCATCATGTGGTAATAGATGCAATTAACAATCTCATCTTGGGAATGGCTCTGGAGCACAATTTGACCCTCAACGATATTGATGGCGTTGTCTGTGCCGGTAACACAACCATGATTCACCTTTTGTTGCGAGTCCCTCCTGAATACCTGCGAAAGGAGCCATATGTTCCCACTGCCAGTTTCGTTCCTGTTATAAGAGCTGCCGAGGCAGGAATCAAGATTAATCCCAGGGGTCTCCTTTCCTGCATTCCTGGAGTGAGTAGCTATGTTGGAGGAGATATAACAGCTGGTGTATTGGCTTCAGGAATGGATAATTTACCGACCCTGGGTCTGTTTATGGATTTGGGCACAAATGGTGAAGTAGTTCTGGGAAATAAAGAGTGGTTAGTCTGCTGTTCGACTTCTGCCGGTCCCTGTTTTGAAGGCGGAGGGATAAAATGGGGGATTCGAGCTATGAAGGGCGCTATTCAGAGAGTGAATATAGATACTTCCAAGGATAGAGTCAATCTCTATACTATTGGAGAAGAGAAACCCAAAGGTATCTGTGGTGCTGGACTGGTTGATTGTGTTGCTGAGCTTCTGGAAAGTGGCAGGCTCAACAGGGCAGGTAAGCTGATTCCTAAATCATCGAAGCGAATAAAAGAAGGGGAAGACGGTCTGGAATTCGTATTGGCAGCGGCGAGAAAATCTGCAGTAGGAGATGACATTGTTATAACTGAGACTGATATAAAGAACCTGATACATTCAAAGGGAGCAATCTATTCCGGAGCTGAAGTTCTATTGAAACGGGTGGGATTGAGTTTCCAGGATTTAGAACAAGTGTTCATTGCCGGTGGATTGGGCACAGCTTTAGATGTGGAGAAAGCAATTATGATTGGGCTTCTGCCCGACCTTCCTATAGAAAAATTCACTTTTATTGGTAACAGTGCAATCGCTGGCACTAAGATGTGTCTCCTTTCTCAGGAGGCAATGAGAAAAGTAGAAAAGATTGCTGGGAAAATGACCTACATTGATTTGAGCAGAGAGCCAGAATTTATGAACAACTATACTGCCTCTCTTTTTTTGCCACATACGGATATAAACCTCTTCCCGATGGTGAAGAAAAAGTTGGAACTCATCAGTTCTTTTTAGGGTGGATAGTTATGCCCTTTACTATTGCAGTAGCAGGTAAGGGTGGGAGTGGCAAGACGACTTTAGCCACTCTGTTTATTCTTCACCTCATTAGACAGAATAAGGGACATATTCTGGCAGTTGATGCCGACCCTAATTCTAATCTGAATGTAGGTCTAGGTATGAAATTTGGAGAGACTATAGCTGACTTGCGGGAGGAGGTTCTGGCTAAAGAAGTCCCTTCGGGGATGTCGAAAGCCGATTTTTTCGATTACCGCTTACACGAATGTCTGGTTGAAGGTGATAAAGTTGACCTTCTGGTGATGGGTCGGCCGGAAGGTCCCGGCTGTTACTGTGCAGTGAACAATCTTCTCAGGCAATATCTATCCAGAATTTCTAAACAATATGAATATGTAGTTATGGATAACGAGGCTGGAATGGAACATTTGTCGAGGAGAACAACTAATGATTTGGATGTGCTACTTATCACCAGCGACCCCACTTTGGTAAGTATCAAATCTGCAGTGAGAATTCACGAAATTGCGCTGCAGATAAAACTAAAAATAAAAGAGATATATTTAGTTATGAATAGAATATCGGATGCAAAGAGCATCCCTTCCTTTCTTTTGGAAACAATCCCGGAAAGATTGCCATTGCTGGAAAATATTCCCGAAGACCCTTTAATTCTTGAGGCTTCTGAAAAAGAAGAAGACCTTCTCTCTCTTCCAGCGGAATCTCCTGCTTTCCGAGCAGTTGGTAGATTAATGAAAAAATTGAAGTTGTAGTTATCTCCTTCTATTTCCCTCTCCCCTTGGGGGAAAGGGTAAGGGTGAGGGGGAGAGGGTGGGGTGAGGGGTTAGGAGCATAAATTTGGAAAAAGCTACTGAAAAGTGGGCAAGCAAAGTTAACGAGTTAATTATCGGAGCAAGAGAGAAAGAGGGTGGAACGAGGAGTTCGGTCATTAAAGTTGGAGGAGCCACTACCCTACCATTTCTTCATTTTGAAGGAGTTATACCTAATCCGCCTGCAATTGCTATGGAAGTCTGGGATATGGAGCCTCCCGATTGGCCGGCTATCTTAAAGAAGCCATTTGGGGATGTCCTCGGCGATCCTGTAGAGTGGGCTAAGAAATGTGTAAACGAGTATGGAGCCGATTTCCTATGCCTGCGTCTGGCTTCCATAAGCCCGGATACCAAGAATAACTCCCCTGAGGAGGCGGCGCGCACGGTCAAGAGGGTTCTGGAAGCGGTATCCGTGCCTTTAATGATTATAGGATGTAATCAGGCAGAAAAGGATACCGAAGTCATTCCTACAGTAAGTGAAGTTGCTCGGGGAGAGAACTGTTTGGTAGGCATAGCCGTGCAGGCAAATTACAAAACAATAACCGCAGCCTGTCAAAGTGATGGACATTCGATAATTGCGGAATCTCCCATCGATATTAATTTAGCAAAGCAATTGAATATTCTTATATCGGACATGGGCTTTCCTTTGGAGAAGATTGTTATGCACCCTGCCACAGGAGCTTTAGGGTATGGTCTGGAATATACCTATTCTATAATGGAGCGTAGTCGCCTGGCAGCTCTACAGGGAGACAAGACGATGTCTATGCCCATGGTAAATTTCGTTGGACAGGAGGTCTGGAGAGCCAAGGAAGCTAAAACTTCAGAAGAAGAGGTTCCCGAGTGGGGACCAATAGCCTCCAGAGGACCGCTCTGGGAAGCCACTACAGCTGTGAGCTATCTTCAGGCAGGAGCAGATATTTTGGTAATGTGCCATCCTGAAGCAATAGAAAGCGTGAAGAAGACCATCAAAGAATTGATGAGAAAGGACTAAAGATAAATTCTGTAGTCCTTTCGAAAGAAGAGATGGAGTGTCAAACGAAAGTTTGACGATAGTGAGGGGAAAGTTCGATTTGCTCTTCCTGAGAAATTTCTTAACGCAAAAATCTGCGGGCTTCTGCAGGGTGCAAAATAATTCGCTCGCTTTCTGCTCGCTCAGGATTTTGCTTTGGAAGAGAAGTAGTCAGCCCTTGCTTTTTGCTAAAATTTCTAATGTCATCGCAAATTGAACTTTTCCTAGCGATATAATTGGAGTAGCGAAGCTTCACCATTGAAATTTATTTTGAAGGTTCTGGAGGAAATAATTATGTTTGTTATTGGGGAAAGAATTAATGGTATGTTTAAGGATGTGGCCATGGCAATTAAAGAGGGTGATAAGGCTACCATACAGGATTTGGCTCTCAAGCAGATGGAGGCAGGAGCAGATGCATTGGATGTCAATGCCGGTCCGGCTGCCGAAGACCCTTTAAGAGCCATGGAGTGGCTGGTTAAGACCATTAGCGAAGTTACTGATGTGCCTTTGGCGATTGATACTCCAAAATTTGAAGTAATGGAAGCCGGATTAAAATTATGTAAAAATAGAGCGATTATAAATTCTACATCTGGAGATAAGGAAAAACTGGACAAGCTTCTTCCGTTAGCCAAGAAATACAATGCTTCTATAATTGGCTTGACCATGAATAAGAGCGGGATTCCTCAAAATGCAGAAAGTAGAACAGAGATTGCCGCCCAGATTGTAACCTCTGCCCAGGAGCACGGAATAGATATGAGCGAACTTTATATTGACGGAGTGATTCTTCCGGTCAATGTGGCCCAGGACCATTCCAGGGAAGTCTTAGAGACAATAAGGCAGTGTAAGCTCCTCTGCGACCCTCCTCCTAAGACGATTTTGGGTCTGAGTAATGTTTCTCAAAAAACACTCGACCGTTCTCTGGTTAACAGAACTTACCTGGCAATGGCTATTGCCTGTGGCTTGGATGCGGCAATTCTTGACCCCCTGGATAAGGATTTAATGAACAGTATGATTACTGCTGAACTCTTAATGGGGAAACAGATATATTGCGATAATTATCTTGAAGCTTATAAGAAAAGGTAGTGAGGCAGGTTTAATGGAAGGGTTCAACCCACCAAAAAAAATTGCAGAACTAGTATCAGAAACTGCACAAGCCAAGGCTAAATTATCCTGGCTTCAGTTGGCAATTCTGGGAATACTTGCTGGAATTTACATAGGTTTTGGCGCTGAACTTTCTACGATCGTTACTTATGATATGAGTGAACGTCTGGGAAGTGGAATGGCCAGATTTATGGCAGGGAGTGTCTTCAGTGTGGGACTAATGTTAGTAGTTATTGGAGGAGCAGAGCTGTTTACTGGCAATTGCCTGATGGCACTTGGCTTAGCGGAAGGTAAGATTAGATGCAGAGGGATGCTGAAAAATTGGTTCTTGGTTTACTTTGCTAATTTTGCTGGATCCTTAATATTGGTGGGCGTTATGCTGGGAGCTGGTCTATGGAAAGTGGGAGAAATGGGAGTAGGGATTAAGGCCTTGGAAATTGCTTCATATAAATGTAGTCTGGGGTGGTGGGAAGCGTTCTTCAGGGGAATTGGTTGTAACTTTCTGGTATGTTTGGCCATCTGGCTGGCCATGAGCAGTAATTCAGTAGTAGGGAAGATATTTGGGATATACTTTCCCATCATGGCTTTCGTTGCTTCAGGCTTTGAGCATAGTATAGCCAATATGTACTTCATACCTATTGGCATTTTTCTAAAAAATACACAAGTGGCAAGTATGGCAAGCATTGATTTGATAACTCTCAGCTGGGGCGGATTTTTGCTCAATAATTTAGTTCCGGTAACTATAGGAAACATAATTGGTGGAGGCTTCTTTGTGGGAATTCTATATAGGATAGTTTATTTAAGGAAAAATGAGAGTAGCTAAGGTTCCAGAAAGTACAATTAGTCGTCTTTCTATATACTCCCGTTACCTCAGGTTTCTGGCAAAAAGAGGGAAGTCACTTATTACCTCGGAAGAGTTAGGACAAAAGATGCACTTTAAGTCCGCACAGGTCCGTCGAGACTTTGCCTATTTTGGTCATTTTGGCTTTCGAGGAAAAGGCTACAATGTGAGGAAACTTTCTGGAGAACTGGAGAAGATTTTAGGGCTAAACAGAAGGTGGCCGGTGGCCATTGTTGGGGCTGGAAATCTGGGAAGGGCACTCTCTGCCTATCCTGGATTTCACCAACATGGATTCCAAATTTCAGCCATCTTTGACAACTCACCAACAAAGATAGGAAAGACTTGGCAGGGAGTGGAGATTCTGGATATAAAGCAGATACCAAAAGTAGTAAAGGAGCGAAGAATAAAAATTGCAATTATTGCTGTACCTTATTTTTCTGCCCAGCAAGTTGCTGATATTTTAACCCACTCAGGCGTGAAAGCGATTTTAAACTTTGCCCCTTACAAACTGGCTGTACCGGAAGGTTTGAAATTAAAAAATATAGACTTAGCTACAGAGCTACAAAGTTTGAGCTGTTTCTTGACCAAGGAGTAGCGGAGCGAAGCTCCGCGTCAAATCCCGAAGCCCTGTTTCGCTACTCCAGATTGTCGGGCTCAGGGACGAGCCCGACTACCATAATTGCTTCGTTACTCCAAAATAAGGATTTACTTGACATTTAGTCGATTTATTTTGTAGAATTCTCACTCAAAATAGATAGTTTTTTGATTTTTTAATTTAATTTGTGAAAAAATTCACAAAATTTCCAAGTTACTAATATGAAATTTTATATAAATAGAGAGGATTGGGAAAAATTTCTAGGACAGATTTCAAAAACTTACCGTATTTATGCTCCACAAGAAGTTGCTAAGGAGCTGGCTTATCAGGTACTAACTCCAGAGAATGTTGATAAGACTATTTATGGTACTTATCGAGCAGTTCAACCTTTCAAGACGTTCTTCTCTTTACCTCAGGAAAAAGTGACAGAAGTTACTCTCCAGCCAGAAAAGACGATAGCTCTGGGAGTTAAAAACTGTGACCTTAAGGCGATTCAAGTTTTAGATAAGATCTTCCTGGAAGGAGACTTTGTAGATCCTTTTTATAGAGATAAAAGAGAGAACACCCTTATTATTTCCTCCGATTGTTATCAACCAAAGGACACATGTTTTTGTACTTTGCTGGACAATAATCCTTTTCCAGAAAGAGGTTTTGATCTTAACCTCTCTCCAATAGATAATGGCTTCCTCCTCGAAGTGGGTTCTCCAAAAGGTGAGGGCTTTATCGCTTCTATAAGAGAAGATTTGAAAGATATAACTTCAGATTTAATGGAGAAAAGAGAAAAGAAGAGAAAACAGGCGAAGGAGAGAGTAGTAGAGATAAACAGGGAATTTAAGACCAGAAGACCCTTTCCATCCATTGTAAAAGAGGAATACGCTTCCTCTGTGTGGGAAGAGGTAACCAAAACCTGTGTGGAATGTGGAGCCTGCACCAACATATGCCCTTCGTGTTACTGTTTTCTTCTTGTGGATACAGAAGAGGGGGGTAAATTTCCCAAAGTTAAGTTTTGGGATTCCTGTCAGCATACTGGCTTTGCCAGAGTAGCTGCCGGTATCAATCCCCGAGCAAAATTATATGAAAGATTAAGGAATAGATATTTGTGCAAATACGAGTATAGACCAGAAAATTTTGGAATTGTAGCCTGTAGCGGTTGTGGCCGCTGTGTGGAAGCCTGCCAGGGAAAAATAGACAAAAGAGAAGTGATAAAGAAATTAGAGGAGGGGAGTTCATAGTAATTAGTTCTATGAAGATGTAACTATAAACTATGAACTACGAGCTATGAACCACGAACTTATAAAGAATCCCTATTTACCAATTGAAGCCAGGGTCGAGCAGATTATTGATGAGACTCCTAACATAAAGACCTTTGTGTTGAAGCCTAGCCAAGAAATCAAATTTGAAACGGGTCAATTTGTTCAGTTAACTATATCTGGTATTGGCGAAGCGCCCTTTACCCCTTCTTCTTCTCCCTTCGAGACTGAAAAGATAGAGCTGACCGTTATGGAGGCTGGACTTCTAACCGGCAAATTGCATGAAATGAGAGAGGGAGAAATCGTGGGTATTCGAGGTCCTTATGGTCGTGGATATCCTTTCGATAATTTTTATAATAAAGAAGTTTTGATTCTTGGTGGCGGAGTGGGCATGGCACCCCTCAGGTCTTTACTACTTACTCTTCTTGAAAATATAAATAAATTCAAGCGGATAGTTCTCTGTTATGGAGCAAGAACTCCCGAAGATATAGTTTATAAGTATGCATTTCCCGAGTGGAAAAAGCGAAATAAGCTGGAAATTTTGAGAAGTGTGGATAAGGCGACTCCGGAGTGGGAGGAAACTGAGGGGTTGGTAACCGTCCTTCTGGACAAAATAGAGATGAATTTAAGAAATTCTGTGGCTGTGGTTTGTGGACCTCCTATTATGATGAAATTCGGTACTCTAAAACTTCTGGATTTGGGCTATAAACCTGAAAATATCTATCTTTCTATGGAGAAGAATATGTCTTGTGGTCTTGGCAAATGCGGGCACTGTGCGCTGGGGAAATATTATGTTTGTAAAGATGGTCCGGTTTTCCAATATGATTTGATAAAAGATATTCCAGATATCTGGTTGTAATAAATTAAAAGATAGTTTGTTCGTCGCTTAAGGAATTTCTTAACGCCAAAAAACTTCGGACTCTGGGAGGCGCAAATCGAAACTCCTCGCTTCGCTCGTCAGACAGCGATTTGCTGCGCAGACAAATGTGTCGTCCTCGTTTTTTGGCTGAAATTCCAAGTGCTTCTCTCAAACTATCTTTTAATCGGGAAGGTAAAAGGGAAAAGATAGTTTGTTCGTCGCTTAAGGAATTTCTTAACGCAGAACCTGTGGAGTCCTTCCGAAAGGAAGGCGGGTGCGAGGGATCTTGCTTTCGCAAGGACTCCGTGTTATAAACTATCTTTTGAAGATTGAGACGAGATGAAAAAATTATTTATTGATTTGGAAGCCTGTTCTAAGTGTAAAGACTGCACGGTCTCCTGCAGTTATTTCTACCATCCTGACAATAATGGAATAACTAGTTTAAGGGAGTTAGCTGCTTTTGCTCTTATTTGCAGGCACTGTGAGGAAGCTCCCTGTGTTAAAGTCTGTCCTCAAGAGGCACTTGAAAAACAGAAGGACGGAGTATTGAAAAGATACAATATGCGCTGCGTGGCGTGCAGGTCTTGTATGGTAGCTTGCCCTTTTGGAACGATTTATCCTGAACTTATTCCATACCTCGTTTCCAGTTGCGATTATTGTTTAGACCGGGCCAATAGGAAACCCCCTCTTTGTGTACAGACTTGTCCGGAAAAGGTAATCAGATACGAAGAGATTGAAGAAGACCCGAAAAAGGACTATTTTGCTCTGGGGAAGAATCTAATAGTCCACTATATTTCCTGGGAAAGAGAATAAGAATGGTAAAGACTCTATTCTATTTTATAATATTTCCTGGATTCTTGTTTACAGCATTGGTTGGTTTATTAGTTAGTTGGATTGACCGAAAGGTGACTGCCCGGGTGCAGTGGCGAGTAGGGCCACCAATACTTCAGCCACTTTACGATTTTGTAAAACTATTGGGCAAGGAGACAATTATTCCTCAAGCAGGCTCGAAGGTGACATTTCTTCTTTCTCCCCTTTTTGGGTTGGCTGCAGTGACCATTGTCTCCATGTTAATTTGGTCGATAATTATTTCGCCCGGAAAGACTTTTCTGGGAGATTTAATTGTGGTTATATATCTTTTAACAATTCCGTCTATAAGTGTAATTTTAGGTGGCTTTGCTTCTGGGAATCCTTTGGCTTCTTTAGGAGCTTCTCGAGAAATGAAAATGATTTTAGCATACGAGTTACCTTTTATTCTGGCTATTTTCACTCCGGTTATCAAATCTCAGGGCATAATCAGGCTTGGAGATTTGCTCCAATATCAATGGGCAAATAGTATGTTCCTCAATTCCTGGTCTGGATTTATTGCCTTCGTTGTGGCAATAATTTGTATGCAGGCAAAATTGGCTTTAGTGCCTTTCGACATTCCTGAGGCAGAAACAGAGATAATAGCCGGTCCTTATATTGAATATTCTGGGGCCCCTTTGGCTCTGTATAAACTTACGCGCTGGATGATGTTATTTGTAGTCCCGATGTTTTTGGTGGTTATGTTTATGGGAGGTATCTTATTTTCCGGCTGGCATATTCTATGGGGCATACTAAAATATATTCTACTCTTAGTAATCATCGTCTTAATTCGCAATACTAATCCCCGAATTCGGATTGACCAAGCTATAAAATTTTTCTGGGGACCGATGACCATCTTGGCAGTATTGGGAATTGTGCTATCATTTTTAGGAAAATGAGATAGTGGATTGAAGAGCCAGAAAATGAATCTCAAGCTTAAGGCATTAACCAAATCTATATGGGTTTTCCATTTTGCCTCCGCTCCTTGCAATAACTGCGATATAGAAATTCTTGATGCATTAACTCCCAAGTTCGATTTAGAGAGGTTCGGTATCCTTTTGGTAGGAAGCATTCGCCACGCAGATGTTATGCTGGTTACCGGTGCCGTCTCTCACAAAGGAGCGGTAAGGTTAAAAAGGCTCTATGAGCAGGCTTCTAAACCCTGTCTGGTAGTAGCAGTGGGTTCTTGCGCCTGTTCAATGTGCATATTTCGGGATTCTTATAATATGGCAGGACCTATGGATAAACTCATTCCTGTTCATGCATATATTCCGGGTTGTCCTCCGAAACCAGAAGCGATAATTATGGGAGTAGTCAAACTGATTAAGGCATTAAAGAAGGGTTAATTTGATGGCAAAAGAAATTTTAGAAGAAATAAAGGGGAAATTTTCTTCGCAAATTCTTAACATTTTTGAGAAATCACCTCGGCGGGTTTATGTAGACATCAATCCTAAAAATATAAAGCAAATAGCTGAATTTATTTTCCGGGGGTTGGGAGCTCGCTTTGCCATTGCCTCGGGTGTTGATACTCCAGATGGAATAGAAATATTATACCATTTTTCGTTTGATAGTGCGGGGAAAATAGTTACTCTACGAACAAAAATTGATAAACAGAATCCAGAAATAGAATCCATAACTCCGATTATAAAAGGAGCAGAGTGGATCGAGCGGGAAATTTGGGAACTTCTGGGAGTTAGATTTAAGAACCATCCAAATTTAAAGAGACTACTTCTCTCAGAGGATTGGCCGGAAGGGAAGTATCCTCTCAGGAGAGAATAGATTGGTAGCTGCAACCTTCAGGTTGTGGGATGCATGCGCAGGCTAAAGCCTGCGACTACCGTAACCTGCGAAACGAGTTGGGTCATGGCTAAGACAATTATTCCTGTTGGCCCATACCATCCTTTACAAGAAGAGCCCGAATTCTTCAAGCTCCTTGTGGAAGGTGAGAGGGTTGTTGAGCTGGAGATAGAACTGGGATATAATCACCGGGGAATTGAGAAAATTGCTGAGTCAAAAAGTTATGACCAAGTAATTTTCCTGGTGGAACGTGTTTGCGGTATCTGTTCCACATCACAT
>Ga0315309_1001441_pt1 | contig 14208 bp, 21 predicted proteins | sample TDP4_MG_FD_203080 | JGI IMG/M metagenome (GOLD analysis project Ga0315309, IMG submission 203080) | Freshwater sediment microbial communities from Lake Towuti, South Sulawesi, Indonesia - TDP4 | ecosystem: Environmental > Aquatic > Freshwater > Lake > Sediment | place: Indonesia: South Sulawesi... | reverse complement strand
AAGTCGTGTTCTTTAATATATTGAATTACTTGTTTTTCTGTCCAGAAAAGTATTGGAGCATAACTCCATGTGGGGGCCTTTTTTTTGTAGATGACTTGGTTTTTTAGTTTTTGTCGTCTGGGAGATTCGTCTTTTCTAAGGCCTAGAACTTCTGCTCTTTGTGGTTGAAGGTTTTTCATAAAGGGGATTGTTGGTTTTATCTTGCACTCCCAACAGCACCATCGCCTAAACATTGTAGGCATTCCGTATGTTTCTACTTTTTCGAAAAAGTGTCCTTGTAAAATGGTGAGTTTCCATCGGAATTGGCGACAAACAGCCTCAACATAGGGTGCGACGATCGGAAGCATAGCGCCTGTATCCACATGAACCACGTGTTTATCAATGTCCATTCCTTTAAGTTCTGACATAATGTAATGAGTGCTTACCAGAGAATCTTTGCCACCGGAGAACATGCAAGCTAAGCTTTTGATGCAGTATTGTTTGACAAACTCTTTTGGATTCATTTTTTGGTTGCTCTTTTCCGGTGGTAGGCTTCTTCTATTTTGGCTAATTCGACTTCTAAGGCTTTGCTTTTGTGCCTAGCCCTGTGGAAGGGTGGAAAAGCGCTTGGTGTGTCTTCGTGGATGCTTAAGGCGATTCCGGGTTTACCTCTTTTGCGTATGAACAAGTGGAACTGTTGTCGGCGCCATTCAGAATTGTCTTTGCGTAGGCTAGAGTAGTGCAGCAGTTTTAGCGCTTCGTAAAGGGTTTCTACGCTTATCCGCTTGATTGCTTTTCTCATGTTTCTTTGCCTGCTTACGCCATTTTTCAAGTGAACTACTCATCTTTCGACATCCTTAAGCTTTGCTAAGGCTTCGTCAAGCATGTCCCGTTTTATAAAAAATTCTTCGCTGAAGCCTCGCAGTTCAAGAAGGATGTTTGCCAATACACACAATAGCTTTTTGTCTTGCTCACACATTACGGAGAGAAGCTTACACTTTGAGCAGTATTCTTTCTTGTACCATTCTGCTGCGTTTGTCGCTTCATTGACAGACTTAGACATTTTCTAATCCTTTCCTTAGTCTTCTGTTTCTGTGGGCGAGATGGAGAGGCCTGCAATAGCAGTCAGGTTCGCTATTTCCCACACTTCACTTACTTCTCCAACCCTTTACCCGTTCACCTCTAATTCTTAAACTAGCTTTATTAACGGTTATGAAAGACAATTATAGAGGAAGGTTCTGCTTTTCCACGTTGAAGAATAGGCCATAGCGTTTGTGCAGGGCTTCGCCACGTTTGAAGGCTTGGTCTCTTGTGGGCGAGTCTATTATTATAAAGTTTCCTTCCTGACGAAAGGCGAATGTACGGTCTCGTTTCGTGCAGAAGATGCACCAGCCTACGGCTTTTTCGACTGTTTCAGGTTTAACGTTCTTGAGGCTTACTTTGGTTATGTATGACATTTGCTTATTTCCTCCAAGTATTTTCTTAACATACAACTTTTACAAGGTTCTGGAAGCGGACTCCTCCAGGTAATATATCCAAAAATTTTCTCCCAGTGGGGATTATGACGCTCAGTGATGCGAAGATGATTTATCCAGATTCGACCAGTGTCATCGCCAAGATAGAACTGGAGTTCCAAACGTTCAAGGTCACTCAGTGGTTTAGGTGTTTCTATGTGCCACCAAACGTGAAACCCTTTCCCTTTGGTCTTTGTCTCTAACCAAGGTAGAGCCTCGCCCGACGGTCTGATAATTACCTCTAGAAGTTTGAAGCCTAAGCATTCTAGGATAGCCTTCCTTGTTCTTATGTACCCTTCTTGCCACTTGGGAAGCAGAGAACTGTCTATATCCGTAGTCACTATTTCTCTCACGGGTCTATCCTCTCCCATGCCTCCCTTGGAAGCCGATGTGTTCCACGCGGTTCTTCCTCGTGAGCAAACTCGCAATAGATGAAAACATCGCTCCATGTTGGTTTTTCTGTGGTGGCGTAGTATCCTACGCCTTTTTTTAGTATGCGTGGTCTTTGTGTCCATTCGCCTGTGACTTCCATGTAATATTGTTTTATGTAGCCTTCGTGTTTCGCTCTTTCTTCTCTTTCTTGTATGGTGAAGTCGGGGCGAAATGCTGTTCGGGGGATTGGGCCGCCGAAGAGGGCTTCTCCTTCGGGTGGGGGTGCGAATTTTCGATAGAACCATTGTTCTGCTTTGGCGATTAAGCGGTTGGTTGTGTCTTTTATGGCGTGTCTATGATCTAGGTCTGTGGCTTTTATTATCGTCCATGCGGTTACTTCTGCGAATATGTCTTCATGCCCCTCTGTTTCAACAGAAAAGGTGTACTCTATTTTGACGCTTTCGATTGCCTCGATGTATTCCTTTTTTTCTTCGTGATACAGCCACACTTGTCTGTCTTTGAATGGCTCGTCGAGATAAACGATTAGATGTCCTGTCATGCTGTCCACTACGGCCACAATGGGTTTAGGCGGTACAACAATGATGATTTTTAAGGCTATCTCGGCTTCTAGCCTGCGGATATCCTCACGTTCACGTTTGATTTCCGTTATGATGCTTGTTCTTTCTGTGTCCCAGCCCAGCCAATAGGCGCGGGCACGGGGCAAGCGCACATCTCTGATTGATAAGTATTCTCTTCGTTCGGGACCTCTTAGATATCGCCATCCAGTGCGTCTGAGTTCGGCAAATCGGGTTTCTAGGTCGGCTATGATTTTTTCCCATCGGCGAATGTTAGTTACGATTCTGCGGAGAGAGTCCCATTTGGCATCATATTCTCTTCTAAGGCGTCTAAGCTCTGCAACTTCAGCCCCGTATTCTTCCCTTGTCACATACCTTCGTTCAGCCAAAGATTCTTCTCCTTATTTTGTCTGATGGAAAGATTTTCCATTTCTCTGTATCATAGAAAATCTACTTCAGTTTAGTGTAGATGAATAAATGCTTCATATCTATCGCTTCTCCGGAGGAACATACTCCATTTCTAAAGCCTTGAAGATCTCCTGTTCTGTTCTTGAAGCTATAACTTTGCCTTCCTTGATTACGCCTTTGGCGGCGCTGAGCATCAAACCCATTTCACGAGCTTTGCTGCAGAGTTTGATGTTGTGGTCTATGCTTCCTGTTCTGATCAGAAGTAGAACTCCCCAAGTTTCAGGTCTTGCTCTGTATAGGTCCACGGGCAGGTCGACTTCGCTGAAGCCCAACGTTATCAGTTCGGGTCCGGCTTGGATAATTTTCATGCCTAATTGGTCTCTTAGGAGATTTGCGATTGTGGCAGGCCAGTACCAAGGGGTTTGTGGAATAAGAACTATGTCTATGTCATTGACATCAGGTTTCTGTCGGCGTAGACTTCCGGCGATCACTATTTTATCGCATAGGTGTTCGATGGTTTGAACTACAAGCACTGCTCGAGGGGTCGCTTCTTCAAACTTCATGTTGCTTCCTCCACTCTTCCCAATCTTTGAAGTTTAAGCATACTTTCACTCCATTTCTTTTAGTCTTTCTCTCCCTGTCTCCGTAATCGTGAATGGTTGCCCACGCTTACCTTCTGTCGGCTTCACTAGTCCTAGTCGGCTCAACAGACTAATTGTGCTTCTCACCGTTCCGATTGGCATCCCTAGAACGTCGGCAATTTCATGTGCTGAGTAGGGCGCTGTTGACAGCAGTTTCAAAATTTTTTCTATCGCAGTCTCTTTGCTACTCATTCTTTCACTTCTCCAAATGCTCTGGAAAAATATGTCCATTGGCACCCTTCCATTGGCTTCCCGTCCACACTACAATTCTAACTGTATTACCTGTCAACAACGCACTCAATGTGTTTTCCACCTTCCAATTTGGTCACATAGATTGACATCGCAGAAGTTTGCAAGTGTACCATACTCATAGTTAAGAGCCTCTGTTAAACGGTCAAGAAGTTCTTCGATCTCGCCGAAGGCATGACTCTTGGGCTTTATCCATTTATGCAGATCTTTTTTTGCTTGTTTGCCGAGTTCGGTCCTTACTGGACACTGTTTATGAACTTCCTTACCAAAGATACAAGAGACTTTCAGCTCGCTTGTGTCTTGCTCCATTCAACTCTCCTTCTGTTTGTTTTATCTTTTGTGCTGAAAGTTATTTATGGGTTGTGGATTATTCTTCTATTCAGAAGTTTTTAAAGGTTTAAGCGTTTAATTATTGTTTGGTGAGGTTGTGTCGAATCCAAGTCTTGAGTGGGTTCATGCTTCGGCTGGTTTGTCGAGGCGGTTTAGAACTTGGTTTGATAAGGCGTGTAAGCTTTACGAGGAGTTTTTGAAGTTTGGGGCTGTTGCGGATAATGTTTTGCGTAGAGAGAGGCGTGAGGAGCTTACGGGTGCTGAACGCACTGCCTTCACTGAAGCCTTGATGGAACTTGAAAAGCTTGAGGATGGACTTTCCAAGTTTGCGAAGCTGAAAAGCTTTACTGATTTTGTCAGCTACACTGATGAGAATTTGATTAAGTGGATTGGAGACGAAATAATTAGCCTTGGATACTGTGGTTTCAGAGAGAGGTCTAGTCAGTATTGGCTTTGGGATTTGAGAGCAGAGAAGCTGCCCTACGAACACAAGGGTAGAGAGGTCTTAGCTTTTTATGGCTTGGACACTCGCCTACGAATTTACGGTCTGAGCATTCCTTCGCAGGAACAAGCTGAGGCTTGGCTTCTTGAGTTTTTGGACAACGTTAAGAAGTGGCCTCGAGCGCAGATTGTTTGGCTTATTAGGAATTTTTACCCGCTCAGTGATGACACTGGCGGTTTTTGGACTGTTGTTCGCAAGATTGTGGAGCTTGAAAGCTTACGTGATGCTTGGGAAGATAAAACAGAAGGGTGGAAGCGTGATGTTGAAAGTGCTTTGAAGAAGACGCCTCAGTTTGAAGTTCTAAAAACTGTCTTGCTTTCAGAATGGGATGCCGAGAAGTATTTGCGTGGCTTAGCTGAGGACCTCGAGAAGGAGTTTCTGGAAAAGTATGGCGCTGTTACAGCCGACATAGAAAAAGTGAAAGAAGAGTTTTACGACAGAGCCGTGGAACTTTTAAGGGAACGTGTCGCTCCGGAGGAGAGGCTTCGTGAAGTCTATGAACAGATTAAGCCTTTAATTCCAGCCGACAAAGTTGAGCTCACTCGAGCTGGCTTGTGGAAGGCTATTCGGTGGGCGTTCATGCATCCGCAATGGAGCGTTGATGTATTTGCCTCGGGACATGTGTTTCCGTTAGGGTTCACTACTGAAGAGGCCGGAATAATAGCGTCTAATATAATGGAGAAAGTTGCTGGGTTGCGCCCGCTGGGTGAGAGAGAGTTCAAATTTCGATTATGGCAAGAGCAAAGAATGTGGCGAGAAAAGAAGCCAAGGGAACGATGGACAGAAGAAGATAAGAAATTAATGGCAATGACTTTTGAGGAATGGTTAAAGATGGAAGAAGCACCGCCTCCGCCGATGGAACGTGTCAAAGTTAGGTTCTTGAAATACCTTCCGTCAATTATTGGAGCTGACATGAAGGTTTACGGACCCTTCGAAGAGGGTAGTGTCGCTGAGTTGCCGAAGGTGAACGCTGACGTTTTGGTTAAGCAAGGAATAGCCACGTATGAACTTGTTCCTCCACCTGTTCCGCCCGTGGTGCCTGAGAAGGTTTCGAGGGAAGAGTTTATGCGTGCTTTTGACGAGGCTTTGTTCGAGTGGATTCCGCACGCTATAGAGGGGCATAAGCCAGGGTTGTCTGGTAGGCTTCATTATGAGGCGCCTGAGTTTGAGGCTGAAACGCTTGCCAAGTTTAGCATGGACACTGTTTTGTCGAAGTGGGAGAATGTTATTGCGAAGGAGAAGGAAGACCAGTATAGGCGTTATGTTGAAACTACGCCTGAACATGCAAAAAGGATTTTGGTTGATATCCCAGAGTATGCGAGGCATTTGGCGTTCAGCTTGGTTGAGAAGACTGAGACGCAACTTTTTGAAGAAGCGAAAGCTAAGGTTCCCGTGCGTCCACCTGAGCTGCCGACAGAGGAAATTGAAAAGCTAAGAAGAGTTGTGATGGTCAAGGCAGGCTTTTTAGGTCTCGAGTATTCGCCTAAAGTCTGGGATGCCTTTTGGCGCGATTACCAAGCTAGGGCTCGAGAGCTTTGGGCTACAAGGCGAATAAGCTATTTGGAAGAGGAAGTCGAAGATGTTTTAAGGGCTGTTGCTCCCCCACCAGCTCCTCCGAAACCACCAGTCAGACCGCCCGTAGAAATTCCAGTTGAGGCACCCCCAGAGATTTTCATCGAACCCACCGCACCACCGAAAGAACCTATAAGTCCGTTGCCTTTCCCCAGAAGTCCAACAACAGAGGAGAGAGATCGGCTTTGGAGAGCTTTCATGTATGAAATGTCAAGGATTGGACAGGATCCTTACCGTTGGCGAGAAGCCTTCAGAATGCATGTGCTGGATCGCCCGTATCGTTTTTGGGGTGACTTGCTCAGCAATTTCAGAGAGTTTGTTGAGGCAGTTCGGACCGGGAGGGAATATAGGTTTATTCCGCTTGTAACTGTTCCTATGCCTTGGAGACCAGAGGAAAAGCCTGAAGAACGCAAAGAAGATGCAATTATCCATTTCATAGCGACTAAGCTGTATCCAACAATGGACGAGCTAATCTACGCTTTGCGCACTTATGGAGTAGAAGCAACAGAACAACAAATCAAAGAAGCAGCCAAAAAAGCTTATAAGGAAAAGAACGTATGGTTCACATCAGTTCCTAAGGACTTTATCGAATCGTTGATAGGAGAAAAAGTCGACTAGCCTGTCCACCTGTTTATCACTGCTAAAACAAGCTCTCTATTGGCAGGGTCTAGACTGAGCCAAAGTGGTAGAATATTTTGGTTATAGACATCGCGGAATTTTGTCCAGAGATGCTCAGCCATTGTTGCTGAACCGCCAACTTGCATGAACAGTTTCCGAAAGACCTCGCCGTCTATGTCCACTTGAAAACGTCCCAGCTTATCCATAACCTCTTTAGAAACGTAAGCAAACCGCCAATCTTTATGATGATGACCCTCTAGCACTTCATCCAAAATCTGGTCCAGCTTCTTCTCTTTATCATAGGTGATGATGTCTAAAAGTTCACTGAGAACACGTTTTCTCAGTGTTGTTTTTACCCTTCTCTTCTCTTCCTCTCTTTTCGCTTCCTCCAACTGCTCCAACCGCGTGGAGTCCACTCTTCCTTCAACACCGAATATCGGACAGACTTCAAGATGCCGAGAGTATTCCGCAGTCGTAACTTCTTCTCCGCACCAAGGACATTTCATAAGCACTCACAAAATAGAGTCTGTTCTATAACTAATTAAAATTTGCGACTAAAAGAAAAAAAGAAAGGGGGGAAACGTGAGTTTTTTAGCGTCTTCCCGCGGGAGCGCCAAGCTCATAGATTTTGCCGTACAACGGCGATCCTGGTCTAGCCCTCGACTTCTTGCGATAAATGCCCGTCCTCAAGCCCGCAGCCTTAACCGCACTAGCCACAATAGCAATTCTCTCAGCCCTCGAAGGAATACCCAAAGTCTTGTGAGCGGCAGCCGTGAAAGCCGCCTTAACCTCAGGACGACCCGCACCTGGAGCCCGCCTCGAACGGACAAAAATGGTCAAATGCTTATACCATCTAGATGAGCTAGACTTTGGCAGCAGTTGCCATTATTAACTGCCCGCCCGGAAGCGGAGTCACAGCCGCTAATATTGCTGGCGATACGCGTGCCCACTTGGCCGGCATACATTTTCACCTTGGTATTTTATTAGGTCTTTTTTCTAAAAAAGGCTATCGTAAACGTAATATAATCGTGTCCACTATGTGTTAAATTATGTCAATTTCGGAGTTTGATGAAGGATGGATTCTGGGATTCATTGAGGGCGAAGGCTCGTTTACTCACGATCTTCAAGGTGGATATTGCCCTAAGAGTGGAGCTGTTTATGTTCCGCGTTTTGTGGTAAACCAGACGGAGAGAACAACTCTTGAGTTTTTAAAGACGTTTTTTGGTGGAGGGCATATCTACGTAAGGAGATACAAAGGTAAAAAGTATTGGAGTGAAAACAAATCGACTCGTTATGATTATGTTGTAAGAGACATCGGTACACTTGAGAAAATTCGTGACTTTTGCGATGGAAAGTTAAAGCATCCTCTCAAAGGAAAGCAGTTTGCGGAGTGGAAGAAGCTCTTTCACAACTTTGTAGGGAAAGATGGTCAAAGAGAACTTGCAAGGACTGAAATGAATAAACGCTGGAGTGGCCCGTCTTATAGAGAGAAAATACGTAAAGCTAATAAGAAAAGGTGGAACAAAGAAGCAAGAGCCAAAGCCAGCAACGCTATGACGAAACGCTGGGCTGATCCAGAAGAGAGGAAAAAAATTCTTCTATCTCGACAGAGGGAGTATGATGTCTAAAGGTAGGCTTCATCGTATTAAGGATAAGAAAAAGTTGATTCATCATTATCGGATTATTCCGTATAGTGAGTTGGCTGAGATTCTTAGGAAGGATGGTGAGGCTTTTTTTGAGGATAGTGTTGAGCAGCCTTTGAAGCGTCAGACTGTTTGGAAGGCAGCTAGAAGGCTTAGCGAGTTGTTGGGGAGGAAGGTCGTGGCTCAGCGTGCTCTTTTGAGGACTCAGAACGGCGAGGCGTTAGAGGGATATTCATTTGCTGTAGAAGACTAGCGATTTCTGTGCCTGACAAGTATTTCCGCTTGGGCTTCTCCTCTTCAGTCAATGTTAAGTCTTCCTTAAGAAACCCTCTCTAGGCTCGTAAAGCGTTCCTTCTCGGATGAGTTGCCCTAAAACCTTATCGATTTCCTCTCTTGTTACTCCTCTCTCTATCCATTCTCGGTAGATGTCTTCCGTCTTGACCCACCCTTCTTTTATCGACTTGTCTGTAACATACTCTAATATTGGCTGAATCCATGTCTGCCAAGGCAACCGCTCTCTGAAGGTTTGCTTAGAGTATTCTTCCTCTATTTCTGAATGCCAAGGCCCATAGTGCTTTGATTTAAGAGCTAGCATCGCTGCCTCTTTAGGTGTGTATTTTGCCTCAACCTTTGGCTGGAAAATCTGTTCAAATTCGCTTTTGCGCATGAATTTTTCTGTTTGCGGTTCCCAAATCCATCCTGTTTCGAACTCTACCCATGCATGGTTAATAACCCGTTTATCGGCAGGCGAAGTGATTTTGCCGTGGATAAGGTAGTCGCCTTCCTTTAGTATGAAGCGATATGCCTCTACGTAGCACATTCCAGGTTCTTTTGTTCTCTCCAGAGCGATAGGCGACGAGGACCGTCCTTCTATAGAGCGTACTCGTGCTTGTTCTTTCATGGCTTCATAATGTGGAGGATACTTCTTGCAGTATTGTAAGTGGTCAGAATACTCGCTAGGTGGACCTTCCCACTCATTACACCAAGGACACTTAACCATTAGCCCCACTCCCTTTCATATTCTGCAAGCATCTTTTCTATTTTCTTTGTTAGCTCGTCTAGCTCATATTTTTCAAAACGTCCTTTTGCTATGACTTCTCTAGCTATCGCTTCTGCAACTCTTTCTTGCCATGTAGGATAAGCTATGCGGGGGCGTTCGACAAAAACCGTTTTCTTGGGATACTTTGGGCATGTCTCTAAATGCGCAGTAAAGTCTCCAGTCTCAATTTGTTCTCCGCACCAAGGGCAAGGAAACTTAACCATGTTTATCCTGTCCTTTGCATTGCTCTTAGGGCGTTTTCGTATTCTTGTCTTAGGTTTTGGCATTCTGTGCTTTTTAGTCCTTCTAGGCATTCGTAGAGGAGTTGCATGAATGTTGTGTTGTGTAGGGCTAGTTTGCTGCGGGTTTCATCGTACCATTTGCTGTAGTCTTGTTTGCCGAGGAACACGTTGGTTAGTTCTTTGCGAAATTGTTCTCGGATTTTGAGGGCTCTTCCTCTTGCTGTTGCGCTTAGTCCTTGTAGAGGTGTGAGTTTTTGAGATACTCTGTCAATGAAGACGAGCTGGTCTTCGCTAAGTCCAAAGCTACTTTCCGTTGTTACTTCTGCTTTTGGTAAGGTTTTTAGAGAGGTTATGTTGCGTTTTGGTCTAACATGATGATAGAGTCCGTCGACTGGACATCTCATCAGTTCTCCTTCTACAACACTAATAAGAGGAGCACCGCAGACTTCACAGACTTCTCGTCTCAAGGTTGTTCAGAAAAACATATTTGGAGCTTTGATTTTTAAAGCTTTGTGAGGTTTGACTTTGAGGGTTAAAATTTTTTCTGGTAGCCCGGGCGAGGTTGAGAAGGAGTTGAATGAGTGGATTAGGGATGCGAAGCCGACGGTTTTGCGTGAGGAGGCTAAGGCTGAGAAGCGTTTGCTTGTTGTTCATGCGCATTGCGTAGGTTTAGCGGATAGGCTTTGTGTTGTCGTCTTCTATGAAGCCGCAGAAGAAATCACTTAAAAGCATGAACTAGGTTACAGCGTGTGCAGCGCCAAAGTTTGCATCCGTGGAGTTCGCCTATATATTCAAGTGGAGCTAAGCATACTCTACATTGGGCCAATTTTTTCATTCTCCTTTTTAGGCTAGGGCTCTTGTGCCTACGGCGATATAATGTATTTTCATGCCGGGGCTTAGGGCGTAGAATTCAAATGATTCCTTTGTTACGTTTCTTAGCTGTGCTGGGCTGAGAAGCTGTGCGATTGGAGATATACTTTTGCCGTAATTCACTGATAGTATTGTGAGATCTACACTGTCTATTCGTCCATCATGGTTTAAGTCACAGACTGCACATCCAGGAGCGGTTGGATTCACATAGCATTTTTTAAATATTTCAACGTCTGCTGAGTCGATGATCCCATCACCGTTGAAGTCGCCCATGTCCATCAGCCGTTTTCTTTCTTCTTCAGTTGGCATTGGCATTGGTAATCCCATCATTTCGTAGAGGCGTGGAATTATACTGTTTAGGCCTGTGTTTATGCTGATTTGTATAACATCTCTAAATTGGTTGAGTGCGACTTGGGTTTTTTTTCGAGAGTCTGCGAGGCCCGTGTTTACGGCTACTTGTATGTTGTCTCGGTAGGTGTTGAGGGAAGCTTGGGTTTTGGCTTGGGCGTCAGCTAATCCGGCGTTTATGCTTTTTTGAATATTATCTCGGTAGGCGTCTAGTGCTGTTTGTGTTTTGTTGCGTGTGTCTCTGAGGCCTGTGTTCACGGCGGTTTCAGCGTTGTCTCTTAGGTTTTTGACGTGGGCTATTAGGTCGAGAAGGGCCTTTCTGGCTTTTAAGAAGCCATCGTTTACGGTGTCTATGGCATCGCATAGGGTGTATATTGCTGTGTCCCAGAGTTCCATCAGTCTATTTAGTGCGTCGCATAGTCCTGCAACAGCCCATCCGCAAGTGAACCTGTATCCGACTAAGGCGTAGAGAGGGTTCTTTGATATTGTTGGTGCTGGTACTTCGATTGTAGGTGCGCTTGGCAGAGCAATTGTCGTTACTGGGATTTCGATTGTTGGTATGTTTATTGTAGGTGCGCTTGGCAGAGCAATTGTGGGCACTGTTATTTGTGTTGGGCTGATTTCTGGAACAGTAGGTATCGCTATTGTTGGTGCCGACACTCTTGGTGCATAGCCTTCTCTTAGTTCGGCGAGGGCAACTATTGTGGGCGGTTCTTTAAATTGGATTAGCGCGCTTGTGATAGGGTCTCGGTAGAATACTTTTGTCCATCCTTGGGCTGTGGCTTCAACCGTGCCTTTTGCGAGCCCAGGAATAGCTGGAAGAAATTTTGCGATTTCAGGCGGTAAGGTGATTTGGGTTGCCAAATGATTCACCGTGTATCTTTTAGCTTACTCTTTCTTTATAGAATTTTTGTTATAGAAAGGTTTTTAGGAATATTTATTGGATTATTCTATATGCAGAAACATCCAGAAATAACCGAACAATATGTGCCACAAAGTTCAGTTGGTTATGTTGTAAACGACATAGCTCGGACCAGACGACCTAGAAAGAAATTATAGAAGTATCATCCATAAGGATTTTAAGTTTAAAAGTTCAATTATATACTTAACGACAATGGAGATGGATGAAAATGGGAGATGAAACAGGGAGGTAAAATTGTGAAGCGAATTCTGCTTACACTCGTTGCCTTGTTGAGTATTGTCCCTTTGATAATGCCTTTACAAAATAGGTGTCAAAGAAAAATGTTTGCATTTGACGCTGATATTTTCCCGTTTGCATTTGAAGAACCAATGGGGCCGTTTGAGGAATACGAACAGATATATGCTGGTGAAGAGTTGGTTTTTACTAAGAAGCCTATTACTGGGATTAGTGGGTGCATAAAGGTTCAAGAGCAAACAGTTAGATATGGAGCAGTTTGTAACTTCCTTTCAATAAAGGCAGGGGATGAATGGCTCATTGCAGGATGGGCAGAGTATTCAGAAGGGACGTGCCATTACTATATTAAGTGGCAGACATTCCATGATGGATTTGGTTACAAAATTAGCGAAGAACCAGTGGAATTGGGTCAATTCAAGTTTGTTCTAATAGAAGAGTATATCTACGGAACAAATCAATGGTGGGCTGGAGTGGGCACACTTCAATTTAATGCTTTAGTTACATTTGCACAGAGACCAAATGAATTTATGGCGTATACCAAGTCACTCTATCGAGGAAACGATGTTTTCGGAGATTTCACAGCTTTGTGTTGGAGAGATTTTGACTTCGAATCACATCATTGGGGAAATAATAGTGCAGTGGAGCTTCGAGAAGAATATCCTTATGTAGTATATGTTACTAAGCCATACTGGGAATTTAAAACAAGGAGGAATTGTTTCCATTGGAAAGGGTCAACTTTGGGTTCCGACGCTTTAGCTTGCTTATTTTAGGGGAACCATAAATGAAATCAGCAGAGCTTAAACAAATAAAAATGCTTGTTATGACAGCTCTATACATTATTTCTCTAATATTCGGCTTCATGCTTTCAGGAGAAATCGCATATTACCTAACAATACTTCGACGTCGAAGTAATGGGCTATTGGGAACCTAGAAGCTTCATGCTTTCAGGAGAAATCGCATATTACCTAACTGATGGATATGGAATGGGATTTCTTGCTAATCTTTTGCTTGGCTTCTTTGTTACAGTCCTAACTGTTATCTACGTCATAGGAATTAGCATCATAATATCTGAAAAATAGATGGAGAAAGCGGTTGCGTGCATAAGGAAGGTACCGTCGACTCCTTTCGCTTAGCAAAAATGCGGGTGGCTTCCTTACTCCATGGGAAGCCTAAAATGATGGCACGTCAGGTCTGTGACAGCCTGCCCGCACAACCGCCTCCACAGCCCAGCCACTAGGTAGCCTCAGATTTCTGACCATGTTTAAGTTTAGGATTGTTAATACTTGAGGAATGTTTAAGCCTGCTCTAGGGATAACTGGTGGCACTGGAATTGTATAGCTGAAGTTTTCTATTCTGCTGTTGTATGTGCTTGTTCCCCAGTAGAAAGTTGCCACTGACTCTGCTAGTTCAGCATCCCAAGTTAACACTGTATAATAGTAAACCGTCCACGTTATAGCATCTAGCTGAGTAGCGCCTAACTGTTCAGTTAGCCAATTAGCCATAGTTACCCAAGTTCCAGTTCCAAACCTCATATAGACTCTTATTTGAATTGCGTCTGTGGCAACTAAACTCGTCTCGGGGCAAGACCAAGTGTTACTTTGAATCCCGCTGCCTGGGCCTGTTCTAGTAACAATGGCTACTGGAGACCCGCCTGTTACTTCCTCCATTGAACCATCGCTGTGCCTAACCCAAACTCTAATACCCCAGCTTGCAGACACCAAGTCTGCATAAGAACCTGTATATGACCTGGCTATGTCTGATTGAGCAGTGCCTAAAATGTAGGCTAGCAAACCATTTACTGTGTGCTGGTCTCCTCTCATATAGCGAGTTTCGACAGGCATTAAACATCACCTATACAGTCCACTTTTCTTCCGCAAAATCTGTTTTTATGTCAACTGTATTATCTACAATTTTTTCTGGAAATTGAGTTTTTAAGTCAGTGATAATCTGGGTCATCTTGTTTTTCAATGAGGTCTTTTCAGTTATATCTATGTCACAGACTAGCTCAATAGTTACTGTGCACCTAATTGGAACTTTTATTGCCATTCTACCACCTCCTAATAGGTTAGTATAAACCACTTAAACCATCTTGCCCTTATTTTTCTCTCTATAAGCAACGGTGGAGTGTCAAGTTGTGGGTCTTCCATTAG
>Ga0315309_1001439_pt1 | contig 14212 bp, 16 predicted proteins | sample TDP4_MG_FD_203080 | JGI IMG/M metagenome (GOLD analysis project Ga0315309, IMG submission 203080) | Freshwater sediment microbial communities from Lake Towuti, South Sulawesi, Indonesia - TDP4 | ecosystem: Environmental > Aquatic > Freshwater > Lake > Sediment | place: Indonesia: South Sulawesi... | reverse complement strand
CTAATTGTCTAAAAAACCAAGAACCATATTTGGAGCCTAATAGGATCCTAATAGAGGGGCTCTACCCCCCTCTACCCGTCTCTGTCTGTCTCTCACTAGGTATCACTTTCTATTTGGAGCCTAATAGAGGGGCTAGGTCAAACGTGCGCACACACGTACTGATTTTGACTGCACAGCTTCAACAGCGACGAAATTTAGCCTTTTGCTTCGCTGAGAAACTGATCAAATACTTTCTGTACACGCTCAGCCGCGGGTCCCGTGCCTTCTATCACGCCTTTCTCTGTAACCTTAACCTTGTCCATCACCCAGATGAAACCTTTATCCTCATACAACTTGACCAACGTAGGAAAAACTTTTTCCAAGCGTTCCGCAAGCGCCTTCAAGTCGAAAGGCTTCTCTATGGCTAAGATTTGAGCCACAACATTTCCATTCAAAAAAACCCGATGTATGACTCTTCCCTTTTCGTCTTTTGCCTCCGCCAAACAGAGGCTGAGATTATCTGGATTTATTCCAACGAGGCTTCCCGTGTAAGACCTGCCGTCCATGGTCACAACCATAACGGCTTTGTCAATCAAAGCACCCACTTCAGTGAAGAATTTTCTCTGCGCCACAGACAAACAGTTTTCACCTTTGGCATTAATTTTACGCGGTTGTTAAAAGACTTTTTCCACAAACGTCTAACCAGAAATGCTTTTATCTTCTCAATTCAGATAAGCCTTCATGGCACCTTTAGGCTTTTTCAGGGGAAGAAAAAAAGAGACGGAAGAGAAGGTCGAGAAAGAGAAGACATTGCTTGAAGAGTTGTGCAAGGGAGACAATGAACTCTACAGAGTTCTCAGCAAGACTTTACTCTTAAACCTCGAGTTGACAAGAAAAGCTGGCGAAATGGACGCAAGAGTTGAAAAGGCACAAGAGTACGAGAAAAACAAAGAATACGTGAGAGCAAGAGTTGAGTATCAGATTGCAGGCGAACTGGCATTATTCGAAGGAAAAAAGACGGAAGTCCAAAAACTCTTCAAAAAAGCCGCTGAAATAGACCCGGCTTATCCCAATAGAAGCATCCTTGAGTTTCTTGCCAAAAAAGAAAACGCAGAGAAAGCCACTGCCGTGGCACATGAATATTATGCGCGCAAGGCAAAATGATCCCGTGGAGAATTGGGTATTTTCTTAAAAAGGAAAAACATATTCTTAGCTGCCTTGTTTCTGTTTGAAGTAGGGTATGACCTTCTCCGCAAAAAGCATTGAGATTTCTTTTAGATGGCTGGCTGAGACTTGGAAATTTATTACGAAGTGGCGACACCCAGCCTTAACGTACTCCTCGATTTTCTCGATAGCGTCTTCAGGTGTCCCAATGATGTACGGTGACTTATCAACCACTTCGTCTGGAAGTTCCTGAGCCTTCTCCATCCAAGCCTTTGCATGATCTGGGAACACCAGATTAAAGGTCATTTCGAATTCGTATGTTGGAGGCTTGAAGCCCAGCTTCTCTATGATTTTTGGTCGTGAGAGAAGAAGCATTTTTGCTTGAGGGAGTACTGCTTTCCGAGTGGCTTCTCTATCTTTTCCTATGGCCACGTAGGTGAAATGGGCTGGTTCTATGGCATCTGAATCTCGCCCATACTGCTTAGCCATTTCCCGGATCTTCCTAAGGCTTTGGGCGTATTCGTTTGGGGGCAGGTTGGCGGGAAGCCATCCGTCACCATATTTTGCAACCATTTGCATTGTTCTAGGCGAACTTGCTGCGACGAAGATTGGAACAGTAGGTCTGAACTTGGTCTCAGATATGGGAACTGAGGGTTTAGGCTGGAGAAGGGCTTTCTTCAGCTTGAAATAGTTCCCTTCGAAGTCTATGAGGTCTTCACTCCAGAGTTTTCGGATGATCTCAAGGGCTTCCTCCGTTCTGGCTATGGGCTTGTCGTAAAGTATACCGAAGGGGACGAGGTTCATGGCTTCACCTATCCCTATGCCGAGGATTGCCCTACCTTCTGAGATTACGTCAAGAGTGGCAACCTTCTGAGCTAGTGTCGCAGGATGATAACGGTAAGTGTCGCTCACACCAGTTGCCAGCTTTATTTTCTTGGTTTGAACGGCTAAGGCTGTAAGCGTGCACCAAGCTTCCAAGGCATCCCATCGTCTGACTCCAGTTGCAACGATGTGATCTGGGGTCCAATAGGAGTCGAAACCTACTTTTTCAGCCGCGAGCGCTACATCAAGTATGGTTCTCCAAGGATAGTTAGGTCCTTCAATTCCGAACTTTATTTCTTCTTTTGAAGACATTTTTGGGCACCTCTTTATTCGCCTAGAGACTTAAACTCATAAACAATTTTTTCTTGAGGCAACTTTATGGAAACAAGTTGAAGTTTCATTCCTGGCTTAATCTGATCTTCGCTTATCTCCTTGCCAAGTCTCGCAAGTGTTTTCAGACCTTCCACCGACTCGGCTATGGCAAGTATGTAAGGAGTGTCTTCTTCAAAGCCTGCTGGGGCGAAATGAGCTGTTGTGTAAGTTATGAGAGCCCATTCGTTGTTTATTTCCTTCCAGTTCATATGGTCTGAGGATAGGCAGTGGCTGCAGTCCATTCTCGGAGGGAAATAGATTTTCTTGCATGTTCTGCATTGAGTTGCCTCGATTTTCCCTTTCTTCAGGTAGTCTACGAAATCCTTCACCTTGGTTTCAGCTGTATAATTAATTTTCCCAAATTTTTCGAAGCCCACTTTCTTTTTCACCTACTAAATATCACTACGTTTCCGTAGAGTCCTACACCGCCAATGTTGTGAACAAGTCCTATCTCCGCGCCCCTAACTTGCAACTTTCTAGCCTCGCCTCTAAGCTCGAGGACTATGGTTCGCACCTGGGAGCCTCCTGTGGCGCCTATTGGGTGTCCTTTCCCCAGCAGTCCTCCATCAATATTCACGGGGATCTTGCCGTCGATGTAAGTCTGACCTTGCTCTATCAGCTTGCCACCCTCTCCAGGTTTGCAGAAGCCTAAATTTTCGTAGGCCATAATTTCAGCAATTGTAAAGCAGTCGTGGACTTCGGCTACATCCAAGTCTTTAGGTTCAACGCCTGCCATCTTATAGGCTTCCCTTGCGGCTTCTACGGCGCAGTTCAGGCCCGTTAGGTTTGTCTTGTTGGCTAAGGAGAGGCTGTCGCTGGCTGCACCTAATCCTATTATCCGTATGGGTGTGTCAGTCATCTTCTTAGCTTTCTCAGCATTAGCCAAGATTATACAGGATGCTCCGTCTGCGTTAGAGCAACAGTCGTATAATTTCAGTGGTGCCGCAATAGGTCTGGCAGTCATGGCTTCCTCCAGTGAGACTTCTCTCTGAAATATGGCTTTGGGGTTTAGAACCGAATACTTGCTGCTCTTAACCTTCACCTTTGCCAGTTGCTCCTCAGTTGTTCCATATTTTTGCATGTGGGCTCGAGCGAAAAGAGCATATCCCATCGGCATTGATAGACCGAAGGGAGATTCCCACATGATGTCAGCACCTCTGCCCATTCGTTCCTGAACCTCCCTTGAAGAAAGCTCAGACATTTTCTGGAAACCTATAACAGCCACCACATCATTTAGACCCGATTTTATAAGTCCGTAAGCTACTCTGATGCCCGTTGTGCTAGAGGCGCATACAGCCTCAACGTAGAAAGTTGGCTTTGGGTTTAAGCCTAAATATTCTGCGATAACTCCAGCTGGAGACCTTTGCTTGTCATATTCTGGAGCTGAGCATATAATAGAGCTGTCTATGTCTTTGGGTTGAAGGTTTCCAGCGTCTTCTAGAGCTTCCTTGAACGCCTCGAAGCATAATTCTTTGATGGATACACCGCAAGCTCCTGTAAATGCTGTCTGCCCAACTCCAACAACTGCAACTTCATTCATGTTTTATCACATCTTGCCATTTTTCGCCCTTTTTTCCAATTTAACTTAGTCTGCTTTCTTATATCCTCTACGGAACTGGTGTCAACAAAGCTTCCTTGAGATAAGAATCATCTCTGAATAAAAGGAACCTAGTAAGAAGATGGCCCAACTCGTCACTTGACTTGCAATTCACTTATTGCCTTCAAGACAGCGGCTGAGGCGCTTGTCGCGGCTTCGCTTGTTCTCATTGGTTGTTGTACGGCTCCTGCGAGAAAAATTCCTTTAATGGGTGTCTCGTTTATTTCGAGTTGAGGATTCTTCTCCACAAAGAAACCGTCTTCATCAATTGGCAGTTTTAGCACGTCTTTTAGGTCAGTTTGCGGTTGAAGCCCCACTTCGAGCACGACTAAGTCGGCTGTTATGGACATGAGTTTGCTGGTTGACTGGTCGTAGACATCGAGGGTTAACGTGCCATCTCTTGCCTCACGCACCTCTGAAGGCTGCCCATGAATAAACTCGACTTCCATGGCTCGCACTTGATTGTAGAATTGTTCGCCTCGCTTGGTGACAGCTCTTACGTCGATGTAGCAGACGTAGGCGTCAACCTCTTTACCGTACTGCTCCCTTAACAGATAGGCGTGTTTGATGGCGTTTAGACACCCGATGTTGCAGCAGTAGCGCAGGTGTTTCTCGTCTCTTGAGCCCACACACAAAACGTAGACCACGCTCTTAGGCTTCTCACCGTTGTCTAATCGAACGATTTTTCCTTTTGTTGGACCGTTGGGACTGCACATCTGCTCGTATTCGAGGCCTGTTATCACGTTTCTGTACTGCCCATACTTGTACTGGCCGACTCTTTTGGCATCGTACTGATAAAACCCAGTGGCGACTATGAGAATGTCAGCATCCATTTCTTCTTCTCGTTGTTGACCAGCAACCTTCACCTTAAAGTTTCCAATCGAGCCTTGAACGCTTTCGATTTCACACTTTGTAAGAATCTTGATGTTTGGGTTGGAGACAACGCTTTCTATCAGCGGTTTAGTCACGTCTTCGGCGTTTTTTAGAGTTGGGAACAATCTGCTGAGTCTGAGTGCTGTTCCGCCAATTTGAGCTTGTCTTTCGATGAGAGTGATCTTAAATCCGTTGTTTGCCAGATCAAGGCCGGCTTGAAGCCCAGCTATTCCCGCACCAATTATAACTGCCGAATGTTTCTCTGACATTCATATCAACTCTCGTATAGCGTTATGAAAAGTTAGATTCTCAGTCAACTCACAAAAGTGTTGCTGTTCTCAAACATTTTCATTTTGTTTTTGTTCACTCAACCTCTTGTTCTTCAAAACGACTTTGTCTTCAAGAGACATGGGAACTCGAATGGTAAACCCACGAAATGGTGTCTTAACGCTTAGCACTCCATGTGGGACTTTCGGGTTCACCTTTAAAAGTTGACATGGTTCGACCTTGATGATGTTATTGTCAACTTGAATTGTCAGGTTGCCTTCTAAGGATATGTAATATTCCTCAGCCTCTTTATGATAGTGCAGATAGGGGTCTGTTTCCGTCCAACCTTTCTCAGTTTCATTGTAATGCAACGACATAAAGTCAGAATTGTAAAGTGCCTTTCCCTTCCCAAACAACCACTTGTAACACTCCTTTAACCGCCTCAAGTCAATGTGCACTACATCCTCTTTGTATTTCGCCACTTCTAGGTCACTTGAACTTTTGAATTCCGCATCCGCTGAGTTTTTTGGCATGTTATCACCCACCTTTTTTCAGACTGCTGAGAATAAAAGGATAAACAATCAAAGGATAATGCCTATAAGGGTTTTTTGTCACTTTCGTATAATTCTATGACAGCCACAGACCTCATGACCTCTAAAAAGCCTGATTCGGCTCTTCGCTTACGTGTGTTGAGCAAGATTGGTGAGCAGAAGCCCTACAACTGTTACCAATGTATCAGATGTACAAGTGGTTGCCCATCAATGAAGATGTTGGAGCTAAAGCCTCACCAGATTGTTGCCTTGACGCGCGCTGGCTTCATAGATGAATTAATCAACTCGGGCATTGTTTGGACGTGTGCAACGTGTCTAAAGTGTAAGGAAAGATGCCCACAGGCTGTAGCGCCAGTTGACCTGATTATTGCGTTGAGAAATCTAGCCGTGGAGAAAGAAGTTAAAGTGCCTGAAAGTTTTCTCCAGTCGTTGAGTATGATTCTTGAATGCGGACACATTTCAAGACCGCAGCCAACCATCACGCGCAAACTGGAAAAAATTGACCGCGAAAAACTCGGGTTGCCCAAGTTTCGTGAGCCAGATGAACGGTTTAAGGCGGCGTTTATGAAGGCTTTGGAGAAGACAAGCTCTAAGGAGAGTGCGCCTTAGCCTTGAAGGTGGCGGTTTATTGGGGTTGCGTCATTCCCACTGTGCAGTATGCCTATGAAATGTCTGTACGTGAGGTCATGCCCCGTTTAGGCGTTGAGCTTGTGGACTTGGAAAATGCATCTTGCTGTGGAAGCCCTGTTCAAAGCATCAACATGCATGCCGCTGTTTATCTGGCAGCTCGCAACATAGCCATAGCCGAGAAGATGGGTTTCACCGACCTTCTAGCCGTATGCAACGGATGCCACCTCTCGTTGTTTGAAGCCTCCCATTTTCTTGACCAAGATAAAAAACTACAGGAAGAAATCAACATACTGCTTAAAGACGAAGAACTGCATTATTCTGGCAGTATTAAAATCTGGCACACAATCGACTTTCTCCACGATGTGGTTGGAGAAGCCACAGTAAAGAAGGCGGTAACCCATCCTCTGAACGGTTTGAAATTAGTCGTGCATTATGGCTGCCACATACTCCGACCAAGTAGCGTTGGAACTGTTGACAACCCAGAAAACCCTCAGAAACTCGACAGATTAATTGAATGGTTGGGCGCCAAAAGCATCCCGTATTCGGAAAAGTTGGACTGTTGCGGTGCCATGCTAATGCTGTCGCATCCAGATGCTGCATTTACGTTTGCAGGATTGAAACTCAAGGCGGTGCAAGACTTGGGCGCAGACGCTCTAGTAGACTCTTGCCCATCTTGCCAAAACATGTTTGACCTTAGACAAAAAAGTGCGGCAGCTACCACAGGCGCCAAACTCAACTTACCAATCGTCTATTATACGCAGTTGCTGGGTTTAGCCATGGGAATTCCTCAAGAAAAATTGGGATTAAATCTAAACCGAAGCCCTGTTGATGAATTGCTGCAAAAAGTTGTAGCGCACTCGTGATTAACTTTTTTTCTCATGTATTCGATGGTTTTTTGGTCGAGCTTTTGAAAGTGCTCTCCGAAGTCTCGTCGCCCTTTTCTTTTCTCATAGCCATGATCTGCTTGCAAGGTAAAAATAAGAATGTGTGGCTGGAGATTCAATTTTTGGCGATTTACTTCTTGGCTTTCGGTTTTACTTCCTTCATCGGAACGCCACAACATATCAAGTCGCATGCAACGCATCCACATGCTTCGTCAACGACCACGGCAACTCCGCATTTCTCACACTTGTATTTCGCACCCTTTCTTGCCATCCTTTTTCCACCCCCAAATGTTTCTGATACAAGAATTCCCCCATCTGGAAATATAAGACTATTCAACTGTCGCAAATTAGATTAGCGATGCGCTCCTATTTTAGAAACAGGTGGGCAAAACGTATCATTCAAGGGTTTCGGGCACATATTACGAAATGGGCTTCCGTTATGGCAGCCTCCTGTATAAGCATGGTTTCAGAGTTCCAGAAGTTACAGGCGAAAGCCTCACCTTTGGAACAGAGTGTGAAAAAGAAGTCAAGAGGATTTTCCCGGATGTTCTTGACGAAATGCGAGGTTTTGCAGACGCATGTCACGCTCCTTATGAACATCTTTCTTCTTTCATTTTCAGTGTTGGCGTTTCCAAGCCGACTGCCTGCAGCATCTTTGCAACCTTCAATGGTTCAGACGTCCTTTTTGGAAGGAACTACGACTTCTTTTACAGGTTCAAGGAACACAGTGAGAGTTTTCTAACAGCGCCCACGAATGGATACTGCAGCGTGGGAAACAGTGACATATTCATTGGACGAGAAGACGGCGTGAACGAGAAAGGCTTAGCGGTTGCAATGACGTGGGTGTCGCCTAAAGAAGCCAAACCCGGCATAAACTTTGCGTTACTCGCCAGATGCATTCTCGACAAGTGTGCAAGCGTTAAGGAGGCAGTTGAAATACTCACCGAGGCCAATCATCTTGTGGCAAACGGCTTCCTAGTTGCAGATACGGAAGGAAACATGGCCGTGGTTGAAGCCTGCCCAGAAAAAAGCAGAACAAGAAAACCAGAAGAGAACAACAGTTTTATTGTGTGCACCAACCAGTTCATGCATCCCGAAATGAAAGACATGGAAAATCTGAAAGAAAGGCCGCCAGACTCAGAACAGAGATACACAACTATCTACAATAAACTAAAGCAAAAAGGCGGAAAATTAACTGTTATGGATGCTCAAAAAATCTTATCAGACCACAACGGATATGTTTGCTCCCATATTGATAGCATTCAAATGGGCACCCTATGGTCGATCATCGCCACACTAAAGAAACCTAGAATATTCATGGCAGAAGGACATCCATGTCGAACAAAATACAAAATAGATACCCGCCTCAACAAAGTAATACAGATGAGACAGAAATCTAAAAGCCGCTAAACATTTCTCTCTCCACAGGTATAGAGAGACTACAAGCATAGGAGAGGCATACAACAATGTCTTATCTGAAACGAATCAAAGTAACAAGGATTGAAGAGCGACCCAACGACGCATGGTATGATATGAACCTACGCCAACTGAGAAACGGTGAAGTGCGCTACTATCGAGCCAGAGACTTTCTCACAGGCGAATGGCTTTTCAAACTCTGCAGAGACAAGGAATTAGGAAAAGTCTTGGTCAAAGCTGTCAAGTGTCCACCCGGAACCCGTTCCGCTCAACTTGAGGGAAACACCATGGTTTTTCAGCAGAGTCAAAGAGAAGGTTGGCTCTACGACATCATATCATTGACTCGCGCTGACGAAAACGACAAACTCTCACGAAAAGTAGTAGACTCATTGGAAGAAGTTCCAACCGTCATTCGAGAAAACTACGAGATAAAACCCTACGAAGAGGCGACAGGCAAAACGGCTCCAGGCAAACACTGGGTCACACTTTCTAAGGTTGACGACGAAAGGGCTATGATAACTCTGTTTTTGCTGGAACGAGCGTGGACTCTTTCACCCACAACACCAGAGGAGAAACTCACAACATTAGAAGAGCAAGAAAGACAAAAACCAAGAGAAACGAAGAAAGAAATAGACACCGGCCAAACCTGGACATGCCCAATCTGCGGCGACAAATTCCGACTAAAACACATCGAAAAAGAAACAACCACCAAACACACACTCAAAAAACCCTGACAACACTCATCATATTTGGAGCCTATTTGGATCCTAATAGAGAGGGTCTAGACCCCCCTCTACCCGTCTCTGTCTCTGTGTCTATCACTCAGTATCACTTTCTAATAGAGGGGCTAGGTCAACTGAGCGCACACACACAAGAACCAAAAAACATATGAGAAACACATCTCCTCCACATTTATAAATCGCACACACCTTCAAAACTTAACACGTAACTCTAAAAGAGAATTTCTGCCAAAGCTTCTTCTGGCTTGAACTCCTGTCTCGACCGCACAGAAGCCTCTTCCACATACAACTGAGTCGCGTATCTGAGGGCCTCTTCACTAACAGGTATGTAATCTAAGTCTGAACGGAAGTAGTTGAGAAGAGACGCAGCACAAGCGAACCTCATGGCTCGGTCTTCCAAACGAGCCGAAAACGTCACAACTTCGCGTGGAATCCGCTCGAGGATGGCATTCCTAGCCTTCTCAATAATATCATAAGCTTGAGGAGTTATCATCACCGGCTTGTATGGAAAGCGAGCTTTCACCAAAGGATGCCCAGTTTCTATGGCGTAGACCAGTGTCAAATGGTCCCTAATCTGTTTGGCGCCTTTTTCGATGTCGATTTCACCGAAAGCCAACCGCATCTGGCTCTGAGCAATCTCTACGAAGCGCTGTTTGGTAAGACGATGCAAGCGACAAAGCATGCGGTCTTCAATTGCGTTAAAGTTCGGATCCTGAACCGTCACCTCATAGCCTCTGCCAAAAGTCGCCACGTTGTAGTTGACACTGAAAAAATTGGTGAACCTATAGGGTCCAATCACCTCACGGTGCAACTCGTACTTGATTTCCCCCCGCTCCATAGCCAATTTCAACGGCTCAACCATACCCTTGTACTTGAACCAGTCATTAAACTCAGGAACAATGAAGTTGAAGGTTCGATTCACATAAGCCTGACCAATTCTAATGAAACGAGCAGGCGACATACCACCAGCGTAACGGTTGCGCCCCGGAATCCCATGTGGAAAAACTTTTGCGTCAGGTTTTCCCAAAATCATGTCACGAGTCGAGAAACTTTTTCCAGTTCCAGGCTCACCGAACAAAGACAGATTCCAACCCGTGCGCATGCCAGTTTTTCCACGTTCGTGAACGATTTCCACATCCGCTAAGCCATACTGTTGCGTGATACTGAGCAGACTGTCGAAGTATAAGACGGGTCCGAACAGGTTTTGAAGATAATTCGCTAAAGTGGTTACAGCAAACGTCTTTCCAAACTTAATGGTTGATTCAAGCCTGTTTTTCAACACAGTGTTCAAGTATTCGTCGAGCAAAACGTCCATTTTCTCGATTTCTTGCCTCTCTAAAGCCACATAATCCACTTCACCCGCTTCTTCTGAAGGAACGGTTGGCAACGGCGTGACAGGAGGAGCACGTTCACGAGGCGCCATTCCTAACTCTGAGCGGATAAGAGGCAATGTTTCCTCCAAAACTTTCCACTCCTGATATCCATCTCCCTTGTAAGAAACGACGACTATTTTCAGTCGCTCGAGCAAATTTAGAATAGGAAGATGGCCCATCCCCTGTCGATGATTTGCAGCTATTTCCTTTACTCCGCAGCTTTTGCCAGCTTCTACAAGCACTCTCAAAACCTCAAGCACATTCTTTCCGTATTCTTTTCTAAGTTGAAGAAGATTGCTCTCAATGGTTTTCCAAGAGCCTTCCAAAAGAAGCTCACCGTCTTCGAACGTATAGTGTTTACCTCTGAAAACAACCCATTCGCGAGGCTTTTTCTCATCAAAAGCTTCTTTGAGTTGTGTATCACTAATTTTGGAGGCTATTTCCAGCGCCGCTTGATCTTCGTCTATGTCCCATTCACTAGCAAAGCGGTCAAAATAAGCTATGCCTAGGCTCTTGCCCATTTCAAACAGTCTATTGCGTGGTAAAGCACGCTTAAGAAGAATCTTCCGCTCCACAATCTTGTCTTCAACAGCCACTCAAAATCCTCCCTAAGCATACGCCTTCATTACAGCGACACTCTCTTCTTGATTAATCCAACCCTCACTCTTAAGTTCCTCTAACCCCTCAGCCAACGCATCCCGAAAGTTTGGATTTGCTAAGAGGTTGTGGGACACGCCTAATTCATGTAGGCTTTTTTCCAAAGTATTGTCTGCCTTTATTTTTTCTTCAAAAACGAAGCTGAACATCTTGTTTAACGCGTTTGACCTCGGTTGCAAGAGAAGTTTCATACGAGAAGTCAACCTAAAGCTCAAGATAGCTTTTTCGATTTTCTTAACGATTCCTTCAGAACTCATGACCTTGAGTGGCGGATGCACACCATAGTGAAACTTATCCTTGGTTTTGTATCCTATAAGATAGAAAGGCACGCATAGAAGAGTGACTTGCTCCAACTGCCATGGAATAGCCAAACTCTTGATTTCAGCCAGATGCAACCTCTTTTGCTCCATACGTTGATTTATAAGCCTAGTAATGTGTTCAGTCATGAACTGTAGTTTCTCGCTTTCTCTCCGCTTCTTTTCGTTAACCGACTCAAACGAAAATTCAATGTCCGCAATCTTTTTTCTCTCAACGTCAATCAACTCTTGGTAAGCATACTTTAACTTGTTCACATCTTCTTGGCTCTCCTTGCGAGTCCTTTCAATATGACTCGAAAGATCGTGTAATCTCATTCTGGCTTCAGATATCTTGTTCTCACAAGTTCGTATGCTGTGTTCCCAGCGGGCGACGCCTATCTGGTCGTGTCTCCGTTTACGAACATCAAGCCTCTTTTTGTACTCTGCCCAGTTCATTCCCAGCTTTTCTAGTTCTCGTTCGCGTCTTGCCTTCTCCCTCAGCTTTGCATTCAGCTCTGCTTCGGCTACTCTGTTCATCCTTCCAATTTTTAAGTCTCGCTCTTTCAACAGAGTCTCCACTTTTTTCTCAACAGAAGGCTTAACTTGTGCAACTTCTTCTTTGCAAGTTTCCCGAGCCAGCTCAACTTCACGAAGAATCATTTGTTGATGAAACTTCGTTGTCTCATTTAGCACCCGAGCGGCGAATTCCAGACTTTTTATGTCCGATTGAATACGCTGGTACAAGTCAAGAACTTTTTTGGCGTTTTCAACAGCGGCTTTTTCGTCGAGTTTAGGCGTTGTCAAAACTATGTTGCCCGTTGTGTCTTCTTTTAGAGCAAGAGCATCTTCAACGTACTCGGAAAAACTAGATAGCAATGCTTTGTCTGTTATTATAGCGTCGACTGGAAACTGCTCGGTTTCTGCAAAATCCACGAAGGTTTGAGCATGAGTTTCTAGAGCGCTTCGAAACAGTTCTCTCACAGTCTCACCACGCTCAATGTCACGGATGAAAAGTTCTATGTCTGGCAACGCCTTGTAGGGTATAATAGAAGTGAGAATCTGCAACCCATCCAAGATTAGACACGAGTTTTCCCATGGAACAGCCCAAAAGGGATAGTGGAGCTTTGAAACAAATGAGACTCTTTCTGATGAGACTCCAATCATTGTTCTCTTCTTGCGTGTTGCTTCCGCCAAGGAGACTATGGCGGCGAATTCCATGTTTGGAGTGAATTTTTTCTCTCTTCTTTTTTCAGGAATTGCGTAGGGCAAGATCAAACTAACTGTGGGCATTTGTTCGCTTCCGCAAGGTGCAACCTAGTTTTTTTACTGCTTCTCTGGGAAGCAAAGGTTACCTATTGCCTTGAGATTTATAATTCCTTTGCCTCAACGAAAGACTGATACCTCATTTGAAAAGATAAGCAAAAGATTTGTCAATGGATCCGTGGTCTAGTTTCTCGTAAGCTTCGGTGCTGCCAACGTCATACCAGAAGGCTTTGGTGAGATAGCCGTAAACGGGTTTGCCATTTTCAACCAAGTGAGGAATTAGGTCTTTCATGAGGTCCACTTTACGCTTCTGTTTGTGCAACTTTTCAATGTCTTGGATAGTTTCTCCTTCGAGCACCATTATGCCTATGCTGACAGGCTTTTCCAGTTTGGGTTTTTCTACAAAACCTCGAATCTTGTCGTTTGTGTCCAAGTCTGCTAGTCCCACACTGACTGTGAAACCTGAGGCTAGTGCTACGGTTGCCAAAGCCCGTTTGTTTGAATGATAGTTTAGCAGATCTTTCAGATCAATCGTGGTCACTATGTCTCCATAATAGACTAGCAACGTGTCTTCGATTGTCGCTACACCTTGTCTGTAAGCGTTGAGCACAGAACCCGCAGTTCCTCCAAGTTTCGGAACATCATGCACGTAGGAAACCTTTACGTCAAACCTTGAGCCTTCGTCGAAATAGTTGACAATCTGTTCAGCCTTGTAGTTGACTAGAAATGCCAGATCGACTATTCCGTGAAAACTGAGGAGACGCACTACGTACTCGAGCAGGGGTTTCTGTTTCAACCCGATGGGGATCATGGTCTTCTGGAAGTAATAGGTGATGGGTCTAAGCCTTGTGCCGGTTCCACCGCAGAGAATAAGACCTTTGACCTTTTTCATCTCGCTGCACCGTTATTTAGGAAATAAACTGGAGAGAAGAGAGTAACTGGCGGGTTTCATGGTTATTATTTCTATTTCTCTTCTTCTTTCTCTTCTGCTGCTTTTTCCTTTTCTTCTTCCTTTTTCTCTTCGGCTTCGATTTCCTCAATGGGCTTCGGAGGCGGAGTTGTTGCCATGGTCCAGCCTATCCAAGCGCCTATTCCAAGCACTGCAATGAAGGCGATGAACACTGGAACCGCGACCAGCCAGTATGAAACACTGCCTGTGGTCCAGGGGAGGTTGAGTGCTTTTTTTATGCTGATGTTTAGTGTGGCGTTGTCGTAGAAGAACAGTGCTCCAATGTATCCTATGATGATGATTACGCAGACGAGGAAAATCAGCCCGCCTATCGCTTGGTCTTTACTCACTATTTCACCACCGATTTAGGCATGTTTAG
>Ga0315309_1001437_pt1 | contig 14225 bp, 15 predicted proteins | sample TDP4_MG_FD_203080 | JGI IMG/M metagenome (GOLD analysis project Ga0315309, IMG submission 203080) | Freshwater sediment microbial communities from Lake Towuti, South Sulawesi, Indonesia - TDP4 | ecosystem: Environmental > Aquatic > Freshwater > Lake > Sediment | place: Indonesia: South Sulawesi... | reverse complement strand
TGGATTGAGTGGAAAAAATAGCTCATGACATGGTTATTGTTGGGGCTGGAATAGCTGGCTTGAGGGCAGCGGTTGCCGCTGCGGAGGTTAGCAATAAATTAGACATTGCTATAGTTTCGAAACTTCATCCCATCCGCTCGCACTCCGTCTGTGCGCAAGGCGGAACAGCAGCCGTTTTAAGGGAAAAAGACTCATACGATTTACACGCTTTTGACACGGTTAAAGGGGCCGACTTCCTCGCAGACCAGGATGCTGTGGAGTTTTTCGTCAGACAAGCGCCAAAGGAAATCATTTTAACAGAACACTGGGGATGCCCGTGGAGCCGCACACCCGATGGAAAAATAGACCAACGCCCCTTCGGCGGCCACACCTATCCAAGAGCTTGCTTCGCAGCTGACATGACAGGCTTCCACGAAATGCACACGTTGTATGGAAAAGCCACATCCTACAACAACGTTAAATTCTACGACGAGTGGTTCGCCACATCCCTGATAGTTAAAGATAACACTGCGGTAGGCTTGACAGCAATAGAACTAAAAAAAGGCGAGATGCACGCCTTCCAAGCCAAAGCCATCATAATGGCAACCGGAGGCCACGAGCGCATATACGAATTCACAACCTTCTCCCACACAACCACAGGCGACGGAATGGCCATGGCATACCGCGCAGGCGCACCCCTGGAGGACATGGAATTCGTACAATTCCACCCCACAGGCTTAGTCCCGTCGGGAGTGCTGATAACCGAAGGAGCCCGAGGCGAAGGAGGATACCTAATTAACGCCAGAGGCGAACGCTTCATGAAAAAGTATGCTCCAGAAAAAATGGAGTTGGCTCCTAGGGATGTGGTCTCCAGAGCAGAACAAACCGAAATCTTGGAAGGACGGGGATTAGAAGGACCATACGGACCATATATAGCCTTAGACCTCACGCATTTAGGCGAGGAGAAGATAAACGAGAGGCTACCCCTCATACGCGATGTTGCAATAAAACTCGGCGGAGTAGACCCTGTAAAAGAGCATATACCGATAAGACCAGCAGCCCACTATTCGATGGGAGGAATCAAAGCCAACATAAAGACTGAAACGCCCATTTCAGGATTGTACGCTGCTGGTGAATGCTCGTGTATCAGCGTTCATGGAGCAAACAGGCTCGGCACAAACTCGACAGCTGAATGTCTGGTTTTTGGAGTAGTTGCCGGCGAAGAAGCCGCCAAACACGCCTTATCCAGCGGTTTTCGCGAGATCCCGCATGAAACAATCTTAGCAGAGGAGAAAAGAGTCTTTGACGGGGTCTTGGGCAGCGAAGGCGATGAGAGAGTGCCGCTCATTAGAGACGAGATGAGGCGCATTATGAACACTAACGTGTGGATATTCAGGAGAGGCGGCCAACTCCAAAACGCACTGAAGGAAATAAGAGAACTCAAGAAAAGGTTTAGGCACATAAAAGTGGAAGACAAAGGCAAACCGTTCAATACTGGATTTTCGTCCGCCTTGCAGCTTGACTTCATGTTAGACCTTGCAGAAGTTACGATAGCATGCGCGCTTGCCAGAAAAGAGTCGAGAGGAGCTCATTCAAGGCTTGATTATCCGAAGCGTGACGACGAAAACTGGCTAAAACACACTCTAGCATACCACACAAGGGATGGACCTAGACTTGAGTATACGCCAGTAACAATAACTAAGTGGCCACCAGCCGCGCGAACCTACTAGGAGACGGAAGGCATGAGCATTAAAATGAAGAAAATTGTTGAGTTTAAGGTACACCGCTTTGACCCTCAAAGTAAGGGGCATTATGTGTCCACGTATAAGGTGCCCGTGTTCAAAGGAACAACCATCCTAGAAGCACTGCAGTATATTAGGGATAATCTCGATGAGACGCTCACTTTTAGGCATTCTTGCAGAATGGGCATCTGCGGGAGCTGCGGAATCAATGTCAACGGAAAACCCATGTTAGCCTGCTACACGCAGGTGCTGGACCTTAAGAGCGACTCCTTGGTGATAGAGCCTCTTTCCAACATGCCCTTAATCAAAGACCTGATTGTAGACAACCAACCGTTCTTCGACACCTTCAAGAGAATCAAAACGATCCTGATAAAGCCGGAAGAAGAGCTCAAAAAGCAAACAGAGTTTGTTCAGACACCCCTCGACCTAAAGAAATACTGGGACCTAACACTGTGTACAAAGTGCTCAATCTGCTACTCAGCCTGCCCAGCCGCAATAGACGAAAAGTTCCTCGGACCTTCAACTTTAACAGCCAACTACCGGTTTATAACAGATTCAAGGGATGGAGGTTTAGATGAAAGATTAAAGCCGATGGCTGACAATGTTTGGCTGTGTACGTCATGCAACTCCTGCACAATGTTCTGTCCAAAGCTGGTTAACTGCTCAAACGCTATAGTTGACGATCGCAGCTTTTTGGTGGAGACGGCAGCTATACCGAGAACAGTTAAGGATGTTCTTGAAAGCGTAATAAAATACCACAATCCAATGGGAACGCCTCACATTAAAAGAATGGAATGGGTTGAAAATCTTAGCGTCAAAACTTTCCCAACGGTTGCAAAGGCAGACGTTCTGTACTTTGTATGCTGCTCAACCGCATACGACCCAAGAAATCAAGAGATTGCGAAAGCTATGGCTTCAATATTCAACAAATTAGGCGTTGAATTTGCAACATTAGGCGCAGAAGAGTGGTGTTGCGGAGACCACATTCTGAGACTAGGCGAAAAAGGACTATTCGAGATGCTAGCGGAACACAACGTTTCGATGTTCAAGAAGTTTGACGCAGAGAAAATCGTAACCTTGTCGCCCCATTGCTACAACACGTTCAAGAATGATAAGCCATACGGCGATTTGGGGCTCAACGTTCAACATTATACGCAGTTTTTTGCTGAAGCCATCGACAAAGGTGAACTCAAACTTTCCAAAGTTGTTAAGAAAAGAGTCGCTTATCACGATCCATGCTTCCTAGGCAAGCGCAACGAAATATTCGAGGCTCCCAGGAAAATTTTGCACACAATAAATGGATTAGAACTAGTCGAGATGAAGAGAACGAGGGAAAGTAGCTTCTGCTGTGGTGGGGGAGCTGGGAGAGTTTGGACAGAGGAGGCTGTTCCCGAAAAGAGACCCTGTGTGGACCGGGTTAAAGAGGCAATGGGACTTAGCGTTGATGTCATAGCCGTAGCCTGTCCGTTCTGTGTGACAACTTTGGAAGACGCCGTAAAAGTGTTGGATGCGGAAAACAAAATTGCTGTGAGAGATATTCTGGAACTCTTAAAAGAAGCCGTGTAAAGCAACTTAGCTCAGTCAGAATTGTGCATTAATGAGGAGAGTTGAAGGAATGTAAAATTCGCTGTATTAACTTCTACTCGAATAGCGCTTTTCTAGGCCTTCAAGTAACATCATTGGTTTAACTTTTCCCAGCTCCCTCATTACTGAGTTCTGGAAACACGATCACACTGCCACTGATGAACCTAGCTTCTTCTGAACAGAGAAAAGCAATGGTCTCAGCTATATCATGGGATGTCGGTTTGTTGCGCCTCCGCCATGCCGCCCCATCTTTAACCGCATCAATTGCTTCATTAAGCGTGACTTTTGCGATCGGGCCTGGCTCTATGGCGTTAATCGTTATTCCATGTTTAAGTTCGTGTTTTGCCCAAGCTTTTACCATCCATGTCCGAGCCGCCTTTCCAAGGACATAATCTTCAGCTAAATAACCAGTCCAATTCAGAGCGTTCTCCATCCTTATATTAATAATCCTTCCCCAATTCCTTTTCCGCATCCCGGGCAATACGTATTTGATACAGTAGAATGCACCGTCAATCTCTGCCTGCAAGACGGAACGCCAATGGGCAGGCTCGATCTTTGTAATATCCTGCACCAGCCACTCACCACCGGCATTGTTCACCAGAATGTCAATTGCCCCGAATCTCTCTATCCCAGCGTCTACCATCGTTTTAACCTGAGACGCTTCACGGGTATCAGCAGAAAACACAAACGATTCTCCTCCCAGCTCTTTGACAATTTTTGCAATTATCTTGGCGTTCTCCTCAGCATCTTTAATGCCTTGGGCAGTTCGATGATAAGTCCCATAGTTGACGATAATGTTAGCCCCTTCTGAGGCTAAACGGAATGCTGTGCTTCTGCCAATTCCACTACCAGCACTGCCCGTTATTAGTGCGGTCCTTCCCTTCAGCTCCATACTTGTCCTCATACTCTTTTCACCGCCGATGCTCTGAACTTAATCTAATTCGCACTATTTTTCAGCTTGCCTCTTGGAAACAACTTCTTTGATGGCATTTACCCATTCCGGGCGCACTTGCTGTTAATCGAGGGGCGTTATATTTTTCCTTCTTCTGCCATTTTGATACATTTTTCAAAGACGAACTTGAGAAAAAGATCACACGTCTGTTTATAGCGTTTCTCGATAGCCCATTGAAGCATTTCTTCTTCGTTACTGAAATTGGTCCCTTGGTTCAGTGCCTTACATTCTGTGCTACCGAATTTTTTCAAAAAGTCACTGTAGAGCTCCTCGACTGCTAGAATAGCTTTTCCTCTTTCGCTTCCGTGCTCCTCTGGAATTTCTTTCTTCCCCTGACCGCTACGAAGGCCTATCGCTATGCTACTGCCAATCAGAAGACCGCATGTGGTTTGACCTGAGCGAATGGCACCCATATATCCTGCTGTAGCCCAAGAATAACCTTCTTTAGGCAGATCCCAGAGAGTTAGCAAGACTTGCAAGGAAGCTTCAGCGCACGTATAGCGATGCATTCGCCTATATGCCTGCGTCAAGACCTCATCAAAAACGTCTTGTTCTTTCACAGTAAACCCCCTTTTAGGTGAAACGATTTCTTGCCTTTTTATATCTTTCTGGCTCTTTTAGGGCTTACCAAGTTTAACGCGCTAGAAATTTGATTAGCCTGTGTCCCAGACATTAAAAATCGATGATAGTAAAGCATCTCTGTTGTTGCTTCGATTCTAATAATGTCTTCAAAAGCTACACTCTCTTCTCTACAAAAACCTTCACTGAACTCTCGTCAACTGTACCCTCAAATTTCCAGCATTGCTCCCTACGATTACGTTTGATGTTTAACATGGCCAGCAAGTTTTGACTCATCGAGAACATTCTCTTATTAGAGGCAAAAAGTAGCGCAGCATAAGCCTTGTCCTCACCTAGAATCGTCTTGTTAACGTACTTCAAAATATACCAGAGAGCATTAACATTTTTGCCAAGCGACCTTATCCAAACGTACCCGCCACCATATTTTTGCCAAATACTACTCAACTCGCCATGAGAAATATATAACTACATGACGCAAATCCAGTTTTTCCCGACCACAATCAGCAACCAGATCTAAAGCCTCTCTGGCACCTTTAGAATGATGAGACCGTTACGAAAAGTTACACTGACTCTATTACGTTTATTAAATAAATAACCACGCAGCAAACAAGAGAGAAATCCCCAGTAACACACCAAAAGATCTCGTTGCCATTGTTAATTTATTCCTTGCAATTACACGGAGGCTTAAACAGATACATTAATATATTTATCTCATAAACGTTATAAATTCTCAAGTTTGGAGGAAAAGTGTTTGTACGGCTATGCTGGTCGAGTACTTCACATAGACCTAATCACCGGAAAAACACATGTCGAACCTCTGAATGAAGAGTACGCTAAAAAATACATTGGCGGAATAGGTCTTGGCATTCGGTTATGGCTGGACTACTCCAAACCCGGGGTAGAACCATTCAGCCCAGAAAACCCATTAATTCTAACGACAGGACCAATATCAGGCACTATCTGGCCAACAGGCGGAAACGGACACGCCTTCGTTTCAAAATCTCCGCAAAGCTATGGAGTTGGTGAAGCCAAATCCCACGGTTCCTTCGGAACAGAGCTAAAAAGGGCCGGATACGACGCTGTAATCTTCAAGGGCAAGGCTGAGAAGCTTGTGTACGTGTGGATTGACGATGACTCGGTCCAGCTTTTAGACGCTTCACATCTAATGGGTAAATCACCAGCCGAGACCGAGGACACCATAAGAGAGGAGTTGGGCGACTACTACATCCGCGTTGCAGCCATAGGCCTAGCTGGAGAAAAACTCGCTCGAATGGCGTGCATCATAAACGACAAAACAAGGGCAGCCGGAAGAACAGGAATGGGCGCTGTTATGGGTTCAAAGAATGTTAAGGCAATTGCTGTCCGCGGAACACGTGACATCACTGTGGCGAAACCCGATGAGTTTATGGAGTATGTCAAGGAGTTTCATGAGAGAATGAAAGGACCAGCTACACAGAAATACCGGACGTTAGGCACTCCTGAAAACGTTTTGGTGCACAACGCTGTGTCGTGCATGCCAACGAGAAACTACAACAATTCACGCTTTGAAGGAGCAGAAAAAGTTAGTGGAGAAACCCTGAACGAGAGATTCGTTGGAAAAATCATAGGATGCAGTTCTTGTGCAATGCGATGTGAACATATCTGCGTGGTTGCAGAAGGACCATACAAGGGCACTGTGACGCGAGTGGAATATGAGCCGTTGTGGGCTCTGGGACCATACTGCGGCGTAGACCGACTTGATGCCATCATAAAGGGAATGGATCTCTGCAACTACTATGGAATAGACTCCATAAGCGCCGGTGTAATCGTCGGCTTCGCCATGGACTGTTATGAAAACGGAATACTGACACAGAAGGACTTTGACGGGATAGAGGCTCGCTTCGGCAATCACGAAGCTCTGGTCAAGCTCATTGAGAAGATGGGTAGACGGGAAGGGGTAGGCAACATCCTTGCAGAAGGCGTCAAAGTTGCAGGGGAGAAGATAGGCAGAGGGGCGGAGAAACTGGCACAACACATCAAAGGCGTGGAGGTTACGGGTTACGATCTCAGATGTCTAAAAACGGCAGCTTTAGGTTTCGCCGTCTCCTTCCGTGGGGCAGACCACAACAGGCACGGAGCTTACGCCTTCGACGTGAAAGGAAAGGTCAACCGCCTAATTGCTGAAAAGGGCAGAGGAAAAATGGTTAAAGACATGGAAGACATCTACACCCTTATCGACTCGTTTATCGTCTGCAAATTCTCAAGGGGCACATACTACAAAGAACTCGAGGACATGACCAAGCTCTACAACTTAGTTACCGGATTTGAAATGAAACCCGAAGAGATGAAGCGAGCTGGCGAGAGAATAAACAACGTCGCCAAAATATTCAACATTAGGGAAGGCATGGGCAGAAAAGACGACACACTACCGTACAAGGTTATGCACCAACCAATCACGGATGAAGGACCATCTAAAGGAGCCTACGTAACACAAGAAGAACTGGACTTGCTTCTAGACGATTATTACGCGGTCCGCGGATGGACAAGAGAAGGCGTACCAACCGTAGAGAAGCTCAAAGAACTGGGCATGGAGGACCTAATCCACATGGTTGAAGGCAAGACTGGAAAAACCAAAAAGCAGGAGGAATAGGCCGATGGTAAAAATTCATGAGAGAAAATTCGTTTCAGCCGACCCTGACAAATGTGTTGGCTGCCAAGTCTGCGAATACATTTGTTCGTGGGAAAAGGAGAAGTTTTTCAACCCACTGAAATCTCGGATCAGAGTTGTTCGATTAAACCCACTAGTAAACGTCTCCATCACCTGCAGACTCTGTGAAGATCCACCCTGTGTTGCTGCGTGCCCCAGAGACTCTTTGACTCAGTCTGAGGAGAACGGCACAATAATGGTAGACGAGGATAAATGCAACGGTTGCGGATGGTGTATTGAGGCGTGCGACTACGGGGCAATCATGATACACCCGGAAAGAAAAGTCGTCTTTGTCTGCGACTTGTGCAAGGATAAGGGTGAGCCTCAATGCGTAAAGTGGTGTCCTGAAGAAGCCCTAGACTTAGTTACAAGCGACGTCTTAGCCCAGAAGGCAAGAGTTGCAGCTACCAAGAAGCTTTTCCTAGAAGCCATGAAAGTCACTCCAGTAACTTCCTAAAACTTTCCATTTTTCTTTAAATTTCTTCAATTGTTATGGAAGAACCTTAAGCAATAAGTCAACAATCTGTATCGCTGATGACTCAACCTCGGGTGTCAAGCCCTCTCCAAATTCAGCACTTTTAGGTTCTATCAGCAACAGGGCGATCTTTGCCTCTGTTGTTTTAGCAAGAAATTCACAGAATAACCGTAGCGGAAGAGCGTGTGTTGAAAAAGCGGGGAAATCTGTTAGCTGCTCTGGTTTTACGAGTTTTGATTCTCCATGTTTCAATCCCAGAACTGCGGCGTCTATTAGTAGAACGTGTGTGGGGTTGAAGTCTATGATTTGTTGTATGAAGTTCTCTGGGACTGTCTCGCATTCGATTAAGTAAACGCTTTCAGAAACTTTTCCCCGCAAATCATGAACTATCTTAACTCCGATGAAATCATCCCTACGAATAGGGTTTCCAATACCAGCAACAACAACCTTTTTGGCGCCTGAAAGCCACGTCTTCAGCTTCTTTTGAACGTTGGTGTTGTTACTAGCCATGAGAAGCCGCCTACAAGAATTGGGTTTTCATCGTTTACTACTTTTGCCCCGTTTGATATTTGTTTTTCCAGTTCTTTCATGAGAAGCAACCAAAGAGCCTGCGCTTATCTAAATACAAGCGTTTGTGGTGGCTAACTATAAGAACTGAAGATCCATCAGGTCAACAGGCTGAGTTTAGATCATGAAGACCGCGAAAAGCTTGTAAAAACGACACGAGTGATTAAGAAAGGATTTCTCACACTAGGAAGATTTTAGACACCTGTTTGTGTCGTGAGTTGACGGCACTACATTTTTGTGTTAAGGACTACTTTTGAGACAGGGGCTCCCTGAATTTGATTTTTTCAAGTTTTCCAGATATTCCCTTTCACCAGAGGTCTTCATGAGATTTTGGTGCGCATTCACAAACTCTAAGGCATGATACAACGTTTCTTCGCCCGTGAGCTGTTCTCTAAAGTAGCATCCTTTCTTGATGCCGTTAGGTCTTAGACTTTTCAAGTAATTCAAAGCGTAAGTGCAGTGCCCAACAATCTCACACGAATTGCATTTGGACCAGTCTTCTGGGTACAAACATGGACCACAGGTTAAATGACAGGCTCTCTTCCCAGGATATGGATTGACCTGAACCTCGCTTCCACATCTGCAACACTCGTTTTCCCATGATACAGACTCAGACATTTTCCTTCACCTTCAGAATCAACTAGTAATTATTTGGCGAGCAACTATTATAAATGTTTCTTTTATAAAATATAAACAAACTGCACGATATCTTTATAAAATACAAGTAGCTTACTCGTCTCTATGTAGAGCTGTGTTTCAACAATAGTCAATCTTGGAGTAGGTGGAAACTTTGCCAAACGATATGGATAATGTTGATAAAAAGCTCTTACATTTACTATCGCAAAATCCTGAGATGTCTCAGACTGATCTCGCAGAACGATTGGGAATCTCGCAACCAGCGGTAAGCGCAAGGACGAACAAACTTAAGGAAGCAGGAGTGTTGGCGCATTTAATCGGGGTCGATGTTAAGAAAGCTCAATTATTTCTCGCAAAGATTGATATGGTCACAACCGACACAGAGCACGTTCTAAATTTCCTGAACAAATGTCCTATTTACCTTAACGGCTTTTTGACCTCTGGAAGACACAACTTAACCATTCTTTTGATAGGCGAAAACATGAGATCCATAATGTCATGCGTGGATTTCCATCTAAGACCCAACCCTATCATAAAAGAAATGGAGTTTAATCTTTTCGTAACTCCAATTCGGGATTTTATTGTGCCTATAAGACCCGTTTTGGATAAAAAGAAAATGACACCCTGTGAAAAAGACTGTAGCAGTTGTACCTTTTATATGAACACCAGATGTTTGGGCTGTCCGGCTTCGGTTCACTATAAAGGGACACTACTATAGAATGTAAAGAAAATCAAAATCGTTGTATATATATATTAATTCGTCCATTATTTCACCTTCGTTTCTCTACCAAAACTTGACAAGTTCCAGACACGTTCATGTACGTAATAAACGAGGGTTTTCAGAAAGAGTTCTGTAACACCAACAATGGTGCCTAATGCCAAATCTTTACTGAATACAACCACCAAAAATATCGTCGTTAAGGTCGCCACTATCCTCCAAGAAATTGCTTTTATTAAGCTTCTAACGGGTTTTTCCATCCACACATACTCCTTTCGGCTGCTTCTTTATTGAACATTACATAAGCATAATTAACCTTTTCATATCCATCAAACGAGCCAAAATGAAAGAATAATTGAAGATCTGGACAGGACTGCGAAAGTAGTCGAAAGCCAAAGAAGTGATACGAATAACGATATTGACAGCACTTGAGAAGAAAAGCTTATCTTTTCACTGTCTTGAGTAGCTTCTTTTCATTATTGTAAATTTCTATGGTTAACGGCATCTGTCCAATAGCAAAGTGCGATGCGCACCCGAAGCACGGGTCGTATGCTCTGAAAGCCATCTCCACCATGTTAAGTAAGCCTTCGCTTACGTTGCCTCCGTGGATTAAGCCCTTTGCCGCGTCGCGGACGGACATGCAAATGGCAGGGTAATTGTTAATGGTCGCGACTATCAAGTTTACGTCCTTAATCAGCGCGTCTTTGTCCAAAACGTAGTGATGGATTAACGTGCCTCTACAGGCTTCAATGATGCCTACGCCCTCTCCCGGTTCGCCTGGCGGGTTGCGGACTTTTGTGCTTGTTATTTCTGGGTCTTTGCAGAGCTCTACAGCTCGCTCAGCAGCATAAAGCAGTTCGATAAGCCTAGCCCAGTGGAAAGCCAGTGTAGAGTGGACAGGCTTTCCTCCGAGTGTCTTGTACATGAACTCGTACTCTTCTTGTGCGAGCGGAGTAGCCATGCCATCCGACGCGTTAAGTCTTCCGAGGGGTCCAACACGGTATATGCCGCTGTCTGCTCCTTCAACGAAGCCTTTCCATCCGGCTTTCTTCAGGTATGGGAATTTTACGTAAGTCCATTCTTCCACGTGTTCAGCAACGTTATCAAGATATTCCTTAGGTGTAAACTTTAGGAATTCGTTACCGTTAGGGTCGGCAACTCTGACCTTACCATCATAAAAGTTGACCTTGTTGTTTTCGTCAACCAACCCCATATAATAGGTTTTCAAAGTGTAGGCGTCGCTTTTAATCAAGTCAACATACTTGCTGTTTCCCAGAACAATGTCGTGAAAAAGTCTCAAAGTAAACTTCGCAAACTCTACATAGGACGTGGCCATCTTTTCAATTTCTTGCCGGTCTTCTTCGCATAATGGTTTAGATAATCCGCCGGGTAATCCGCAGACGGGATGAGTGGCTTTTCCTCCAATGAGCTCCGTGATTCTTTGTCCATACGCCCTATGCTTGATAACCTCTTTACCTATTTCTAGCCCTGCCTTTTCAATAACGCCAATAACGTTCCTTTTCTCTGGTGGAGCATCCGGCCCAACCACAAAGTCTGGTCCGCCAAGATAGTAGAAGTGCAACGTGTGGTCATAGACATAGTAGCCGCAATACATGAGTTCCCTAAGCTTTTTCGCAGCCGAGGGAGGTTCAACATTGAACGCGGCGTCCAGGGCTTTTGTTGAGGCAAAGTGGTGTGCCACTGGGCAGACCCCGCAGATTCTGGGCGTCAAAAGCGGCATGTCTTCAGCCTTTCTTCCAATACAGAACCTTTCGAAACCTCTAAGCTCTGGAACCTGGAAGTAGGCGTTTTCCACCTCTCCGCCTTCATTTAAAAATATGGAGATTTTTCCATGACCCTCGAGTCTCGTAATGGGGTCTATGACCACCTTCTTCATTGTTTGATAACCTTCCTTCTGAGAATTGACGATGGTAAAGCGTACATGTAGAAGGTTCCAAGCGGGTCTTTTATCTGGCCAATTAGTTTTTCGACTTCTTCTTCTGTATACTTTTCTTTCTCCTCTTCTAAGCCCAGTATAGACGCTAGGGCACTTATCATGGCTGCCCCCTGTTCAGGTGAGTTGGGGCACGGTCCACCGCACCCTGTGCATGGCATGTCGGCTTTTAGGCATCTAGCCCCGCATCCGCCTCGGGTTGCCGGACCCATACAGAGTATTCCCTGCTCAAGGAGACACCTCTCAGGTTCAGGAGCCTTTTCATAGACGCGGTATATTTTGGAGATTTTCTTGTTCTCCTTCTTTCTGGGACAGTCATCACAAACGGACTTTAATGGCGCCAGAACAGAACCCTTCGGCGGCAGTTCACCTTTCGCTATCGCCTCTACAGCGAATAGCGTGCGTTCAACGGCTGGCGGACAGCCTGGAACATAATAGTCGACGTCCACTGTTTGGTCTAAAGTTCTAACGGTATCGTAGAATTCTGGAAGCTCCAATTCTCCCTCTTTGACGCTCACTCTAGTTTTCGGTGTTATTTTGTTTGGATTCGTCGTCGAGAAAGTGCTGCTATACACTTTTTCAAAAATCTCTTCCCTATTAGCTACATTTGCCAGCCCTGGGACTCCTCCGAGATGGGCGCAAGCTCCATAGGCAATTAACATTTTTGATTTCTGCCTAAGAAGTTTAGCCATGTGCTCTTGCTCTTCGTTCCGTATTCCTCCGTTGAAGAAGCAGACATTTATGTACTTGTCTGGCATGTTCTCGACATCCTTGTATTTGATGTCCATGGCCACGGGCCAGAAAACGATGTCCGCGATTTGTAAAACATCCAATATTTTCTCGTTGATGTCCAAAACTGCGATTTCGCATCCGCCGCAGCTCGCAGCCCAGTAGAGGGCTATTTTTAGTTTCTCTCTGGCCATTTTAACCTTCAGCTTGTTGCTTTAATGATTTTTGAGGCGTCGACCCTCAGTTCGTTGAAGGCAAGCTCTTCAGGCGGTATGCCCATTGCTAGACCTAAAAGCTGTGGATAGTGCAGCACAGGAATTCCGTACGTCTCGTTGAACATCTTTTCTATACGCAGTTCGTTTGTGTCATACATTATGTGGCAGAAGGGACAAATGGTTATCATAGCTTGTGCGCCAACCACCTTGATGTGATTAAGCTTATCCCTGGCGAGTTGAAGTGCAATCTTGTCGCTTACCCCCACGCTCGGCGCACCACAACACTCTGTTTCATCCATGTAATCTAGGCACGTCGCACCAGTAGCCTCGACTAGAGTTTTAAGTGTTTTAGGGTCTTCTGGGTCGTCGAACCCGATGAACTCTCTTGGTCTCAAGATGTGACAGCCGTTGTGTTCAGCGACCTTAAGCGTTGTAAGCGGTTTAACAACAGCTTTTTTTATCTTCTCTAAGCCGACGTCTTCGATCAAGGCTTGCATCAGATGTTTTGCGTCTACTGTTCCCTTAAACTCTAATCCCGCTTCTTTCAAGTGATGGTTTATTTCTTCGCGTAAAGCCTTGTCCTCCTTCAGCATTTTGTTAACCTTTTTTAATGTGCCTGCGCAGCCTGGGCAGAGGGTTAAAATGTTTAGGCCCTTCTGTTCTGCTAGGGCTAGGTTTCGCGCCGCAAGTGTGAGCATTATCTCGTGGCTTACGGGATCCATGGGAAGACCACAGCAGTTAAACTCAGGCATTTCAACAAGTTCTACGCCTAGTTTTTGGAGAATCTTTCGTGCTGAGATTTCGTAGGCAGAAACCCTGTAGGGGATTGCGCATCCGAGAAACATGAGATACTTGTTTTCCACCACTTTATTCACCCTTCTTTTCAATAAACTTGAGAGAACCTACCTCGCGAAGCGTTTTTCTTATACTTTCAGGGTTGCCTTTTGGTAATGGGGGTAATCCTAAGGATTCTCTTTTCTTTATTCTCAGTTCCGGAATTTTGTAGGCGTACCCTGTTTCAAGTATGCTTGCGCCTTGCTCCTTGAAAACTTGTGGAACATAGCCTTTCTCAACTGCTAAGTTTCTCAGTACACGTATAACACTGGCAACTTCAACATCTTGTGGGCATCGGTCAGTGCAGGTAAAACAAGATGCACACAGCCATAAGGTGTCGCTGCTTAACACTCTTTCTCTCAGTCCAAGCTGTGTCATGCGGATTATCTGTCTCGGTCTATAGGTGTCGCTGAATCTCGCGATTGGGCAGTCTGACGTGCACGTTCCACACTGGAAGCATCGCATCAGCTTTTCTCCGCCATGCATCTTTGTGATTTCGTACTTGAACTTCGGGTCTATTTCCGACGCCTTTATTCGCTTTTCCTCTGTTTCCGACATCAGGCTTTTTCCTCCAT
>Ga0315309_1001436_pt1 | contig 14230 bp, 14 predicted proteins | sample TDP4_MG_FD_203080 | JGI IMG/M metagenome (GOLD analysis project Ga0315309, IMG submission 203080) | Freshwater sediment microbial communities from Lake Towuti, South Sulawesi, Indonesia - TDP4 | ecosystem: Environmental > Aquatic > Freshwater > Lake > Sediment | place: Indonesia: South Sulawesi... | reverse complement strand
GGCCGGACCGAGTCCTTCCCACTACCTTGCCAAGAGCCCTCATCCGAGCGCCTACCCAAGGCGACTAGAGAAGCAAGGAATCGGACCCCGATCCCTAACCCTAGTTCCCTTTCCCCGGCAGGATTCGAGACATCGCCTGACATAAAAAGATTACCGTGGGTGGGTGGGTTGGTTGGTTGCGTCCACCACCGCGTGTGTGCAGGTCGGCCAAGCTGCATGCCACGGTGATGCTGCATCACTCCGATCTGCGGCGGCGGGTTTCCTCCGCAATTCTGCGGATCGTCTCGGGCCTCGCCAGCTTCTGATCCACCAGAAGCGCCTTTCCTTCCGAGTACCACCTTCTCGGGAATGCCTTTGCCGCGATCTCGCATTTCAACCCGAGGCCCCTCGCGGATTCCAGCATCTCCTCGGCCTTCGGGCCCTTCACGCAAAGCCTGCGGGCCAACCTCCTGCCCTGGCTTCGCGAAAGCTCTGAGTCGATGAACGCGGGCCAGATCACCATCTTGTCCAGACTTCATTCCTCCCAGCCGTGTTCGCCGATCAACGGGACGAACGCGCAGCCTCCGTGCGACCTGGTGTCGAGCCTTCCGTTCGACCTCTTGACTCCCGTGACGAACTCCTGAAAGCATTGATTGCCGCCGACGGGTATGCCGATCATTCCCCCCTGGGCAAGTTGCTCAACCAGCGGCTGCGGAATCCGTGGCGCCCCCGCGGTCACGAGTATGCGATCGTAAGGGCTCTCGCGCTCATATCCCTTCGTTCCGTCGGCGTGGACAACCTCCACCCTGTCACCGTAGCCGGCGGCCTTGAGGTTTGACCTGGCCAGGTTCACGAGTACCGGGACCCTCTCGACCGAGTAGACCCTGCGCTCCACCATCTCGTACAGCAACGCGGCATTGTACCCGCTGCCCGCCCCTATCTCGAGCACCTTCTGCCCAGGTTCCAGTTTGAGTTCCTCCAGCATGATTGCGATCATGGACGGGGCCGATATGGTCTGTCCGCATCCGATGGGAAGCGGGGTATCGACGTAGGCGTTGGACCCCAGTCCCTGCCCAACGAAGAGCTCCCGGGGAACCCTGAGGAAGGCCTGCCTCACCCTCGGCGAGAGGATGTACCCAGCGGAGGAAAGGCTCTCAACCAGCCTGGCGCGCCTACCCTCCTGGTCCACGGAGGTCATCACATTAATACCGGCCTGCTCTCTCAAATATCTGATGCAGGCGGACGTGTTCACCGCCCGAGGACACCCCCTCATTTCGTCCCGCCACCCCACGACCTTGGAGATAACCAAGGAGCCCGAGATCACCCCCGGCGCCGACTGCGTCATCGGGGTCGGAAGTTCCAAGGGATGCGCGGACCTGTCCGAGGGCATCAGGAAGGCAATCCGCGAGGGCAGCGAGATGTGCCTCGTGATCAGGCTCCCCGATGTGGCGGAGGAGGTGCGGGGCTTTGGCCACCCCGGCCTCGCCCTGGCCGATCCGGTCGAGATGGTCTTTCGGAAGAGCGGGTACCTCTGCCCCAGGACCGTCTTCATCCTGGCCGACAAGGCCGCCTCGGACCTCTCAAGACATCTGGTCGGTCGACTCAAGGACCCCGATGCGGTGATCACCATAGAGCTTGGCCCGGTCTAGGCTACTCGACCGTCACCACGCTCTTCATCTTCTCCTTGATCTCGCTGGCCTCATCGGTCTCGAAGCCGAAGTACTGGGCGAACTCCTTGGTCGTCTTCAGGATCTTCGTCCTTCCGCTTGCATAGGCGGAGACGAACTTCCGATCCGTGAGCTTGTGGACGTACTCGTACGTCTGGGTGCCGACGATGTTGGCGATCTCCGACTGTTTAACAGGCTGTTTATAGGCGATCAGCGCGAGGGTCTTCAGCACAGCCGGGGAGAGCTCGCTCCGGGGCGAGTAGTTCTGCACCTTCTCGTACATGCCGGCCTTCAGCTGCATGGCGAAGCTGTCGTCGAGAACCCTCACAACCTCAACCGAGCTGCCGCGCTCCTCGTACTCTAGCACGAGATACTCGACGAGCTTCTCGACGTATTCCTGCGACCTGGTCCCCAGCAGGCTGGCTAGCTCGGCTATCTTGACGGGCTTCCCGGCCGCAAACAGGCAGGCTTCCACGAGCGCCTTGTCTTCCTTCAGGCTCATGATCCCGCCTCACCAACCGGTTCGATGTAGATCGCGCCGAAGAACTGCTCTTGCCAGACCCTGATCTTTCCATCCTTGACCAGGTACAGCAGGTAAAGGAAGGTCCTGCATATGGCGATCGCCTCCTGGCCCAACAGAAGATCCGAGAAGCTCACCCTCCCCGCCCCCGATGCCATCGTGCAGATCTTCTCATGAAGCCTCCGCATGGATTCCCGGACATCGATGCGATCCTCATCCACGAGAAGCCTCCTTTCCTCCGTCCGGTCGGCCGAGGCGAGGAGCAGCTCCTTTCTGTAGCGCTCCTCCTCCAGGGCATCGAGGAGGGCCTCGAACAGCTGGGGAAGCGTGGTCTTGGTGTTGATCCTCCTGATGGGGGGGAAGAGCGGGAGAATGCGGTACATCTCCCTGAGTTCCTCCTCTTCCCCCTCGTTGAGATCGACTTGATCGGACGAGAGGATGGCCTCCGACTTGAGCCTCACTAGGATCGAGCCGGCCAGTATCGTCCTAGCGGATATCCGCAGATCAAGATCGCGGAACTCCGCAAGCTTCTCGAGGTATTTATCGGTGATCTCCACGATGTCGATCTCCCAGGGGTCCATCTTCCCGGCGACCACCAGGTGGAGCAGGAGGTCCAGTGGCTTTATCTCCTGATCGAGGTCGAGCTGTCCGTAGTCGAGTTGGAGCTTCACTCCTGATCACCTCCGGCCTCAGCCAGAACGCCGCCCTCGACAAGCCTTCCTGCCTCCAGGCGGACTCCGACGACCTTGCTGACGCCGCTCTCATCCATGCTCACTCCGATCAGCTCGTCGGCCTGTGCCATCATCGAGTCGCGAAGCGTTACCACAACGAACTGGGACTGCTTGGAGGTCTCGGAGATCAGCTCGGCCACCCTCTTCACGTTGTCATCGTCCAGGTGGGCGTCTATCTCATCAAGGATGTAGAACGGCGAGGGCTTGTATGCTTGAACGGCGAATATGAAGGCAAGCGCCGTCAGGGCCTTCTCGCCGCCGGACATGGAATCGATCACGTTCACCTCCTTGCCCGCTGGCCGGGCCTGGATGTCCAGACCTCCCTGGAACGGGTCGTCGTTGTTCTCCAGCAGCAGCCTGCCGACGCCTCCGGGGGAGAGCTTGGCGAAGATCCTCTCGAAGCTGGCTGCGATGCCGTTGAATGCCTCCATGAAGACCTGCCTCTTCTTGGCCTCGATCTCGTTCATGAACTGGAGGATTGCCTCCCTCTCCTCCATGACCTTGTCCCTCTTCTCCTTGTACTCGTTGAACTTGGCTTCCGTCTCCTCGTAGGCTTCTATTGCCCGCATGTTCACTGGCTCAAGCTTGGACTTGTCGGCCTCCAGCACCGTGATCCTTCTGGAAAGCTCCTCAAGGTTGTCGATTTCCACGGGTTCACACTCGTAGCCTGCAAGCGAAAGCTGCTCTTCGAGTTGGTGGATCTCGATGTCAAGCTGGCTCCTCTCGTAGACGGACGAGTTGATATCGACCGAAAGCCTGTTCTTGTCTTCGACGAGGACGGTCCTTCTCTGGACCAGATCACTGTGGGCCTGCTTCTGATCATACAGCGTCCTCTTGAGCTCCTGGATGCCATCCCTTACGTCCTGCTGGGAGGTGGAAAGGTGCACGAGTTCCTTCTCCAAGTTCGGGACGTCCTTCTCTATCTTGTCGCGCACGATCTGCAGCCCGGCCACGGCCTGCCTGGCTTCCTTCAGCTGTTCCTCGCCCCGGGATGTGGACTCCTCCAAGAGGTCGATCTCCCTCTGGAGCGCAATGACCTCCGAGGTCATCTTCGCCTGCGAGTCCATCTTCTCGCTCATCGCGGCCGAGAGAATCCTGGCCTCCTTGTCCAGCTCCTTCAGCTCGCGGCTTTCGATCTCGCGAAGCAGTTGCTCCCTGTCCTTCTCAACACTAGCCAGCTCCCCGGCAGCCTTCTTGGCAGCAGCATCGGCTTCCTGAGCTTGGGAAGTCAGTTCAGCCAGCTTCCCTTCCGCCCCCTTGATGGAGGACGATATCTCGCCCATTTTGGCACTGATCTCTTCGATCTCCCTTTCAAGGAAATCCGAGCGTTGTCGCCTGGCTTCGATGCTCGCCTGCGCCTCGGCACGCTTCCTCTCCGCGTCAAGGAGTTGTGACCTGGTTTCGTCGAGGTCCTCCGAGAGGCCCTTCTTCTCCTCCCTTAGCCCCTTTGCCTCCGCCTTCACGGTTGTGAGATCGCCTTCGCTGAAACTCAGAACGGGTGTGAAGCCTGAGACGAGCAGATCGTAGTATCCGCCGGACACGATGCCCGAGGGATCGACCACCTCGCCGTCCATGGTTACGGTGCGGTACATCTTCGGCAGCGAGTCCGAGGATTCCAGATCGTTGGTCACCAGGGTACTGCCGAGGGCAAACTCGTAGACCGGCTTCAGATCCCCGCTGAATTCCACCAGGTCCAGGGCAAGCCCCACGATGCCCTTCTTCCTGAGGAACTCAGGGGAGGGCTTCGAGTTCACCCTCTCCAGCTCCCTCAAGGGGATGAAGTTGGCCCATCCGGCCTTGTTCTCGCTCAGGAGTCTTATACAACGATCCGCGACCTCCCTGTCCTTGACCACTATGTAGTCCGAGAGCGGACCGGTCGCGGCGGAGATGGGCACCCTGTAGCAGTCCGCCACCTTGGCCAGGCCCGAAACCGTCCCGATGACTCCGGCCAGGTCTCCGGCCTCCTTGCGTTGAAGCAGGAATGCCACGGCCCTTCTCACGGGGTTCTGGCTCTCCTCAGCCGCCTTCAGGAAGGCCTCCATGCGCACCTCCTTGCTCGACTTCTCCTCAAGCTCGCGGCTCACCTCCGACAGGGATCGGGTGGCCTTCTCGACCTCCCTCTCCAGCCTCTCGGCTTCCTTCATGATGGATGAGAGCCTTGCCTCCAGGGCTGCCAACTCCTTCCCCTCCTCGGGCTGCCTGGCCCTGTTGGCTGCCAATCTCTCGGACTGATCCTGAAACGACCTTTGGAGGTAGGAAAGCTCCTCTCGTGCTTGCCCCAGCCTGATCGCACCTTGGGAGCTTCTCTGCCTCGCAACGGTGTCGGCCGCGCGGACGTCCTTTAGCCTCGGCTCCACCTTTGCGAGCTCATCCCTGAAGCTCGCGTTCTCCTCCTCCAGCTTGGCGATCCGACCATGAAGCGAGGTTTGCTTTGAACGCATTGACTCCAGGACGGCGGCGACGCCCTGCCTCTGGCCCTCGAGCACCTTCACCTTGTTCCTCTTGTCCTTGATCTTCTCCGTCGTCCTCCCCTTCTCCTCCTCCAGCCGCGCAACCGCCTGTTTCTGCCTATCCAAGTTGTCGTTGGTGTTCCTCAGGTTCTCTTGGGCTCGGACGATCTGGGCCCTGGCCTCCTCGATCTGCTTGCCGAGCCTCTCCATGTCGATCTCCTGCCGTTTCTCGATCGTCCTCTGCAGCTCGTCCTGGCGGTCCTGCTCTTTCTGAATTGCCGAGCTCAGTTGTTGGATCTCGGCCTCGATCTGGGCTATCCTGTCGGAGCCCTTCTTCGTCCTCTCAAAGATGGCATTGTACCGCTCCTTGTCCTTCCTGAGCTGGTTGTACTGCAACTGCCACCGGAGCTCCCTGACCTGGGTGCTGATCTCCTGGTATCTGACGGCCTCATCTCTCTCCCGTTCGAGCCTCCGCAGTTGCGACAGAACCTCGTCGATGACCAGGTTGGTCGCCCTTATGTTCTCCTCGGCCTTGGTCAGCTCCTTCATGGACCTCTCTTTCTTCATGTCGTATTCCGCTATCCCCGAGAGTTCGTCGACAAGCATCCTGCGTTCCACGGGCGTCATCTTGACCAGCCTGGTTATGTCTCCCTGCAACACGATGTTGTAGCCCTCGGGGAAGATGTTGGCCATGGACAGCAGGTCCACGATCTCGTTGCGGGTCACCCGGCTCTTGCTCGCCCGGTACACGCATCTGCCGGACCGGTCCGCCCGGCGTGAGACGATGACCTTGGGCTCATCGAGCGGTATCTTCCTGTCTAGGTTGTTGAGATGGAGCGAAACCTCGGTGTAGGAGCCCGCGGGGAAGCGCTCGTTCCCGGCCCAGATCAAGTCGGAGAATTTCTCGGCCCGCATCGACTTGCTGGACATCCTGCCCAGCACGAAGCATATGCCATCGACCACGTTGCTCTTCCCGGCCCCGTTTGGGCCCACGATGGCCGTGAACCCTTTCGAGAGCGGTATGCTCACTCTCTGGTTTCCGAATGACTTGAAACCCCTCATCGATACTCTCTCTATGTAGACCATGGGTTGACACCACTGCGCGAGTCTGACTTCGAGTCGCGTCCAGCCAAGCTCCTTATCCAGTCGGAGTTTATGGCAAGGCTGAACTCCTTCATCCGGATCCTTGAGCCTTTGGCGTCGATCTCAAGCATATCGTTCCTATGCAATGCTTCTATCTCCCGATCTCCGATGCGCTGTCTTGCCTCGCGAAGGTCGTGCCACTTCCCGTCTGCCAGTGAGGCTAGGAACGAAAGGATGTTCCTGCCTTTGGGTCCGACGAAGAGGTCCACCCAGTCATCGCCCGGAAAGCGCCTTCCCGGCAAGACCTTGCTCATTGCCCGTTCCCCTTCCTTCGTGAGGCTGTAGATCTTCTTCTTCCTTCCTTTCTCGGCCCATCTCTCCGCGACGAGCTTGCCGCCGACGAGGATGTCTATGTGGTACTTGACTGCTTGAGGCCAGAGGCGGAGAAGGTTGATGAAATACCCCCTGTCCTTGGGTCCGGACCTGAGCTCCTCAAGGATCTTGAGGCGCTCCGGGCTGCCGACCAGGCCGTAGATGCCTTTCTCTTCTCGGGGCGTTACCAAGGGCTTCGCCTTTCAGGGGACCTTCTCAGGCGTCCCGGAAGGAGAGGGGATTGAATATAAATATTTTGCATCAAAGCCGTTGGTCAAAACTCATTCACGGGGCTACCGGAATCGGGGGCCCTGCCCGCATCGTGTGCCGCAAGGCGTTGGAGCGACGCGGTGTTGACGGATGGTCACAAGAGTTGGTTCGTGGCCGCGCAAAAGATTTAAGATGCAATCCGGGGTCACGTGACCCTGTCACGGAGAAGTCGTCCTGTTGAGGTCCATCGCCCGCCGGGCCAGAGACTTGCTGCTCTACCCCTTGTACAGAGCCTATCAGTGGCGCCTGGAACGGAACGTGAAGAGAGGGCCGTTGCCCAAGCACATAGGACTGATCCTCGACGGGAACCGCAGGTTCGCACGATCCCTGGGGATTACCAACAAGAAGGCACACGAATCGGGCGCCGACAAGTTGGAGGCCGTCCTCGAGTGGTGCTGGGATCTGGGCATCAGGATCGTCACCGTATACGCGTTCTCGGCCGAGAACTTCAACCGCTCCGAGGAAGAGGTCGAGGAACTCATGTCAATGTTCGAGGAGAAGTTCAAGGAAGTCTCGAAGGACGAGCGGGTCCACCGCAACAGGATAAGGGTACGCGCCATCGGCAAAACCGAGCTTCTCCCCGAGAACGTCCGTGAGGCCATCGCCACCGCCGAGAAGGTGACGCAGGGCTACTCGGACTACCAACTCAACATCGCCGTGGGGTACGGCGGAAGGCTTGAGATTGTCGAGGCCTGCAGGAAGATAGCCAGCAAGGTAGGACAGGGGGGGCTCGACCCTGCGCAGGTCAGCGAGGATCTGATAAGGTCCCACCTCTACACCAACGGCATTCCCGACCCGGATCTCATAGTCAGGACGTCCGGCGAGGAGAGGTTGAGCGGGTTTCTCCTCTGGCAGTCCGCCTACAGCGAGCTGTACTTCTGTGAGTCGTACTGGCCGGAGTTCAGAGAGATCGATCTCCTGAGGGCCATCAGGACCTTCCAGCACAGGGAGAGGCGCTTCGGCGCCTAGGGCCTCACCAGGGCAATGGAGGCATAGCCCACGACCTCGTCCATGGGCATGACGTCCCCCGAGGTGGCGTACTTGAGGAGTTCGCCCCTCTTCGCACCCATGGCGGAGCAGGCCTCTATGGCGGCCATCACCGGGCCATAGCCGCACATGGATATGCCGCGTTCCTCGACCACCTTGAATAGCCCGGGCGCATCCAGGGCGAGTATGCGCTGTATCGCCAGATCATCGTTCCTGTGGGCGACCGCCTTGGGCACGTAGTGTGAGAAATCAGTCGAGGCGACGACCACGGCGTCCCCGCCCTTTGCCTTCGCGGCCTTGGCGATGTCGCGACCTACCTCGGTCGCCGTATCCAAATCCTGCAGCATCATCGAGATGGGAACGAACCTGACTTGGCCAAAGAGGTATTGCAGGAAAGGTAGCTGGACCTCGATCGAGTGCTCATAGGCGTGAGCTTCGGAGTCCCTGTCGATGATGTCTGAGGTTTCGAGGATGGCTTTGGCCAGGCCCTCGTCTATCGGAGCCACCCCGAGCGGAGTCTCCCAACCCCCTTCAGGGAAGAGGGAGACCCCCGATCCGACCCCATGGTGGTTGGGCCCGAGTATGACGAAGGACCCCGGCCTCCGATCCCTGTAGATGGCGGAGTAGCTCCATGCCGCAACGGGGCCTGAGTAGACATAGCCCGCATGGGGCACTACGGCCCCCACGATCCTCCCCTCATTCCCGGGCCCCTTGGGCAGGGACCCAGGGCCGATCTTGGACTTGAACGAGCCCTCGACCTGGGCCCTCAATGCGTCCGGGCTTCCCTCGTAGAACTGGCCGGCCACCCTCGGACGCCTTGTTGCCATGCCTACTCTCCCTCGAAGGACTCCGGGGTGTGCTGGAACTTCTCGTAGCTGTCGATCTCGCCCCTTGCCATCAGCACTTCCCTGGCGAGAAGCATGTAGACCAGGGAAAGCGCCTTCTTCCCCTTGTTGTTGGTTGGGATGACCAGATCGACGTAGGACGTCTCGTTGTCGCTGTCGCAGAGGGCTATCACGGGGATGCCTGCATCCCTGGCCTCGGAGATGGCCTGGGCGTCGGCGCGCGGATCCGTCGTGATGAGCAGTTTGATCTCCATGAATTCCTTGAGGTTTGGGTTGGTAAGGCTTCCCGGCACGAATCTGCCCGGCTTGGCACGAACCCCGGTGACCTGGGCAAACATGGTGATCGGCTTCTTGCCGTACTGCCTCGCCGAGACGATGAGCACGTCCTGGGGTTTGTACTGGGCCACGAACCGGCCCGCAACCCTGATCTTCTCGTCCGTTTTCTGCACATCCATGACGTAAAGGCCATCGGTCCTGGCCCTGTAGATGTACTCCTCCATATCCCTATTCTTCTGTTGGGTCCCTATGTGCACGCCCGACGCAAGGTAGTTATCCATCGGGATCAGGAGGTTCTCCTGCGCTTGTGGCGGCTGTTGCGGCTGTTGCTCCTCAGACACGATATCACCAGAAAGGATCACAAAGGGCGCTGGCCATCGGTGTTGACCTCTGCCCCTGGGTCGGGAGACCATACGAGATAAATAAAGGTTTTCTCAACGAACGCCCGCGGTCACCGGCCTGGGGAACAGCGCCTTCCAACAGATCGCCTACCAAGTCCACAACATATAATATCGAGTCAGCGGAGGGCAAGCCGTCTTGAGAAAGGGAAAGAGGATCGCCTCGAGATCGGGATTGGAACGGCGGCGGGCAGGACGAACCCCCAGAAACACGTTCGCCAGGGGAGGCAAGATGCTCTGGAAGGATGACAGAAGCTGGGTCTACTCGATAACCTACGATGAGGGTTGCCGGGCCCTCCTGGACAATGCCCTCAAGCTCCACCGCCGCTACGGCATCCCCGGACACGTTTGCCTCCTGGCAGACCAGGTCGGCGTCCCCCGCAACGTCCCCGGAAGCAGCTATGACGGGATGATGATCCTCTCGAAGGAGGAGGTAGGGATGCTCTCCAAGGAGGGTTGGGGGGTTTCCTGCCACGGCAAGACCCATGTGGCGATAACCGAGGACAACGCCGAGGAGGAGGTCGTGGAGGCAAAGGGGATCCTCGAGCGCAAACTTGGGACGACCATATCCATCTTCTGCGTTCCCGGCAGCAACGAGAGCTATCCGCCCGCCCTCAGGGTCGCGGGAAGGGCAGGCTACAAGGCAATAATGACCATCTACGACGATGTCAACACTCCACGGAGCGACCTGATGCGACTCCGCCGTGTGCCGATCCACAGCGAATTTCCGCCGCCGTTCTACTCAGCCTTCGATCCCTACAAGCGGATTCACCAGGCCATCGACAAGGGAGGCTGGATAATCGACTACTGCCACTGCCCCATGCCCGGCAAACCGGTACATCCCTGGAAGGACTGCACCCTGGAGGAGCTGGAGGAGCGTTTTGAGGCCGTGACGCGCATCGGCGGTGATGAAGTGTGGCTGGCCGAGCCCAATCAGGTCATCGACTATCTGCTTTCGAGGTGAAAAGGTGCCAAAGGAGAGAGCTAGGTACGGTGCGGCGGCCTTCGAGGGCCTCAAGGGAAGCCTGCCGAACTCCTTCCCGCGGACCATGGGGCCCAACTGCGCCAGATACCTCAAGGAGGTGGTCGACAGCGGCCTCACCGTCGACATGGTCGGACGCTTCGAGAAGGCCTTTGCCAAGGAGCTCGGCATCAAACACTGCATTGCCACTCCGGGCTGCACCCCCGCTCTGGCCTGCCTGGCGGCCGCTCTCGAACTGGAGCCCGGCGACGAGATCCTGGTCAGTCCGGTCACCGACTACGGCACAATCCAGGGCCTGGTTCGTGAGCACTTCATCCCGGTATTCCCTGACACCGCTCCCGGCACCGTCAACCTGAGCGCCGAGACGATCGAGCCCTGCATCACGGACCGCACCAGGGCGATACTCGTCGTCCACAAGACCGGGATCATCTGCGACATGGACCCCATCAATGCCCTTGCCGAACGCAACGACCTCATCGTCTACGAGGATGCCTGCCAGGCTGTCTTCGGGGAGTACAAGGGACGATTGGCCGGCACGTTGTCCACCGCGGGTGCCTTCTCCTTCGATGCGGAGAAGACGATGGGGTCCGATGTGGGGGGCTGCATAGCCACCAACGATGACGAACTGGCCGAGAGAATTCGCTTCCTTGGGCAGAGCCGTGGGGCTGAGATGGAGCCCCACTTCGGGCGCAAGCATGTTGAGCCCGGGTATGCCTACCGGATGACCCAGTGCACCGCCGCGATCTGCCTGGCCCAGCTTGAGGTCGTCCGCGAGCAGGTTGCCCGCCGCGACAGGATGGCCAGGCTGCTCACCGAGTTGGTTGCCAAGATCCCGGGCGTCACGCCCCTCCCGATCCCCGCCTACCTCAACGTCTACTCCTGCTGGATGTTCGGATTCAGCATCGATCCCGGGCAGTTCGCCTGCAGCGCGGAGGGATTTGCAGATGAGGTGTCCGATGCCGGCATACCTGGAGCTGGCCAGGGCAAGTACTACCTGATGCCAGCGGCCTGCACATTTCTGGACGACCACGCCCGAAGAAAGGTATACCCATACTCCATCCCACCGGCAAGCCGGGAATACCGTTACAGCGCCGACACATGTCCGACGGCAAGGGATTTCCTGCAGAACTTCATACGCTGGTCGACCTTCTGCGAGAAGTACCGGCCCGAGCACTGCAGGCTTGCGGCCGAGATCATCCGCTCCGTCGCGGAGCGAAACAGGAAGCGCTAGGATGCTCAGGCTCAAGGGGCGCTACTACCGCACGATCCCAATCACACGTCCAGGCTACGTCTGCGAAGATCTTGAACTTGAGAAGTCCAAGACCGCGTTGGTGGCCATGCACTGCTGGAACATCGGGTGCGAGGATGGGCTCGAGATCGATCCCGACTACTGGATCGGCATGGGCTTTCCCATCGCCCACAGGGAGGCCTCGCGCATAATGCGGAGGAAGATTCGACCGATGATGGACGCGGCGAGGGATGCCGGCATGCTCGTCTGCCACCTCGAATCGGACACGATACGGCAGAATCGGGCAGAGCCGAAGCGCCAGGGGCAATCGCAATCGGACGCGGACAAACCTCGCAGCTGGCGCGAGGCTATCGCCTGGCGGTCCCACGGCAAGCACTACGCGACGCAGTCACCGCTTGCCAGAATGGATAGGGCGAAGATCGTGGCGCCCCTGCCTGGCGAACCTCTCGTCTTCCGCACGGACGAGCTGCACGCGGTACTTTCCAGCAGGCAGATTCAGAATCTGATCTACTGCGGCTTCGCGACAGACATGTGCATTCTGCGGGCACCCGGCGGAATAGAGGAGATGGCCCCCCGGGACTACCGGGTGTACCTCGTGCGGGACGCCACGGTGGGGGTCGAGTGCCCAGATACCTTCCGGGAGAGGCTAGCTACCCGCTGGGCGATCCGCTATTTCGAGACCCATTTTGGGGACACGATTGCCACTGAAGACTTCATCCTTGCATGCCGGGAGTCTGAAGCCAAGAGCTAGCAGGCACCTTGATCCTCCTGAACCTGGCTATCCCGTCGGAGTCGTTGCTTGCGGGGGTATGATCGCCAGCTGCTCCATCGTCGCGGGTCGCAAGACAATATTTATGCCGTGATCATCACTCATCAAGTTGGGACAATGGCGCTGTGCGGCGAAGCGTCCAAAGGGGAACAGAGGTCATACTACCAGACGGAATGGTCAGCTAGCGACCTTCCGGCGTTCGTCACCGATGGTATGGGGTCCCGGGAGTTCGCGTTTGACCATGATGGCAGCGGACCGAACGACCGGTACAACGTGATCCGCAGCCCCGACGACCTCCGAAAGTACCTTCTCGTCCGGGCGCCCTACTCGGCCTACTGCAGCGTGGCCTTCTACGAGCATCCCGAGAAGAGGGAGGGAATGTTCAGAACGGAGTTGGCCTTCGACATCGACGGCAGGGACCTGCCCATCAGGTCCTGCCAGTGTGCCCCCGGGAATGTATGCGAAGTGTGCCTGAACGACGCCAAGCAACTGGCTCTCGACTACCTCGAGGTCCTGAGGGGAGACCTTGCTCTGCGCGAGACCTACCTGATCTACTCGGGACGGGGCTATCACGTCAGGATACTGGACCCGGGCATAAGCATGGTAGGTTCATCGGGTCGCAGGAAGATCCTTGATTATGTTTCGGGCGGCATGGTCCCGGGGAATCTCTTCATCGAAGGCGGCTACAGCGCCGTATACAGGAAACGGATCACGTGGATCCTGAGAAGGCTCAGGAAGGAGAACCTGGCCGCCCTGCCGGGCACCGTCTCCAACCGCGCCATCAAGGAGAGGGAGTCAATCCTCAAGGCGTTGGCCGAGAGGGACAGGATCGCCCTCAACAACCTCATGGGGGAGAAGAGGCTAGGCGCATTGCTCGGCTTCTTGGCCACCCTGGCTGCATCTCTTACCGACGCCAAGGTGACGATGGATGAGAAGAGGATCATACGGTTGCCGACGAGCCTGCACTCCAAGGTCAGCATGAAGTGCATGCTGGTGAAGGACCCTGCGAGCTTCGAGCCCATGCGAGATGCTGTGCCGGACTTCGTGCGGCGCCGAAAGGGGACTGCCTGATGGTCGAGGGCAAGCAGCTTTCCTTGGCGGAGGCGCCGGCGCCCCTCGAACCGGACATCTTCTCACACTTTCATCCGACGATAAGGGAGGCCCTGCGGAGGAAGGGGTTCACCAAACCCACCTTGATACAGGAGAAGGCGATTCCCGCCGTCAGGCGTGGGGAGCATGTGCTCGTGATCGGGCCCACGGGCGAGGGGAAGACGGAGGCCGCGCTTCTACCGATCCTGGAGAGGATGATGTGCGAAGGCAAGTCCAAAGGGATAAGCATACTCTACGTCGCTCCGCTTCGCGCACTCAACAGGGATCTCCTTGACCGGCTCGAATGGTGGGGCCAGGACCTGGGCTTCAAGGTCCAGGTCAGACACGGTGACACCCCCGCCAGGGAGCGCAGGCGACAGGCAGTCAGGCCCCCGGACATGCTGATCACAACGCCCGAAACCCTCCAGGCAATCCTGCCCGGCTCCACCATGAGGAGGCACTTGGCGGGCGTCAGATTCGTCGTGGTGGACGAGATCCACGAGCTTGCCGAGGACAAGAGAGGAGTGCAGCTTGCCGTCGGGCTTGAGAGGCTGGTGGAACTT
>Ga0315309_1001435_pt1 | contig 14236 bp, 19 predicted proteins | sample TDP4_MG_FD_203080 | JGI IMG/M metagenome (GOLD analysis project Ga0315309, IMG submission 203080) | Freshwater sediment microbial communities from Lake Towuti, South Sulawesi, Indonesia - TDP4 | ecosystem: Environmental > Aquatic > Freshwater > Lake > Sediment | place: Indonesia: South Sulawesi... | reverse complement strand
TTTCGTCTTCCTTCAATCCTCGGGGAAGACCAAGAGAGGACAATACAGCAACGGGTTTAACCCCCTTAGCAGCTAAGTCGCTAATGTTCATCACGACAGCCTTACGGGCAGATTGCCTAAGACTCATGCCTGGCGGTACATCGGTTTTTCCCACTAGCATATCGGACTTGATGACAGCGAGTTTTTCATCGCCAATCTCAACGGCGGAAGCATCATCTCCCATAGGAACCGGCATCGAAGGCATGATATCTAGACACTCTAGGATAATATCTATTATTCTCCGCTCACCCAGTTCCGAAACCATCTTCAAACATGACCCCATAACTAGGCAGACATCTTTGTCCTTGAAGAAGGCGACAAACAAGTAAGAAGTAAATGTCCGTATATAACGGTTTCATATTCTTAGCGAGCACTGGTTCATGACTGCTGCCAGACCTTCTCCTCTTGCTGACATAAAACGACTCAAAAGAGTATGTCATGGCAAACGTGTTTACCCACTCTTGTACGGGTTCGGGAATCATAGATGGAAATGTTCAAACTGGTGATTGTCTTACGGGCAGTCTGCGAGATTCTTGCATCTGAGACTTTGGCAATTAAGGCTGAGAATTGTGATCTTCTGCAGCTGGCTGTGAATGAACAATGCCGAGGCAGAATGCGCATGTTTCCCTACTGAGAAAAACCGTTTACTAGTCCGGTACTACTGAGGCTTTCAGCACGGGTCTTAGCCTTCCGCTTTGGCTGACTGCCACCCAGTCGGTTTCCACATCCACGAGTAGCACCGTGGTTTCTCCAGCCTCTATCTTGAAGTGAATTATGACATTGATGTGTCCAGGTGGAACTATAAGATCCACTGTTTTCCCGTCTACGAACGTGGCCTTGGCTACGGTTATAGCCATTCTCAGATTAGTGTAGTTTCCCGGCGGAATCTCTGTAATAGAAAGATCCTTGCTAACATTATGTAACGCTAGTATATCAATGTCAACATGGCTAACACCCTCGACAAACGAAAGGTTTTCCCATGTTTCTTTAGTTGGGAAATCGAATACATGTTCAACTCTTAGGGCAGAGAGGCTACTTATGGTCAGGTTAAGGTGCTCCAGATCCACTGGTGCGTCAGTCAACTTTACAATTAGAGTGCCTTTTTCAGAAAAAACTCCAGGCAACCTAGTGTTTGGGAGGTAGGTGGCTACAACCACAAAGCCTACGATTACTAAGTAGACAGCACCAATGATGAGCATGCTTCTGAATAGTCTATTCAGACTTATCCCCCCAATATTTTGTCCTTCTTACATTCGTATACGTATTATGAATCAGAAATCTAATCTGTGGAACCATAGAATTGCCACATATTTTGAGCACACTTCGATCAGTAGCACTCGGACTGTTTTGATGTCAGACCTGATGACGGAAGCTACAGATTTATCTATCTGCATCCTTAGAAATATTGTCGCATGCCCCGGTGGCTCAGCTGGTAGAGCAGTAGATTCCGAAATGGAGCTGAACCTCGTAAGCTACGGGTCGCGGGTTCAAATCCCGCCCGGGGCTCCATATAAGATACGTTAAAATGGCTTGTTTTTGGGATGTTTTCAGTAAAGGGATTCAATTAACCTTCCTTGTTTTTTCCACATTTTTTCATTTCGTCCCAACGTTTATATTCTTCAAAATGAGGGAATTGAAGAGAGGTAAGATAATGGAAGAATGTAAATACTCAGCTAGCTATGACGATCCATTGCTTGCCGAACTGTATGATCAAACGGAGACCTATACTGATGATGTCGAATTGATCCGTAGGCTTATCGGCGACTCTGGACCCTTGAACATCTTGGAGTGTTTCAGCGGGACAGGTCGTATTCTTATACCGCTTGCTCAAGATGGACATAGAGTTACTGGCATAGAGATAGCTCCAGCCATGAACGCACGGGCGGTCGAGAAAATTTCTAGGCTCCCTAGCGATGTGCAGGACAAGGTAACGCTTAAGGTTCAAGATGTACTAGATGGATAATGGGGATCTGAACATGATCTAGTGATAATGGGCGCCAATGCCTTTTATGAACTGCCTTCAGCAGAAACGCAAGAACAATGCATTCAGTTTGCTCGAGAAGTCCTTCTGCCAGACGGTCGACTTTATATTGACAATAACGACTACAAAGGAGATTGGGGTAAGGGGCCATTTGGGAAAGAAAGAATTATCTTTGAGGGCAGAGGTGTTGATGGCACCTTTGGTCGATCGACTATGGAGTGGCTCAAATTTGACGAAGAGCAAGAAGTTCTCCATATTAAGCGCACTTGGTTCACCCGTACTCCTAATGGTGTTGAAAATTATATCGAATACATTGGCAAGAAGCATCCTGTGAGTGCCCAAGAAGTTGAAGGATGGTTGAAAAAGTATGGTTTTCAGATTTTGCTGGTATTTGGTGACCGGCAGGGCAATTCATACACTAAGGAAAGTGACCGTGCAATATTTTGGGCAAGGAAGCCCTAAACTTAGGCAAACCTACGCCACATGTTCAAAATTGAGGAATTTAAAAGAAGATTTAAACCTAACCCGGGGCTCTTTTTGCCAGTTAATATCTAGATTTCTTTATACATCCAGAGCAGCTGTTCCTTTCCTTTGAAACTATTCTTTTCCCAGAAGTGCACTGCCCGGGGAAAATCTGACCTGGCATGGAGATGAATGAATACTATGCCACGATCCTTCAGCGAAGATATGCATTGTTCAAGTAGTTGCTGCCCGATTCCTCTTCCTCTGTATCTGGGCTTGACAATTAGGCAGTCGATGTATGCACCACCCGGTTCTGGGTCGCCAAATTTTGTTGCTATAAAGCCCGCAACTAATCCATTAACCTCTGCTACTAGAATCACATCTTGGGCACGAGTCACATTCCAGCCTTGAACCGCTTTCTCAGAGTACGTCATACCAGCGACATGCACCTCTTCGGTGGATTCTAGCATGGTGTACACTTCCTTGGCATCGCTCTCATGGAAAGGTCTTATGCTAATTTTCAGCAAATATAATCGCCTCCTTTTTCAAACTAAAATTGCAGAGCATGCAAATCTCGTCAAGAATTTAGATTGGAATTAGATCTGAGGCAATGTGGTGCTATTTTTAAGCAGTGATGCTCATCTGGTCCACCAATCCTTGTTCTCTCTACATATCTGTAAACCGATTGATAAAGATTCCAAGCCTTCGGATGTTAAAAAAATTAGCGATTACCTTGTGAAATGGCTTTCATAGGCAAGTTTTTCTTACCATTTTGGTAAAGAAGTAGCCTGTATCTTGCTTTTTGCGAAAATTGTAACGAAAATATAAATCTAGCCCAAGGCTCTTTTTTCATGCTTTGTCGAAGAGCACGAATCGCTATGATTTTCTGTCGGTTACATGCTGATTTTTCCGACATATTTAATAGAGTAAGATGCTTTATATTTCGTAAGGCGAATTTGAGATGGTGGAAACCGTCACCGTGACTTCGAAAGGTCAGGTAACTATTCCCTCCAGGTTGAGAAAAGAGTTAAAGATAGTTAAAGGCGAGAAGCTGCTGTTTATCCGTGAAGGCGATGCTATCAAGATGGTTCCGGTGCCAAAATTGTCGGAGATGGCAGGAATTGACAAAGAAATCTTCAAGGGCAAGAAGCCTTCAGAAGACATTGAGGCTATGAGAAAGGAGTGGACGAGGGAATTTGAGGAGAGAATCCGCCAAACCTAGGGTTGTATTGGACACCAAACCTCTGATCAAGCTGTTTGCACAAGAGGAAGGCTGGGATGCCGTCCAGAAAATCCTGGCTAAAATAGAGGCTGGAGAGGTGGAAGCAGCGATAAGCGTAGTTACGTTGACAGAGATCTACTACAAGTATCTGCAGGAGAAAAGGTCGGATTTGGCTAAGACCAGAACGAACGAACTGAAGTATGCAATATATCTTAGAAAACTTGAGATAGGGGAAGAGGTTGCTCTCAAGGCTGGGGAATTCAAAGGCAGATACGGCGTCTCAATAGCCGACGCTTTCATAGCTGCCTCCGCATATTTAGGAGAATCAATCATAATCAGTGATGACGCGGACTACAAACTGATATCTGAAGTCAAAGTCTTAACCGAAAAGGCGTTTATCTCACATTTGACATGACTTTCGCTCTCCTGCAAAAAACTGCATAATTTAAATGCATATTGTCATCTGGCCAAGGGTTCCACATAACAATGCATCTTTGGGCTTGTTTTTGTCCAATCTTCCGTAAAATATTAGCTTGAATCTTGCTTTTTGCCGAGAAATATGAACGAGAATGTGAACCTAGCCCGGGATTTCACCCTCCAGAGTCCGGGATCGCTTCCATATGCGAGATATTGTTGAAAGCAGGTTGCTGAGGGTAGTTTTCAGATCTTGTATCCCGCTTATAGAAACGTTTCTTAATCTTCGAGGTTTATGGGATTGTATAAAGGAGGTTAATGCAATTTTTTGTATACGCTCTTCCTAATTTCGGTGTGTGTCACATAGATTGTTCTTTCCGTCTTATCCGCGTAGAATACTATTCTGTAGATGCCGACTCTTATTCTGAAAGTGTTTTCTAAGCCCTTAACTTTCTCTACGTCTAGTTTTCTTAATGAGAAGGAATATTCCTCAAGTTTCGTTATGGCGCCCCTAATTTGGTTCTTGACCTTTTCATTTTTCAATTCGATTAAGAATTTGTGAACTCTTCGGTGGAGATGAGTGCTTCGTATTTAGGCACCCTTCAGTTCCTCTAAAGTCACATAGTTCCCTTTCTTCATTTCCTCGACGGAGTCCTCTATCTCTTTAACCTCTTCCTCGCTGGGCTCGATCTCAGGAACATTCTTCGTCAGAATCTCTTCGATTATATCCTCTATCAGTTCCAGCCTCTCGTTCACCTTTCTGACCTCATCATAGATCATTTCAAGCGTCACTTGCATTTTCACTCAACTCGTCTTTCCAAGCAATCTAAAGGAGTTGCAGGGCTTATATATGTTGTTTATCAAAACTCATAACCCGAAACCATCCCACCACACTAAGATTGAAGAATTTAAAAGAAGAATTGAACCTAGCCCAGGGTTCCATATAGAATATGATCTTTGGGGCTTGTTTTAGGCTTATTTTAATAAAATGTTTGCTGAAATTTACTGTGAATCTCCTGTATGTCAACCTTAACTTTTTCGTAGCCTCGCTATGCGTCCAAAAATCATGTTTTTAGACGATGTTTTCCACGTAAACACAATACCCCCCCCGTATTTTTTTCACGCTTTGGCTCTAGCGAAGAGGCCGTATAAGCTGACTCGACAAAAAATAATCTTCTTGAGGCCCTCGAGAGCATCCCTGTAAAGGTTTAAGAGAAAATGTATCTGCTTCTCCCAATGCCGTAAGGAACGGGGAACGTATCGAGGCGAAAGCTTACCCCTATTCTTGAAGATGAACGACCTTGACATGTTTGCTCCCCAAAAACAGACTCAAGACTAACACATCCAATTTCTCACTCTTCCCTATTCATATTGCCACGTATATTTACAGGGGCGGGGGTATTACATAATTACGCCTAGAGCTACCCCTCAACGGTAAACCATAACCTTAACGGTTCAGTGTCTTTCAGCTCTTCTTCAGAAAGCTTTTGACAGGATATTACGTAGAATGTTTCTCTCGCCATCCATCGTAGTTCAACATTCTTCACCTGCGGAGGCAGATGCTTCAAAGGAGGCTGAACACCGAAAAGCCAATTCTCTTTTATGATATTGGCTCCACGTCTTGTTTTCCGGAGGGTTGGTGAAAGCCCTTCGTCAGCCACCAAGAGGATCCCGTTCGGCTTAAGAACTCGAACCCACTCCCTAAGGGCGGCGGGAATATCTTTGAATGTGTTTATTCCACCAAAATTAGTTATAATGTCAAAGGACCCGTTCCCAAACGGAAGCTCCGCGACTTGTGAGTGGAATAATGGCACTTCCATTTTTGCATTGACGAATCTCCGTTGAGCAACGCGTAGCATACCTATGGACAGATCAACACCTACGAATTCACAGGAGACCTCTGGATGGGCTTCTATGATTCCGAAGATCACAGCCACAGTGCCAGTTGACATATCAAGGATACGGCAAAAAGGCTTTAGGGTAATTCCCCGCAAAACCTTAATAACCTCTCTTCTTAAGTCGACTCCGAGCCACTCGTCATATCTTTTCACAGCTTCATCATATTTCTCAGCTTCCTCGTCATATTCAAAAACCCATCGAGCGTCTTCTGGAGAAATCTCCTCACGCCTTAGAAAACTCGGGATTCCATCGATAATCGGAAAACCATGCGAAGGATCGCTCTGACAAGTCAAACAGTCAGCAACACGATCAATTTCGAGTCTTCCTTGGCATTTCGGACAGTGTAGAATGTCTCTAACTTTCAAAAACAGCCGTTCTTTCACTCTCGTTCATCTCTAATAGGGCGATCTTCAACCACTATGTAGGGAAAACATGGACATTTAAAGTTCCGTTCAAAGCTCGATATATGCGGATTTTTCCACTATCTTGGTAAAGAAATGGCCTGTATCTTGCTCCACTCTTTTGTTGCTGCCTGCTCGTTAGGCGAGTCTACTGGCTAGTTTAAGCTCCTTTATGAAATCTTTGTATTGTACTTCGCTTTTTAGTTCGTCGAAGACCCGTTTGACTGATGGAACTTGATCGAAGCCTTTATCTGTCGAATAGATCTCGTTCACACCGTGCCTCCTCATAATTGAAAGGTTTATTATGTCAGATATTCCTAATGTATACTGACCGTGGATTCTTGTCGCCTCAAGTTCATCTTCAAGCGTCGGCTGGACGATTCTGAGGTTAGTAAGTGCTGTTAAGCTTCGTATGAAGTCGACAAGTCTAGGTGCCTTGTATCGAGAAAACCAAACTAGAGCCTCGTCTTTAACCAAGCTACTTACAAGAGCTTCTTCTCCATTCCGAACCTTCGATAGAACAAATCCACATAAAGATATTTCCTCATCTTGAACCGCTTCAGCGGCTGTTGCTTGCCCCCATTTGATGAAGATCATCGTGTCCAGGAATCTCATTCGCTCTTCCTCTTGAATTTATCTTCAACTTCGCTTATCACAGCCTCTTCGACCTTGCTCAGCCTCTGTAGCTGCCCTCTCGCGATTCCAAGCATACTGAAGACAGGATTATCTGGGAGATCTGTAACTTTATACACGAGCCGATTTCCCTCAATGGTGAAATCCAACTCCTCTCCTATGCTGATGGGAAGACGACGACGAGCGTGTTCAGGTATGGTCAGGCGGAATCCACTCAGTATCTTAACCTTGGTTTTTTCCATTTTGTATCACCAAATCTACAATATTCAGGTACAAAGATCAATTAATATCCTTTGTCCTGCCATTGTCTACCTTTTTCCTTAATCGCTCCTGCATTTGAGAAATATCAAGCATAATTAGATGCGAGCTATTCAACATATCCACTTGAAGAATGAGCAAATTCTTAGCATACGTGGAGCGGTTCTTTCAACTATTCTTGGCAATAATTAGCCTAAAACTTGCTTTTTTGCGAAAATTATAAACGAAAATATATGCCTACGCCGGTCCACTTTTGTTGTTTTTTGCCAAAAAGTTTATATGTTACATGTGTTTCATGTATTGCATGAAGTACGGTCGTGATTGCTCTGAATCCGCAAATCGATATCACTATTCGAGGAATCGACGAAGAATTGTATCGTCAAATAGCTGCAATATCTGCTAGAGATAGGAAAAACGTTGGTGCCCTCATCAATGAGGCTATGCGCGCCTATTTGACTCAAACCTCCTCTGATGCCCTTGAAGCCGAGTATCTGAGAACACTTGATAAAATTGAGGAGATAGACGGTATGGCATTAGCGGGTGCACCGGGGGCTACAGTCCTCATGGAAGAGTACAAGGAGCGTCTAGAGAAAATTAAGGAGCGAATGCAACAGCGAAAAACTGAAGAAAAAGTAGAGGAAGGTACTCCTAAAATATCGATGATAGGAGAGGTAAAATTAAACAAATCAGACTTAGAGCAACTTGGACGAATTATTATTGAGAACTGCCAAAAAGTCAGACTTGAAAACGATGTCGACCCAGACACATTGAAAAGTACTATCGACTCCATTATGCATGTCCAAACGCTCGAAGTTCCAAAGCATCTCTATCCACTCATACTCATAAAAGCCAAAGATTGCCAAGCCATAGTTAGATACTAACGCGCACCATAAACTGCCGAGCCCGCCATAATATCAAGTGCGAATATTCAACTCTGAATTGAGTTTTTAAACGAAAACATGTACCTAGCTCGGACTTCACCGAGTCAAAACCGTTTCTATCGTTCTAGCTCCGAATCAGGCGGCTCAGTTATTTTCCTTGCGTGTTCGCACGTCTCGACGAGTTTTGTTCATTTGCTTGGACATGAAGTAATTATCAGAAAGATTATCAGAAACACAGTTCTTCAGGAATCATCAATAATTGCATTACGTAAACCATTTTAAGAAGTCCCTCAGCATTGCAAGCGTGGAAGTCTCTTCCTGCGCTTTTTTGCAGTGAGAGGTTCCTAAGCGCCGAGTGTGGGGCGCGATGAAATAAGTACCCAGATCTAGGAGGAAAAGAAGTGAAGCACAATCGAATCTTGACTGTCTCTATGCTCTGTATCTTGGTGGCTTCTCCGATTCTAATCGGTTTATGGGCTTTATCACGTGTATCGCAGGCATACCAGTACGCGGCGCAATTTGCAGGAATAAACGCAAAGCCAGCACAAGGCGCCACGGGTGCCAACTTATCGCTAACGCTTTACGGTGATCCCGCGAGTGCGCGGCAGATCTTTGACGCTTTCCAGTACTTCAGGGCGGAAAACCTTGAATGGAGGGGCGCATTTCCGGTTCCACAGGGTCCCCCCCTCAATCTTGGTCTAACATTTGCATCTGCGCTGTTCGAGAAGCGGAACCCTGACCTTTATGTTCTTAACGTTACCACTCTGCACATTGTGGAAAAGATGGGCGATCTGGCTAACGTTGATTTTCAGGCTGATGACGCTGACGCTGAAGTCAAGTTTTGGACGCTCAACAACGGGCTTCCTGCACTCAACGTTACCGCTGTACTGAAGGGTAACGTCAAAGTTGTCCTTTCCATCGCTGTTCTACCATTGCCTGGGCTGAGCCTCGCAGCGTATTCGTACGAGGGCGACCGATTCGTCATATCCATATGCGTTGTGAAGCCTGTAGAGGTAGCCATAGTCAACCCTCCCGAGAATGGCCAAGTTAGTGGTAACGTGAAGATTGAAGCCTTAGTGAAGACTGCGCCGGGAATCTCACTTGACGGAGGGAACGTTTGGTGGTGGATTGAACATGAAAAATGGGGCAGTGGGCGACAGCCAATGACGTACAACCAAGGAACCGGTCTATGGGAAGCCGTTTGGCAGACGTATAATGAACCTGCTGTGGCTGGAAACGGATGGTGTAGACTCGCCGTTAGAGCAGAAGGCATTGAGGTGAACAAGCCTCAAGGATTCAGGCAGGGCGACGAAAAGAGGATTAATGTCGAGGTTGTTAATCCTCCGATCTCTGTCGGTGCATACGTTCAAACTGGAGAAGGGCGACAAGAGCTCTCTGGTGTAAACATAAACTGGTGGTATGACAAAGAAGGGGGAACATGGCAAACACGCTTCGATTTGCAGCCTCGGATCGACTACACTCTCGAAGCTCCAGGAGGGTTACCCTGGGGACAAGGGCAAAATGTAGGGTTCCAATGTTGGCGGATAGAGGACCAAGATGGAACCATAAGATTCGAATTCTGGGGTGGCACGAAGCTCACAATCGACAGAAACGTATTCAGAATGCTGTTTGATGATCAGGGCAATCCGAGACAACTAAACTGCGTCTACAATCCAATGTAATCTTGGGCAACCAAGCATCCACGACTCCTATTGATGCCTCTTCTCTGCTTCTGCAGAGTGAAGATGTGCTCTAGCTGGATCGGAAAAACTACGACGAAGTCAAACTCAACCCCCATGCTTTTTTTTTCGGTCTTATCACAAGTCCCAAATAGGAATGGAAATTCTACGGAAACTAACGAGAAGTCTTTATCGTAGCATATGCGATAATTCTGATTGTCTTGAAAAACAAGAAGCTGGAAAAGACGATCAAAACAGCAGTAATTATCAGTCTGTCTCTGAGCCCTAGAAGGTTAGTCCGGATCAATAATTTCGCGCTGAAGTTAATCTATAAATCTGGTCAATGAGTAATAAACATTCAAAGGTGACTTGTTTGGAGATTAAGTTGCTGAAGATAGATATGCCCAAAGAGACCAACATGATTCTGGGCACTGCCCACTTCATAAAGACGGTGGAAGACGTATTTGAAGCCATGGTCAATTCGGTTCCCGGAATAAGGTTTGGATTAGCCTTCTGTGAAAGCAGTGGAGAATGCCTCGTCCGCGTTGAAGGGACTGATGAAGAGCTCAAGAAAGCATCTGCCGAAAACATGCTCAAACTCGGCTGCGGACACTCATTTCTTGTCTTCTTGCGCAATGCCTACCCGATAAATGTGCTCAACGCTTTGAAGAACGTCCCAGAAGTCTGCACGATACACGCTGCAACAGCGAATCCACTCGAAGTTGTCATCGCGGAAACCGAGCATGGCCGCGGAATTCTAGGAGTTGTTGACGGCTCGAAGCCGAAAGGAATCGAAGACGAAGAAGGCATAAAGTGGCGTAAGGACATACTCAGAAAATTCGGATACAAAAGATAACCGCATATTCATTTTTTGGCCCTGCCACGGTTGCTGGAACCCGTGTATTCGATTACGCTTAGTGCCATGCAAAGCTGGCTCAACTATTCTTAAAGTCTACGGTGACGTGATAGAGGTCGCCTTCAAGTCGATACTTCACCGGATAGCCGCATTTCATGAAGACATGCATCATCCTAGTGTTGTCAGATAAGACCCAGGCGGTGAAACCAGTTAACCCCTTATTCTTCGCAATCTCCACCAGGTAATTGAAGAGTAATGTTCCTAAACCCCGGTTCTGCCACTCGTCCTTAATAACCAGAGCTACCTCAGCCAGATCGGTAGAAGGGATGCGTGAATAGCCTCCAATCGCGATTATGTTTTCTCTTCCCTCCTCCATCACGGTTCCAACGAGAACCATCTCATCTTCATAATCTATGATGACATATGGCCAGAGCCGCCTCAAGGGCATGGCCCTCAAGGAGCCCAGATACCGTTTGGTCACACTGTCCTTTGAAAGAGAGTAGAAGAGGTCCTGTTTTAGCGTAGCGTCTGAAGGTTTGATTGGGCGGAGCAAAACCTCGGTTCTATCCTTCAAGACTACGTGCTTCTTCAGTTCTTCAGGATACTCTATCTCTGGAAATGGCAGAACCTCCGAAGGGACGTAGTTATGTTGTTTAGCCCACTCCAAAAGATCGTTTCTGAATTTCGGATGCGCAATATTGATGAGGGATAGAGCTCTCTCCTTTATGGTCTTCCCCCTTAGATAGGCTACGCCGTACTCAGTAACTACATAGTCTACGTCGCCTCTTGTCAAAACGGCCCCGGCTCCCTCGCTTAGGAGGGCTCGTATCCGCGAGACCTCTCCCTCCTTAGCGGTTGAAGGAATGACCGTTATGGCCTTTCCTCCCTCGGACAGTCTGGATCCTCTCATGAAATCCGCTTGACCTCCTAGACCGCTGTAAAAGCGGTAACCTGGCGAATCCGAGCAGACTTGACCTGTCAAGTCGATTTCGAGTGCCTGGTTTATCGCGACCATCTTCTTGTGCTGGCTGATCACAAAGGGATTATTAACATAATCTGATTCGTAGAACTCCACCATCGGATTGTTGTCGATAAAATCGTATAGGCGCCGTGTCCCCATAGCGAAAGAAGCTATTATCTTGCCTCGGTTTACGGTCTTCTTTGCGCATGTGATGACTCCGTCCTCAACCAAGTCGACGACACCTTCGGTCAGCAGCTCCGTATGTATCCCCACATCCTTCTTTTCCTTTAAGGCGTCGAGAACCGCGTCTGGAATGCTTCCTATACCGATTTGAAGCGTTGACTCGTCCTCAACCAGTTCGGATACGTATCTAGCGATCCTCTCCGAAATTATGTCCCGCTCTGGACGAGGAGACTCCAAGATCGGTTCATCATACTCTATGACCACGTCGATATTGTTGACATGGACGAAGCTATCTCCTAGAACCCGAGGCATCTCACGGTTGACCTGTGCAATCACAAGTTTGGCTTTCTCGGCGGCGGTCTTTGTGATCTCGACGGAGACGCCTAAACTGCAGAAGCCATGCTCGTCTGGAGGCGTCACCTGTATTAGGGCGGCGTCGATCGGAACCATGCCCTTCGCTATGAAGCGTGGAAGATCGGAGAGAAAGACAGGAGTATAATCGGCTCTCCCTTCAGAGACCGCCTCGCGGGTATTGATGCCGACGAAGAAGGCGTTGAGGCGGAACCTATCGGAGTAGATCGGCCTTGTGTAGGGAGCTACACCTAATGTGTGGACATGTAGTATCTCGTTATCAGCGAGGTGGCTAGCTTTCTCAACGAGGCCCTTTACGAGGTGCTGAGGCTCCCCGCATGCAGAACCGATAAAGATGTGTTCTCCCGTTTTTATGAGACTGAGAGCCTGTTCCAAACTCGTTTTCTTGTCTTCATAGGACCTTCGACGTAGGGTTTCGGTGTTGGTCATGACGACCTCCCTCACATTAGTCTTAATGGAAGATAGCTCATACTAATTAATTAGTGAAACTCTATCTAATTGTCGTCCGATCTAGTCGTTAGTAGACATACTTCAACGAGGCAGACATATGAAGCTCGAGGCTCTTTTCAAGCCAAGATCGATCGCGGTTGTGGGTGCCAGCAGAGAACCTGAGAAAGTGGGCCACAGGATTTTTAGAAACCTCATAGATTCCGGTTTCCGAGGTGGCTTATATCCGATCAATCCAAAAGCCGTGGAGATAATTGGGCACAAGTGCTATGCAAGCATTCAGCAAGTCTCAGATGACGTTGACTTGGCGGTGATTGCGGTTCCAGCCCAGATCGTTCCAGCCATAGCGGAGGAATGCGGCAGGAAAGGAGTAAAGGCGATCGTTGTCATCTCGGCTGGCTTCAGCGAGACTGGCGGAGATGGAACCTTACTTGAGAGAGAGCTTGTAACCATATGCCGAAAGTATAACATGCGCATGCAGGGTCCAAACTGCCTCGGGATCATAAATACTCAGAATCATATGAACGCTTCCTTTGCCGGAGCTAATCCATTGTCCGGAAAGATAGCCTTCGTTTCTCAGAGCGGTGCGCTTGGGAGCACAATTCTCAATTGGGCCTTCCAGAATGAGGTGGGATTTACGAGTTTCATTAGCCTCGGGAATGAAGCGGATTTGCAGGCCTCCGAGTTCATTGAGGCTTTAGCTGACGACGAGGTGACAAGGGTTATCGGGCTCTATATTGAAGGGGTCAAAGATGGCAGAAAGTTTTTGGATACATCTAGGAAGGTGACGAGGAAAAAGCCGATTATCGCCTTGAAAGCTGGCACAACGGATGTTGGCATCAGAGCAGTCTCGTCTCATACAGGCTCCTTAGCTGGATCTGATACAGCCTTCTCTGCGGCATTCAAGAAGGTAGGTATCCTGAGGGTTGGAACCCTAGAAGAGCTCTTCGATCTGGTTCTAGCCTTTGGAACACAGCCAGTTTCAAGGGGGAGAAATGTTTTGATAGTTACTAATGGCGGCGGTCCGGGCATATTGGCTGCTGATGCCTGTGAGAAGATGAATCTTGATTTGCCTTCTATGGAATACGATGTAGTGGAAGAGCTTAGAAGCGTCTTGCCTCCTCATGCAATCCCCTACAATCCTGTGGACGTTCTGGGCGATGCTGATGAGAATCGTTACAGGTTCGCCTTAGATATCGGTCTTAGGAGTGAAAAAGTGGATGGAGCTATAGTCATCTTAACTCCGCAAGCTATGACGCCGGCTGATAAAGTAGCTGACGTTGTCGTTGACACCCGATGGAGATTTTCAGATAAGCCGATCTTAGCGGCGTTTATGGGTCTTGATGACGATTCTTACCCGATTAGAACTTTGCGTCGGAATAACATACCAAATTATTTCTTCCCGGAATCCGCGGCGTCCGTGTTGAAGACGATGTACGATTACAGCTTGTTCCTCAGGTCTCCATCTGAGGAGGTCCCAACATTTTCAGAAGTGGACGATGAGCAAGTGAAAGAGGTAATGTGTAAAGCGCGAGAAGAGGCACGGGT
>Ga0315309_1001434_pt1 | contig 14237 bp, 11 predicted proteins | sample TDP4_MG_FD_203080 | JGI IMG/M metagenome (GOLD analysis project Ga0315309, IMG submission 203080) | Freshwater sediment microbial communities from Lake Towuti, South Sulawesi, Indonesia - TDP4 | ecosystem: Environmental > Aquatic > Freshwater > Lake > Sediment | place: Indonesia: South Sulawesi... | reverse complement strand
AAGTAAGACTGAATGGACGGTTTCTGTCAGTCTAGATGGACTTAATAACGCCCACGATAGAATGAGGGGGAGGAAAGGAGCATTCGGTTGTGCAATGGAGACATATTACAGATTGTCACAAATAGCAAAGAGAGAGCGTAGATTTGACATAAGCATCGGTGTTACGGTCTCAACACTTAATCTTCCTGAAGTTTTACCCTTCCTCAGTTATCTTAAGCAAGAAGGTTTCAATTACGGGGTAACCTTCGCCCTTGATTCTGATTACTACCGGCTGCAAGAAGGTAAGGTGAGTCTTGTTCGAGATCACGAAATAGACTTTCTGAAGCGCGATTTTATCAAGTTTACTACATCAACATCTTACGGGTCGTTAACATACTTGTTGAATCTACCGAATTACTTAGCAAATCGTTCGAAACAAGTCATGCCTTGCTCAGCACTTTTGAGCCAATGTACTATTGACCCCTACGGCAGCGTAGAGCCCTGTATACCATGGGAATATCCGATTGGTAACTTGCGGGACTTCAATTATGACCTTGGAGAATTACTCATGACCACGTGTACTCAAGAAACGCGCAAGAATATAGCGGAGGGTAAATGTCCGAACTGTTGGACGCCTTGTGAAGCGGCATATACCATAACTAGAAATACTTTTTGCAATCCTATTAACTTTGCAAAAGGCCTGTGCAGTTACCTTGCGGCATTCTTGTCTTTTAAGATGCAGTCAGGCCTTTTGAATGGTCAACACAATCTGTCTAGCCGCCTAAGGTAGCCATAACGACGTAATTATGCTACGAAGCATGACTGAGCAAGCAAAATTTTGTTTGCCAAATTCGTTAGCACACTACAGACGAGCTTGTTAAAAAAACAGACTTAACTTAATATGTGCGCAACCGTTTTCATAAGAAATCTTGTGCGTATGAAGAGTAAGACGTGATGATAACTAAGAACTTATTCGACTATTATCAGCAGGAGGGCAGATCCAAACATCAAATCAAGACGGATTTTGAGCATCCTTTCCATAGAAAACGTTATGCTATAATTCAAGAACTCATCAAGGAGAACAAGAGCGGTATGTTGTTGGACGTAGGGTGTGCAGAGGGCTGGATCTGCCGATGGGCTCTTCAGCACGTAGACTCTTCAGTCGGAATTGATATTTCCCTTCCCAAGCTAAAGCGAGCGAAAAAAGAAGGTAAAGAAAATCGTAAAGACAGCAGGTTAGATTTCATTTTGGCTTCGTTCGACTATCTCCCATTTAGAAAAGGGACTTTTCACGTCGTCGTCTGGAGCGAAGGACCTGAACATGCATTAGACCCGGGACCCGTTTTTCGATGCATCTTGGAAGTGTTAACAAGTGGGGGAAGAGTAATAATAACAACGATGGGTCTTAAGCCGCCAAGATATTACATCTTCCTCAGGCGTTTACTAGGTCTATGGGAACAGGAAATCCAAGATTGGCGTAGATGGGGACATTTTAGTATATTCTCACCAGAATCACTGCCGAAGATGTTATCGCGGTATTTCAAAGTGGAGCGGGAGTTAGTGATAAAACCAGTATTTATATCACCTATTAAAGGGTTTCAACTCTTGACCGATAAAGCACTCGGCTATCTGACAGATCAGCCTCCTTCGGCATGGCCTGGTTTTGGGTGCCTAATAGTTACAGCCAAAAGGATATAACCGGCAACATAGCATGCAAAACACATTTTCAACTTTAATGGGTAGCAGCCTTGAGAATATGTTTCTTAGTTAGCGAGATCTTTGCCTTCAAGAGGCTTGGAGGCTACGGGAAGCTAGTGAGGATGCTGGGTAGCAGTTTAGCAGAGAAAGGAGTAGAGGTCTACGCTGTTACATGGCGTGACCTTGGACAAGATGAGGTGGAGCGTATAGATGGAATAACAGTGCTTAGCTTCCCCTACAACTATAGAAACGGTTCCTCTCTCTCGCACATATCCTCATACCTGCAAGCTCAACCCTTGTACCGCGTTGCTGATGCGGACATATACCACAGCATAGAAGCATCGGTAGAGACATATCTCGCAGAGAAGATAATGCCCAATCAAAAACATATCATACACTTCCAAGACCCCTATGACGAAGAAGCATACCGTGAAATGTCAACGGTAGATCCAGCATACGATTGGAGCACAAGGAAAAAGCTACAATTCTACTCTACCATAACGCTATTGAGGAAAGCCTGCCAAAGGGCCGATAAACTTTGCACTCAAGCGAAATGCTTCATACCGAGAGTGAGGCGTCTCTACAACTTAGACAATGATGAGATAGACTTTCTTCCCAATCCGGTGGAGATACCACAACAAAAGATCGAAAAGGCACCTAAGCCAACAGTCTGCTTCTTGGGAAGATGGGATCCACAAAAACGTGTACACATGTTCCTAGAATTGGCCAAAAGATTTTCAGAAGTAAACTTCATCGCACTAGGCAAGGGGCATAACGAAGAGGCAGATAGAGCGCTCAGAGCAAAATACAGGAACATACCCAACCTAACGATGCCAGGATTCGTATCAGAAGCCGAAAAGTCAAGAATACTAAGCGGAAGCTGGATCATGGTTAACACGAGCATACGGGAGGGTCTTCCTATTGTCTTCTTGGAAGCTCTAGCCCATAAGACTGCAATAATCAGCCATGTTAATCCGGACAACTTCTCAACACGATTCGGCTACTACGCAAAAAACGGAGACTTCGAATCCGGTCTTAAATACTTACTACAGAATGACTTATGGGAGAAAAAGGGGAGAGAAGGCTACGCTTATGTTTCTAAAGTGCATGACGCCCACAGAGTTATCGACCAATACATTGCAGTTTACAAGAATCTCCTAGAGCAACAGTAATCGACAAAATGTCCAAGGTTTTAGTCGTCACTGAGCAGTCGTGGCCTGAGGGTGGAGGAGGCATTCTAGCAACCCATCTTATAATTAAGATACTTGCCCAACAAGGATTCAAAGTAACTGTTGCCACAGGCACAGACCAGCCAAGCCAGATAGAGGGAGTTGAATACTTAACAATACGCCACCTCAAACCGCGAAACAAGATAAAGCTCTGGCTCAACCTAGCCTCGCTGGAGCGAACATCATCATTCAAGAAGATGCTCAAAGACGTGGACATCCTTTACATACCGAGGTACTGCTACCCAGTAATCCCATTAGCAAAACGCTTCGGCAAAAGGGTCATCGTTCACCTCCACGACTATCAACCAATAGCTTACAACGCAGCAATACTACACCACTGCCAAAATGGTCAGGGCTCATACCCACTCGACTCAGTAAGAGAGAATATAAGATACGAGTTGATGGAGCATAGAAACCTATCAAGAGCCGCCGCCAGCACTCTACTTCTATCATCCAACACCCTAACCAGCCTCTGGCTGAAAGAAGCAGATGAAGTCGTATGCGTCTCAAAGAAGCAAGCCCAAATAATATCCGAAAAGCTGAACATCCACATCAAAGTGATCTATAATCCACTACCCGAAACACCCCTAGTCATCAAGAAGGTAAATGCCCCATCCTTCCTTTACACAAGCGGAACCAGCTATCTTAAGGGCGTGCATATACTCTTAGAAGCTTCAAAGAGACTTCTAAGACGAAACGGAGCTGCCCGGTTCGTGGTGACAAAAGGCATTCCAACCGTATGGCAAAGGATGCTCGGAGTCACTCTGGCGGATGCATACCAAATCCTAGGATTGATCAGATATCAAGAACTACACCGACTCCACTCATCCACCCTGGCACTTATATTCCCATCGATATGGGAGGAACCCCTCCCATACGCGGTTTCAGAAGCGATGCTCCACGGAACCATACCCATAGCATCAAAAGTAGGAGGAGTACCAGAAATAGTTCAAGACAGCCTCGCCGAAAAGATGCTATTCCAACCAGGTAATGTAGAAGAACTCGTGGATAAAATGGAGGCTACCCTAACTATGAACAAAGAAGAGATAAAAGACATAGGGTACAGCCTGAGGGAAAGCATACTAAAGAGATTCGACTCGGCAACCACCCAAAAAAGATTAATGGAACTATTCTTCCATAACGGCTAAAAGCGATAAACCCATGCCACTAATCTGCTTCTTCGGAACCGATGGCTCAGGTAAGAGCACCTTAGCCAAAGCCTTAACTGATAGACTCAATCAGAATGGCTTAAAGACTAGGCTTTCTTGGATGAGAGGCACTCACACGTTGGCCTCCCTACTCGCAAAGCTTCTTTCTAAGTCCACCACCTTCAAGGGCTCTTACAATCCATATTACGAAATAACTATCCCACGAAGCCTTAAGAGGCTCTGGCAGCTCGTGGAGTTCGCCTCCACAATCCCGATCATACTGCTTAAATTCATCCTGCCCAGCGCACTAGGCTCTTGGGTTGTAGCCGAAAGATACGCGCCCGACCTCATAACCTGGGTTTCAATCACCACCGACGACCAACACTACCCAGAAAGCATAGAGGCCAAGTTTCTGCTAGCCTTGTCGTCCAAAGCCCACGCCAAAATCTATGTAACCGCAACCCCCAAGGAACTCTCAAGGAGGAGGAAGGAAACAAATCCCAACTTCATAAGCAACCAACTAGAACTCTACGACAGAATAGCTTCGGCTATACACGCCCATAGGCTGGACACTACCAACAAAAGCGCCAACGAGTCCCTAAAAGAGGTTTTAAACTTACTGAACATACGGTAAATACCTACAATAGTCTCACCTAACAGAGTGATTCTTCGATGAAGATAAGCCGAGACACATTGTTGCTAGTTAAGTCTATAGGCCTGCCGGAGCTCGTTGAAGGCGAACCCCAGCCACTCAACAAAGCCTTAAGCCTCCTCCAGCTGGCCAAACTAAACAAAATACCCTTACTCTTCTTAGAATCGCAAAGAAAGTTCAGAAATTATCCGCCTCTCCAAGCCCAGCTTTCACATTACAGGGATAAACATAAGGAAACCTTAGATTTAACAGCCTTAGTTTCCAGCCTACTTGAAGAATCAGGCATGCACTATACGATTTTCAAGACCGTGAAGCCTTTTCCATACACCCCAGCCGACATCGACGTACTCCTATGGTCAAATAGAGACCTTACAAAAGCCTCTCAAATTCTAAAGAAGAAAGGCTTAAAGCTCTTAGACAGGGATTCTTTTGGCTTAACGATGTTTAGCGTTGACTACGACATTAACGTTGATCTAACCACGGAGGTTGGCGCCTCCAGCTTCATCTACTTGGATAAGAGTTCGCTGTTCGAACATTCATGCCAAGTTAAAGACAATGGCTACAAAGTCCAAACGCCTCAACCTTACGTCGATTTAGTGGTGGTGGCTGCTCACTGCATGTACAAGGAACAGATGTACACACTCAGCGACTACTACACCTTCGCACTTTCATCCCAATACTATCAAGAAGCCTTGGAGTTTGCTAAAAAAACGCATGCAAAATTCGCCTTAGAAACAGCCTTGAAACTAACCCACGACATCACCATAAACTCCTTTGGCTCAGATAATGCCTTAGCAAAGAGACTTAGAAACTCGCTTCAAGGAATTGGCATGAGCAGAATGATCCGAATCGATAAAAACTTGGACCTACCAGTAAAATACCCTTCCCGAATAGTGCTAAGAGGCTTATTGGAGAAAATCCGAGAAGACCGCAACACAAGAAATTCACTACCAATAGCCCTCAAATCAACCCTTCAACCAAAATCCATCAACAGGCTACTGACGCACATAAAGCGGAAAGGATACTAGAGGTTGCATCACTAATCCACTATATCAGTGAATAACGTGGAAATTAATGTCTAACAAGCTTACTGAGATAGCTGAGGATTCCGCTCGAGGAGGATTCTTCCTCTTCACAGGAAACGCCTTCCAACTCATCATACTAGCCATAGGCTCAATCATCATCGCCAGACTTCTTGGACCCGAAGACTACGGCTTGTACTCTCTCTCACTAGTCGTACCACTAATCCTCGCAGGCCTCATAGACCTCGGCGTGAGCTCAGCTCTAACCAGGTTTTCAGCCAAACTCAAAGCAGAGGATAAACCTCAACTTGCAGCGGGCATGCTCAAGTCAGGACTTTTCTTCAAGCTCACATTAGGCATTGCCATGTTCGCCATATGCTTCACATTCTCCGACACCTTTGCAATTTATATATTAAATAGGCCTGAAATGGGCTTTCTCGTTAAGCTAGCATCGTCTCTAATTCTGTTCCAAGCTATCTACTCAACCTTAAGCTCAGTCTTTATAGGGCTCGATAAAATGCAAGGCAGCGCTCTCATCATGAACACTCAATCCATTGCAAAGACAACTTTATCACCTCTGCTCGTAGTATTGGGCTTCAGCGTAGTTGGCGCTCTAATGGGTCACGTCGCAAGCTACATAATCGCTGGACTTGTAGGAAGCCTACTCTTTTCCCAATATTACAAACGATTAGGCAAGGCTTCCAACAACAGCTTCTCAGGCAACCTCAAGGCTATGATAAGCTACGGCTTTCCCCTATACCTTTCAGCCCTACTAGGCCTCATCCTAAGTCAGTATCAAACCCTTATCCTCGCCTTCTTTACATCCAATGTTGAAATCGGCAACTTCATCATCGCAACAAACCTATCTTCCATGATAACCGTTCTAATCTTCCCATTAAGCGCACTCTTCCCAGCCTTTTCAAAACTAAACCCCAGCAGCAACGAACTCAACAAGGTCTTCAAACTATCCGTCAAATACACCTCTCTATTCATTATCCCAGCCACACTAATCATTGCAATTCTGTCCAAAGACATCGTATACACTCTTTACGGCTATAGCTACAATTTAGCGCCACCCTTCCTCTCGCTCTACATCCTAACATTCCTCTATGCGGGTGCAGGTTCCATCGTTCTCGGTTATTTATTCAGCGGAATAGGCGAAACCAGAGTCGCCTTCAAAACCAACCTAATCAACCTACTAGTCTTCATTCCACTAGCTCCCATACTCACCATGCTCTACGGAGTTTCAGGCCTAATCATCACATTTTTGACATCAAGTCTTCTGTCATTAACCTATGGTTTACAAGTAGCGATTAAAAAAATGAATGTTAACCTCGATTTCAAAGCCTCGCTAAGAATTTACTTAACATCATTTTTATCAGCCACACCAACACTCATATTCCTTCAACTCTCACCTCTAAACAACCTCCCAAACCTCATAATAGGCGCCTCCCTCTTCCTTCTCACATACCTCACACTCACACCCATAACAGGAGCCATCACCACACCCGACCTCGAAAACCTCAAACCTATACTCAGCAAAATCAAAATCCTCTGGCCGCTCCTAAAACCACTCCTATCCTACGAAGCCAAAATCCTGTCAGTTCTGCCTCCAACTTCACTAACATGAAAACCAACGATTCCGAAAAATACTAGTAACAGGAGGAGCTGGCTTCATCGGCAGCCACCTAGTAGACGTCCTCATGAAGCAAGAAGCAAAAGTCTGCGTTTTCGACAACCTCACAACAGGAACCGTAAGTAATATCAAACCATGGCTCCACCACCCAAACTTTACCTTCATAAAAGGCGACCTCTTAAACCCAACTGACCTCAAAAAACTCTCACACAACAACTACCAACTCGTCTTCCACCTCGCAGCCAACCCAGAAGTAAGAACCAGTTCAACCCACCCAAACATTCACTTCCAACAAAACATCCAAGCCACCCAAAACCTAGTAGAAACCCTGCGAAAAACCAGCAACATCTCTACGTTCATCTTTGCCTCCACATCCACAGTCTACGGCGAAGCCACAAAAATCCCCACACCCGAAGACTACTCACCCCTCAAACCTATCTCCATTTACGGAGCAACCAAACTCGCCTGCGAAGCCCTCACCACAGACTACGCCCACACCTACGGCTTCAAAACAATAATCTACCGAATAGCAAACGCCGTAGGTCCAAGAAACCACCACAACGTCATCCACGACTTCATCCAAAAACTCAACAAAAACCCAAACCAACTAGAAATCCTAGGCGACGGAAACCAAACAAAATCCTACATACACATAAACGACTGCATACAAGCAATGCTCACAGGCTTAGAAAAATCAACCGAACAAATTGAAGTATTCAACGTCGGCTCCGAAGACCAAATCAATGTCATAGACATAGCCCATATAACCATCCAAGAAATGAAACTTGAAAACGTAAAACTCAGCTTCAATGGAGGCGTAGAAGATGGAAGAGGCTGGAAAGGCGACGTAAAAAACATGCTCCTAGACATCACAAAACTAAAATCCCTAGGCTGGAAACCCGAACTCAACAGCGCCCAAGCAGTCCAAAAAGCCACCAGAAATACGCTTAAGCAATGTTATAAGCCAGTTTCCTACCTAAAAGGCTCAATGAAATCTTCGTGGAAAGCTAATCCAAGCATACTTTTAGCATAATAGAATCAATGCGAAAATAAAATTTCTATCATACAAGAAACACCAATTTTAACATAAATCCAACATTCCTGAATGTATAAAAAAAATATTTTTTTCTCCACCATTTCTAGGAAGCAGACACAGAGCAGTCTGGTACACAACATGGAATTCAAACGTTAGCGCTGATTCACCAACAAGCTACACGGAAACAAAACTCAGCCTAACTCACAATGTTTTTACCTCTCAAAGCGCTTTTCAGAAAAGGAGGTACAGCACCATCCATCCTCGCCATCGCCCTCTTAGTCGCAATCCTAGCGTCAATAACATCAGTAGTCAACCACGTCAACTCACAAACACAAACACTAAGCAAGCTGAGGGGAACAGGCGAAACCTTCCTACTCATGAGCAATAACTCCACCTCTCTAACAAACAGCAAAGTTAGCACCGAACTAATCCAAATCCTAAACGAAAATGACGCCTTCAAATATATCCTACCACAAAAAATCTTTACAGCCACAATGATAACCATATCTAACAACTACACCGTGCAAGTAACGGGAGTGAACACCACAACCTTCTTTCAAGTCAGACACGCCTACGTAAATGGCTCATTCGCCGACGGAATGCAAGCAAACGTCGGAGAGATACTTGCACGAATAGCTTCCATCCATAACACAGACAAAATAGGCATAGCTTACGAGGATAAGACAATAACCGTAGAGGTAGCAGGCATTATACAAACCCGCACACAAAGTGACAGCGAACTAATCGTACCCATGAACGTCGCCAATCTCCTGACGGAGGACAACAGCAAAGTCTCCATCATCGAGTTTGCCATCAAAGCCAACGGAAATGAAGAAATCCGCCACATCAACGAGCTCCTGCCAGCCGACGTAAAAATAGTCGTGACCCAACAAACGCAAACCTTCGTACAAGACTTGAACAATCAAACGCTCTACTTCCTAAGCCTATGGTCAATCCCAGTTTACGCCGTTGTAACAGCTACAGCATACATGATAACCGCACGCCTCACCATCGAATCAAGCTACGAACTTACAATGCTCAAGGCTCTCGGAGCAAAACGCACCCAAATATTTAAGCTGATTCTCGTTGTTACCTTTATAATCACCTCACTTGGCACAATTGTCGGAATAGCAATCGGCGTGGCCGGAGCCCAAATAATCTCAACAACCCTACAATGGGCTTGGAAAGGCATCCAAATAACTCCCTTCCTCGAAATTCAACAAACAACCCAAATAATCCTGTTCGCATTAACAGCCTCCGTTCTTGGATGCATCTACCCTGCAATCAAAGCCACCCGCAAAACCTACGCAGAGCTACAACTATGAAAATCATAGGCTTCAACTATCTACAAAAGCAACATTTCCTAACCCTAACAATCATACTCTTACTCGCTTCCACATTTTTCTCGATCACCGCTCTAGGGTTCCTAGGCATATACAAGAGCTTCAACGCCTACCTCGGCGAAGAAGAAAACATCATAGCAATTTACGACAAGAAAAGCCGGACACCCTTCACAGGTCTAGTTCCAACCTACTTAGCCCAACGCATAAGTTCCATAGACGGCGTCTTATCCAGCAGCCCCGAAGTCGTAATACCTTGCATTGTTAAAGGCAAATCCATCTTCCTGAGAGGCGTCGTGCCCAACGAGCTCTACCAACTAAACCCGTTAATAATCCTGGACGGCGAAACCTTACAACTAAACGACACAAACTCGGCATTGGTCGGAAAGAGACTTGCCAAAGACCTGAACCTAGTGCCCAGTGATAAAATAATAGTTTTGGGGGCTCTGTCAGAACAATACATTGAGCTAGAAATCAAAGGCATCTACGAATCCAACACAGCCTTAGACGACGAAGTTATTGCTCCGCTCTACGTGGGCCAATGGCTCAGAAGAACCGACTACGGGCACGTTACTCTCATAAGGGTTAAAATTGATAGAAGCAAAGTGAACCCCAGCCAAATCTACGAAACATTAGTCCAAGAAGCCGAAACACCTGCGCCTTCACCTAGCAATGAAACAAAACCCAGTCCAATCCAACAAATGATCCCTGTTTCAAGAGCAACCTTCAACCCCGAAAACCTCGGGGTCAAAGAAACTCAAGAGTTCATGAAAACCTTCTTAGACAGATATGGAATGACACGGGAAACTCTGCTCATCCTATCAGCAGCAGTGTTCATCTTCGCCACCGCAACAATATTCGCCTCTTCACACACACTCATTCGCCAACACAAACCCGAAATAACAGTGCTAAGATCCTTGGGAGCGTCAGCCAAAACCTTGAAGCTAGACTTGGTAATCAAGACAATACCATTGTCTGTAGTAGCTTCATTGGTAGGAATGCTCATAGCCACCGTTGCCCTTCTGATCTTACAAGAAGTTGGTCAACCCCAAGTCCTTTCTCACAGAGTTCAGTTTCAACCAGACCTTCTACTCCTGGCACTCAATACTATACTGGTCACGTTGATCGTTGTTCTAGCCATAATACACTCAACAAAGAGACTAGACAAAGATTGAACAAGAACTACATCTTCGCATTGACACCCTTGTTACTTGCCTTGACTCTTCGGCTTTACCCATACCTCACCACAGGCATGCCCTTCGCAATAGACGCTTGGGCTCCAATCCGAAACACCGAACAACTTATTCAGCATACGCCCATAGATCTAAATGACAACGTTTTCGACGGTTACAACAACTACTGGCCCGCCAACACCCTCTTCGGAGCCATATTCTCCGAAGTAACTTTGCTACAGCCTTTGCAAGCAATGGCGATAGCAATGCCGCTAATCGGCGCCACAACGACTTTAATTTTCTACGCACTCGTTAAAAAAATGTACAACACAAAAATAGCCTTCATTGCTTCCCTCATTTTTGCGACAGCCTTTACTCATGCCTTTTTCACGGCTGGAGTAACCAAAGAAACCTACGCCAACCCCATCTATATGACGCTTATCCTCATTTTCCTCCATCCTACAATGGCAAAACAAAAACAACTCCTATTATTCGCAACCGCCTCTGTTGCCTTAGCATTGACGCATCACTTAACCGCAATTGTCACCATAACCGTTCTGTCCAGCATTGCCTTGGCACAGTTAATCAACAATTCCCGAAAGGGTCTCCCCTCAAACAAGTTTGATTTCGCGCTTCTAGGAATTCTTGGAACATCCGTTCTTGTCGACTTTGCCTTGTATGCCTACAGAGGCATTTCACTGACGCTGACCTACAGCGATTGGCTCTCAATGGCTTCCTATCAAATATTAGCATTTGCAATAGCCGTATACCTCACGTCAAGACCAAGCACACACAGCACAAAGAGAACAATTGTCATAAGCCTTGGAGCCCTAGTATTTGGATTCTTTTTCACACTTTTGCTAATAAAAAGACCGTTTGTGTCAGGTTTGCCTGTTATGCCTGACCACTACTTGTTGTACGACTCGCCCTACATACTAATCCCAGCATTAGTCGCTTTGGGATACGGCTACAAGAAAGAAAGCAAAGCATTAATCGTCCCAATCTTCTGGTTAGCAACAATCGCAGCACTTGAAGCCTACGCCATTTTCGGCAACACAATCCTAAGCATTCTTCTGGTAAACAGGGCTCTCAACTTTTTATATCCTCCAATGGCAATCTTCGCCGCAGCCGGACTGTATCGATTATACAAATCCCAACAAAAGCCGCCTCTGAGAAGGATCATGAAGCTAACAGTGGCTGCAACCATCATATTCATGGTAGCAGTAAATGCCTACAACATGTACGCAGCTATCTCTCTGCAAGAACGTTACTTGGGATACGCTTGTCTCTACCGAGTGGAAGAATACCAAGCTGGAAAATGGATTGCAGCAACCAACAACAACCTAACCGTCTCAGGAGACTGGAAAAGCTATCACCTTCTACAAGACTATTTTCTCGTAAAGTCAGAGCCAACTCAAGCGTTGCTCTACCTAAACGGAAAAACTAATCCCCAACCCCAAATCCTGTTCATCTACGATCAGATGCAAAAAAACGGATACCTGATTAGCTACCAAGTATTTGATCTTTCTACTGACTGGTTGGAAAAGGCGTCTGAACTCAACCTAATATACGCAAACGGAGGAGCAACCCTTTACACCCAATCAGAGAGAGGAACATGATTGAACTTCAAGGTATAGGTAAAAGATACGGCACAAATGAGGTACTAAAGCAACTCAGCCTCAAAACCAAACAGGGAGACTTCATCTCAATCAGAGGAAAATCTGGAGTTGGAAAATCAACCCTTCTCCGAATAATAGGACTCCTCGAAAAACCCGACGAGGGACACGTCAAACTGTTTGGCAAAAACGTTGACGGATTCAACGATAATCAAAAGTCAAACTTACGACTTCATTCAATAGGCTTCGTCTTCCAATTTTTCAATCTGATGCCGTCTCTAACAGTGCTCGAGAACATAGAACTCCCCATGGCATTAGCGGGAGTGAAAAAATCTGAAAGAAAAAAGAGAGCAACTGATTTACTCGATTATTTCGATTTGGCAAGCTTAGCCAAAAGATTTCCCGAAAGCTTGAGCGGGGGAGAAAGACAAAGAATAGCTATACTAAGGGCTTTGACCAACAATCCAAAAATCATCCTAGCCGACGAGCCAACATCAAGCCTAGACGACGAAAACTCAGCCCTCCTAATGGAATTACTAAGCCAAATCAACAAAGAAAGAAACGCAGCAATCGTACTAACCACAACAGACCTTTACGAAAAATTACCCACTAGCCAAAACTACATGTTAAAGGAGGGACGTCTACAAAAAGCAAACATGCCATAACAAGAGCTCTCAAACATGCAATAACCTAATCCCCATAAAGTTAAGATTTTATATTTATGAGTTGAAACCTGAAATTCATCGTGCAATCTTAACTGATTTCCACAGTGCTGGCAAACTTCGTCTTGATGTTGAAGGTATCTGAGATGAAGATTGCGGTAAATTTATTCTCTCTCTAAGAATTCTTCGGCTCTTGGCGGAGTTGGACTCAATCCTCGGCGTTTCCGAATCTCGTCTATAACACTCGTTTGCATCGACTCTGGGACAGGCGCCCAGTGACTAAATTGGGTTGCCCAGAAGGCTCTGCCCTGAGTTGATGATCTCAGTTCATCGGCGAGACCGAAGGATTCAGCCACTGGCATTTCTGCCTTAACAACGATGTGATCTTCTTCTTGGGGCATGTCAAGGATTTTGCCACGTCGTCTCTGGAGTATTGCAAGCACAGAACTTACGAATTCACTGGGCACCTTGCACTCAAAGTTTAGGATAGGTTCCAACAGTATTGGGTTGCTCAACAGAACGCAGGCCCAGATTGGACGCCATGTCATGGGGAGAATCTGTGCTGGACCACGATGAACAGGATCCTCGTGAACTGAGATGTCGACAATGTTAACTTTCAAGCCGTAGGCGGGTTCTTTAGCTAAGATGCAAGTGTGTACCGCCTCTCTGAATCCTGATTTGATGTGATCCATGACCTCCTCGACGTATTGTCTTCCTTTTATTTTATTGACTAGAATATTGGTGTCTTCGACGGCCACGGCGTTGCGTGCGTCGTCTGCGTCCCATCTGAACTGTTGCACTAAGGTTTTTCGTCTTTCGTCGCGGCTTTGCATTTCAGATATCTTACCCTGCTTTATTCCTTCGATCACATTGTCCGGCAATTTTTCTAAGGTAACCCATAATTTGCTGTGCTTGTTCGGGCTCTTGCCCATAACCGGAGGTCCACTATAATTGTGACTGATGGTTTCGCGGTAAATCACAATCGGCTTGCCAGTTTTGACTTTTAAGCCTGCTTCCTGCATCCTGTAAGCAGTGACTTCAAGATGC
>Ga0315309_1001433_pt1 | contig 14245 bp, 18 predicted proteins | sample TDP4_MG_FD_203080 | JGI IMG/M metagenome (GOLD analysis project Ga0315309, IMG submission 203080) | Freshwater sediment microbial communities from Lake Towuti, South Sulawesi, Indonesia - TDP4 | ecosystem: Environmental > Aquatic > Freshwater > Lake > Sediment | place: Indonesia: South Sulawesi... | reverse complement strand
CTGGGCAGACACTTCAGGAGAGGCTCTGCAGAGTTCTTGAGTCTAGATGCGATGAGTTGCTCAAGAGAGTTGCTTAGTGGCACCTAAGATTAGAAATAAATTCCCTGCAAAAATCCTCGAATGCTGTCTGGTCTAGTCTGCGTTTCAGCGGAAACGGTCTCGCAAGATGTTCAGAGATCGTGACAGAGTAAATCCTATTCAAATCTTCGCAATACCATGTTGCATAGTTGTACAAAGATGATTTACGCGTAATAATACCGGTTCTTCCCAAGCCTTTCTTAACAATTCCGCCGTGTCCGTTAATCTTTCCCACCGTAGAACTCTGAAACTTAGAGCCGCGGTACCGCTTCCTCAAATCCTTTCGATATCTCTTCTCGAACCACTTGTCAAGGTCCTGATGTTCGTCCCTAAACTGTACGTTGGCCATGGAATAATAATCAAAAAGGATCTCCCTTTTTCTCTCTGCAAATGGAGACAATTTATGCTCGAGGAGAAGAAGGTGGGTTCTGCCAATCATCATCTTTCTGTCGCTGAGCTGGAAAGAAGTGGGTGCTTTGAAAGTGAATTCAAACAGCGACCAAACGGTTGATTCTTCCCCGTGGCACTTGAATGACGTAAGTACTTCCTTCATAATTGCTCGAGAAGTCGTGTCCATCGATTGGAAAGCAAACCGAAATATTATCACTCTCAGAGTCTCACTGCAATGCCAGAAAAAGATGCGTTCCTCTATGTTCGACTTTAGGCTCATGAACAAAGCCTGATGGTCAAAGACCGTAGCTGACCTCTTCGATCTGATGGGAATCTTCTGTTTGCTATCCTTCTCCATCTTTTTGAGAAATGCGTGTACAATCTCTGATAGGGGTTTCGCTTTCTTCGGTTCGACCTCTTCCCATTTGACTTCAAAGAAGCACTTCTCAGCTTCGAGTCTCATGTATCCAGTTTTTGCGTTTCCTCCCTCGCTTACTAGCCGAGCATCCTGAGGAATATTGAACAAGAGGTTGTTCCAGCCGAAATCTTTGAACTTCAAGGGATCACACCGCTGAGTTATATTGTTAAGTCGGATTATGAAGATAAATCTTCTTTCGACAAGAACCTAAACATACTCGAATAGTCCTCTCTGTCCAGCTTTTGCATGCTTGTCGATCTCTTCTTCTGCTTTCTTCATCTGATTCTCAGATAGGATGAGCTGACCGTAGACGCCATCGTATCCAGGAATCACCTTAACCCTTCCCTGTCTGACACGGACAACGGCGTCAGCGATTTTCGGACCCACATAGGTAGACATCTCCTCCAAGGAAGCATCCGTAAGAACCGTATACTCATCTCCAAATTTGGAAACGAGAACGTTATACATGTCCCACACCTTTTCCACACTGGGGTCTGCAAGTCCCAAAACAGTAGATATGATCTCCGAGAGGGGCAGTAAATGCCTGTAAGTGGGGACGCCCTCAGGTTTATATCCGCTAAGTCGGTCAGCAAGCTCTTCCACGCGTTGCTCAACGCCCTTTGTTAAGTTCCTGCCACAAATTGGACAGCGGTTTCTGACCTCCCTAGCTTTCTCAGCATCCAGAGATATCCTGCAATTTCTATGGCCGCTCCAGTGGTATTTTCCGTACGCAGGGTCTGTTTCAATCGTGAATCTAAACCGTTCGGGGTCTTTCATCCGGATGGCATCCACAACTTCATTGTAGGATAGCTCTCTAAGTTCGAATACGTTCGCTTCTCTTCCGATTCTCCACGGCCAGAAGCTGTGGGAGTCGCTGTTCGAGACCAAGGTAAACCTGTCAAGGGCGCTGAGTCTCCAATTCATCGGTGGATCTGAAGACAGCCCCGTTTCCAGAGCCGATATGTGCTTCGTCATATCTTGGTAGCAGTCCTCGACTCTATCGAATCCGCTGAAGGCTCCGAAGAGGCTGAACCACGGTGTCCAAACGTGTGCAGGTATGACGAAATTCCTAGGACAGACTTCCATAACTTCCTCCACAAGCTGAGAAGCAGTCATACCTAACAGCGGCCTGCCGTCAGACGAGAGATCACCGTACTCAGCAAGCCTATCGCTTATCTGGATAGATGTGTCCAAACTGGGCGTCAAGATTACGTGATGTATCTTCTTGCTACTTCCATCTGCATTGAAGATCGTGGCAACCTCTCCGGTGACCATGAATCGAACCGGGGAGGAGAGGTTTTTTACTGATTTATATAGGCCTTCCTCTGGCGCTTCGATCAGTTTTCCCTTCAGCTCCTTGTACCATTTCGGATGAGTAAAATCGCCTGTGCCCACCAGGTTCAAACCTTTCATCTCGGCGAAGCGAGCGATCTCTTCTACATCCATTCTTTCACTTGTGGCACGGCTAAATTTGCTGTGGATATGGAGATCTGCTATTATCCTTTTTTGGGAATCTTTGTCCAGCCTCATATGACCACTATTCCCGACAGTTCATTACTTGTCTCCAAATAAGTACTCTTAAATCATTGTTCATCTAAAAGATATAAAGGGAACGTTCAAATATGTTCATGGAAAAATCGGGAAGGTTTGGAGGATAAGCCGTTGTTTAGTGTTAAGGTGGCTGATTCGAAGATTCTGAAAGATGCATTCGCTGCCATTTCGACGCTTGTTGACGAGGCTACGTTTGACGTGAGCCCGGACGGGCTTAGACTCAGAGCCATGGATCCTTCACGTGTCGCGATGGTGGACTTCCTGATGCAGAAGACCGCTTTTGAAGAGTATGCTGCAACTGAGAACATGAAGATTTGCTTGAATATGAGTGAGTTGCTGAAACTTCTGAGGAGAGCTGGGAAAGACGAGTCCGTTGAGTTGCCTTTCGATGAGAAAACGGGTCAACTCAAAGTGATCATAAGAGGTAGATACACTCGGTCTTTCAATATGCCAACTCTTGAGGCGGCTGAAGAAGAGGTTCCAACGCCGAACCTCACCTTCAACGCCAGAGCAACACTCACAACTGAGGGTCTCCGACAGGCCCTTGATGATGTCGCCCTTGTAAGTGACCACGTTAGGATAGAAACGGACGGAGAGAAGCTATTGATGAATGCGAAGGGGGATCTGATGGGCGCAAACATCGAGATGCAGAAAGGAAGCGAATCAGTTCTATCTTTGGACGCGAAGGAGCCCTGCAAGTCCACCTTCAGTTTGAGCTACCTCACCGAGATCGTCAAGGCAGCTGAGGCAACCTCAGACGTGGTTGCAATCGAGTTTTCGACAGATATGCCAATCAGACTCGACTTCAAACAGCAATACGATGGTAGGCTGATATATTATCTTGCTCCCCGCATAGAGGTTGAGTGATCAAACCGTACAGACTATTGGAGGAGAGACTTGTTCTCACAAAAAGTGACCTAGCAAAATATCCGTTTACGTCTCAGGCAGCTGAGTACATAAAAATACTAGATTTGAAGATAGAAAACCTAGCAAACCCGGAACTCAACCCTGTTCTGGAAAGAGCCGAGGACAGAATCGAAGAAGCTCTTGTAAGCAATCCCCCTGAGGTCAGCTATAGAATACGAAGCGATGACATTGAAGTACCTTCATTTCCAGTAGCCGTTATGATGGTTGCGGCGACAAGAAACGACTTCGTCAAAAGGAGGTACGCCCTAGCCGAGGCAAGAAGAGTTTATGATCTGCTCAAGCTTGAGGATGAAGGGACTATCCTCGACGTTGCAAACTCATTCAAGTGGAGGATTAGAGAGGGTGAGAAAAAAGATGCCACGAGAAACTATGAGTTTGCGCTTTACTTCATCGATTTCTTAGACAACTCCAAAAACTTCCATGAGAAGGAGTGGAAGCTCGTCAACAGAGTTCTTCGGAATGGATGGGTATATCTGGCAAAACAAGAGGTCGCCCGACTTCTACAGGAAGAGGTTCATAAACATGTGGAGAAGAAGCTAGAAGCAGACGTCAGGTCTATGTTGCCGGAAAACGTGATTGAACGCGTAGATAGGTTGACGAGAACCTATGCAGTTAAAGTTGGAAAGGTTCAGTTTGAAGAGTTGCCGAGAAGCGCCGTCAACGCGGCTTTTCCACCCTGCATTAAGCAGCTATATGATAGTGCTGCCGCTGGTCGTCACCTTTCGCATGTGGGGCGTTTCGCTTTGACATCATTTCTGCTACGCGTAGGCGTCCCTCCTGACAAGGTCATCGATCTGTTCCGTTCTTCCGCAGATTTCAATGAGAGGATGACCCGGTATCAGGTTGAGCACATTTCAGGTGCTAGAGGGTCCAGAACAAGTTACATTCCGCCGAAGTGTGACACGTTGCGCACACACGGAGTATGCCCTAGCATGGACGACATCTGCAAGAATGTCAGTCACCCACTAGCCTATTATCGGAGAAAACTCAGGACGCCTAAAACCGAGGCCACTGCTGATTAGGTATGAATGAGAAGACGAACCTCTTTATTCGAGATAGATTTGCCGAGTTCTACGAGAAGGAGTCTCGCGGAGTTGAGGCTCCCACCTCAATCGAGCAGAGAGAATTCGGTTTTCTCCTCTTCAAGGGAGAGGTTATGATTAGACACAAGAGCTTCAAAGATGTGGAAGAACTCAGATCCTTTCTTAAAAAGAATATTCCGTCACATGTCTATTACTCAACAGCCTATTATGAGGCGCCAGAAGAGGAGATGGACAAGAAGGGGTGGCTGGGCGCCGACTTGTACTTTGACATAGACGCAGACCACATACCAACGAAGTGCGGCAAGACTCACGACAAGTGGGCCTGCAAAGGATGCGGCTTCACGGGAAAGGGAGTCACTCCTGAAGAATGCCCCTCATGCGGCGGCCAATCTTTTGACGAGAGAACCTGGCCCTGTCAGGTTTGCTTAGAGTCGGCTAAACAGGAGACCATTAAGCTCATAGACATGCTAACGAAAGATTTCGGTTTCTCCTCGAATGAGGTCATGACGTCGTTCAGCGGGCACCGTGGGTATCACGTTCACATGGAGAACCTGGAAGTCCGAAGGATGGACTCGATGAACAGGAAAGAAATTGTCGATTACATCACTGCAACAGGACTTGAAACAGAATTCCACGGACTAGGAAGGGGAAGAAGTAGAGGAGTAGAAGCGTTCGAAGGCCCCAGCCTGAACGATTACGGGTGGCGTGGTCGCATTGCCAAAGGGACTTACGAGTTTATCAAGGATTCGACAAGGGACAATCTTGAGCATCTAGGTTTGAAAAAGAAGACCGTAGACGCCATAATCGCGAATAAAGATGCAATCCTGAATAGCGGGCAATCTAGTGGACCTTGGAATCTGGCGAAAGGACTCGGCCCTGAGAGTTGGAATCTTATCTTGCAGCAGAGCTTGAAGGCTGAGTCTGCGAAGATCGACACTGTGGTCACGACTGACATCCACCGTCTAATCCGTTTAGCCAACACATTACATGGGAAGACCGGCCTAATGAAGGTGGCATTCCCAACAACAGACATAGAGCAGTTTGACCCGTTCAAGGAGGCTGTAGCATTTAAAGAAGGCGAAGCTACAATATTCGTTAATGAGGCTCCTCAGCTTAGGCTGGGAGACGAAACATTTGGGCCATTCAGAAACGAGAATGTCGAGCTGCCCATGGCAGCAGCCATCCTTCTACTCTGCAAGGGCCTAGCGCAGGTGGCTGAGTAGGTTTGTATGATGAGCTCTACGAGGCGTGGAGGAAGGAAAGGGAGAACAAGGAGGTTCAAATCCTCCCTAGAGATTTCTACGCTAGGTTGGCTGAATACGTGAAGAAACTCAAGGAAGAGAGCAGGATGCTGGACGAGAAGACGCTTAGGGGTAAGCTTTTGCAGGGGCAGAAGGAGAACACGAGGAGGCTTGCGGAGGAGCTCATCCGAACCCGATGTGGCAAGATAATGCGGGGAATCTCAGATGGAAAGATTCTGCCAGTTGCTTCCCTAACAGAAGAAGAGGCTAATATGTATGAGAAAGTTTCGCCCACAACTGAGTCATACCTCAGCCTTCAGAACAACATATTGCAGGGGTATTTGGCAAAGGCAGAAGAAAAAACCATGCCGAAGACGATCCTAGTTCGCATTCTTCAAGAAATACCGGCCATAATAGGGGCTGACATGAAGACCTATGGTCCGTTTAAGCCCGAAGATGTGGCAGCAATCCCCGCGGAAAATGCTAGAATACTCATCAAACAGGACGCGGCTGAAGAGATAGAAATTAAGTAATCGCCGCCCATCATCAGAAACCAACCGATTTTTGAAGATTTCAAGATCCCCACCGCTTTACCTTTTCTCTTCAGAGGAAACCATCTCGTACCTGACTGTTTTTCCATCCTTATCGAAGATAGCTATCTGTTGCTCCGAATTGTAGGGATAGGCCGCTATGACCATTATCCTTCCGTAGAAGTTGTTCAAATCCTCGATAGAGGGACCCAGAGTGCCTGATGGGTGAGAGTGAGCCGTGCCAACTACAGAGAAATCGATCGGAAGCATATGCAAAGGGAAATTTGAGAAACTGAGCCCGTGAACCGCTAGAGGAGGTACCTCAACGTCCTCGATTATGATTTTGTCCTTCTTCACTCTCCCTCTCAAGAGGAGGATTCCTTCTCTAGGATAGGAAGCGTTAGCATAGCTCAGAATGCTTTCAACAATTGAGCGGTTGATCAACACGTATTTTGCCATTTTTTCCGCCCCGTGTGTAAGTCTAATAAAACACATATGAATCGCTCGATTAAGAAGGTTGCCTCCTGAGTAGAACTTCCCGAAAACCTCCCAAACAAACTCATTTCAATCGCCAGGTAAAAGTTTAAGACACATTTCTCGTAAATGTGAGAGCATGGAGGATGGGAGATCTGAAACCATTGGTCAGATGTGAGGAAGAGTTGGTGTTGAACAAAGAGGGCCCGTTTCCAGCGAAGATTCTCCTATCGAAACAGGATACTTCGACTGCTAGCGTTAAGGTAGGTCTGCTTGTGAAAGGAAAGAGGATCGAGCCACATGTGCATGCGGAATGTGACCAGTTGGAATACTACCTTAAAGGTAAGGCTTTGATGTTTATCGAGGGTCTAGGTGAAACAGAGATACGCAAAGGCTCATTCACATACATTCCCAAAGGGGCAAAGCACGCTGTCCTGAACGTCGCCAAGTCACTTGAGATTCTAACGGTGTTTGTGCCACCCCTGTTCTAGGGAGGTTTGGAAGGCAAGCGACCCTACCTTTGGGAAGAATCTAAGTTGGCCGATCAGCAACAAAAACCTTGTGAGAATAGACATCAATTCCTCTTTTGGAAAAGCCGAACGAGTAACCTTCAAGATTAGCGGAGGTAGTGTACCCATCTTCTTTTCGACTGGAGAATGTGCAAAACTAGTTCGGAAATTCATATTCTGGAATCTTAAGACAGTTTCGTGAGACTTATATGACAATTGTCTGCCAAGAGAAAAGCATCAAGGGGACGAGGTTATGACCAAACGACAGTATTGGAAGCTATGTCTTAAAGTAGCAAGAGCGAAGCCCTACTGGAGCGCGATAAGCGTGGAAGCTGAAGCAGCCTTGATCATGCTTGGCGTCAAGCCTGAACCCAAGGAATAACTGAGCATCCCGGCAAAAGAGTATCCGACCAGTTTTGGAGAAAAGGGAACGAAGCTAGCTAGATGGCACACGAGTTTTTTCAGCCTTTGAGTTTCCAGATCTTCTTGTATTCTGAAGGGGTCATGCGACCTTCCAGAAGACATATTGTGTCGTCTTTCAACTTTAGGGCTTCTTCCAGGGTCATTTCTTGGATTCTCTCATTTCCAATCATCGTTTCAAGAAGATGGAACATATCCAGAACCAGTTGAACCTTGACTTTATCCGACATACATTTCACCACCTTGTTTTCTCTTGAACATTCATCATTTTCCACATTATATTGGAGCTGATATGTCTCAACAAGGATTTAGGCTTAACCGAGTTCATCAGCTTTCATCAGATCTTTCGGCGTCAAAACAGCGATTTTCCCATTCGGCGTCAATTCTTCCGCAATGACGCAGCCAAACTTGTAGATCTTTGTTCCCTTCAGTAGCCAGCTGTCTGGGGATAGTCCAGCTTTTAGGCAGCATTGGCACAGAAAATCCTCTTCGTTCCAGTTCCACTCAACAGGAACCTGCGGCAGAAGAAGACCCTTATTGTAGCCTCTCTCCACTATCAACCCATCCTCGCCGACTTTGATCTTTGACGGATAATCCTGCGGAGACTCGACCTTGATGGGCTCCGGAGGCGTGAGCACGCTTACCTCGAAGACTATGTGGTCAAGCTCTTTCAGAGAAACGCGACAAAATCGTGGGTCTCTGGTTGCAGACTCTATGGCCGCCTCAATTGTTGCTCTGACTAGTGGGTGAGTCGGATATGGAAAACCTATGCAACCTCTTAGCTCCTTTCTTTTACCTTCAACACTGTTTAACGTTACGAAGACTCCGCAACGCTCCATGAGCTTGGGGGGTGTATCTTTCGGCGGACTTATAATTCTCCCATCCTCCAAGTTTTCTTCAACTGCTCTTCTAGCCAGCTTGACAAGAAATAGTCCTTCTTCTTCGGTGAGTTGGAACAGGGAGTATCCACCTCTAGTTAGAAGAAACCTTTAAGTGTTGAATTCATCATGGAAAGAAGTCTCTTTCGCCAAGATCGTTAGAACTTTATGGCCTCTTCGCTCACTCCATCTTTTGTTATGGTTAGAAAGTCTATCCCGTCGCCGCTCATAGCATCCCTGCTGACAGCCGACTTTACCGCTCGAACCACGAGATCCTTCGCCTCTTGCATGGATACTCCATCCTTATAGCCTTCCTCTAAGACGCCGACAGCTATCTCAGCTCCGGAACCGACCGCAGCATACTTATCAGGTATAACGGAGCCCAAAACATCTAACACGTAAAGCGACGGACCTTCCTCGTCTATTCCCCCGACAATCGTCTGCGTTATCAAGGGAAAAAGACGCCGGCCGAAAAGAATGTTAGACATGACTTTGGCAGCCGACCTGACTGGTATGGGTCTTCCAGAGTCGAGTCTAAAGAGATTGGCATAGGCTTCAACCTCATGGACGAGGATCTGCATGTCAGAAACCAAACCTGCACAAGCCGCGCCGATACGTTCCGTTATTTTGAAAACTTTCTTTCCCACTCGGCTTACAACAAAGGAGCCGTAGGACACCCTCTTCTCAGAGGCCAGGACGATGCCGTCTGTGAAGACTACACCGACGGTTGTCGCTCCTGGGATGTAAAGATACTGCTCTTGCCCACTCATGATCCTTCTCCTCTATTTTAACGTGATATTTCTAACGAGGTTATTAAGAGTTGCTCGTCCCAAGATAAAAAACTTCTCAGGTATATTTCTTCCTTTCAGGGAGAATGGATGAGGCGAGGTGACCTCATCGAAAAGATCCACGTTCGACGTGCTGTATGATTCCACGCTTGCCATTTGTCAGCCAGTCTGGATCTTGCGCTTGTAGCTCTTCGGCTTGCCCCTCTTTAAGGTTGACCATGATCTCTCCTTTTAGCGTGCGGAGAATTAGCAGTGTTGTTGGGAAGTAATATGCGATCTCTGCGATGAGTGTGGTGTAAGGCCAATGGCGGTCACTAAGCAGCCGCCGGTAGTTGACATCTCCCTTTAGAATGACCAAGTCGAGACGTGATATCTCGTCGTGGAGCCAGGTCGGCATCTCAGGGAAGTGATACGGGGACACCCAGAACCAATCATCCGACAGTAGCAGACTGCCGTCAGAGAACGCAGCTTCGATACGCTTTCCCAAACGACCCAGACTTGAGCCTGAAGCCTTAGTTAAGGCTTGCAGCGTTTCCCATAGATCTTTAGGCATGGCGTCTGAGACGAAGAAGGGAAACGGCTTCAGGTACAGAGTTATCTTATCCGCCCAACCGTTTCTCAAGAGGAAGTCAGACAAGAAGAGGTCGAATCCCAGCTCTATCCCAACGTTGTCGTTGATGAAGGCGATATGTGAAAAATGGCGTTCCTTGAAGATTTCTGAAATCTTGGGAAAATCGTCGATCAGAAGGTTCTCTCTTTCTACCATGGCTTGTCGACGTCTAACCTCGTCCGCAACTGTCAGATTACTCAGATCCACACGGTTACCCCATAAACTGGCGTGCAGTAGGTTCTCGAAGCACAGTTGAGGGTCTTCGATCCGGTTCATGCCATCGATCGCCAGACTCAGTGGGGCTATGCTTTCTGTCAATTGCTCTAGCTTGGATGCCAAGAAGGGATCCTGGCCTTTCAACGGACCTTGCTGGAAATAATCAACGGCCTCTAGCAGTCGACGGTAGAAATAGGCCTCTGCAAAGTACCACGGGAGCTCTAACCACGTCCTCCCCTCAAACCTCAGCCACACCTCGTTCCATTCGTCCACGTCCGCAGCATCCTCACTCAGCGGTTGAACCCTACCACCGGCTATTTCTTCCCCGAAATTGACTAGATGCTCAACTACGGATGATGGGTAATCATTATCAGTGATAACCTCACGTATTATGTGGGGTTTTCTATGTACGATTGTCTCCCGGGCGAAGGAACCAAGTTCAGACGTCATCAGGAATGCCGGGAGCTTCTCTTGAGCGTTCAGATTCTTGACCTCTCACCGATGCTTGCGTTTTCTATGATCGTGACTTATGTAAGGCAATAAAACCTTAATGCATGCGATGAGCCAAATGTTAGAATAGGATTCCTTCGCTCATTTTGACCTTGCCGTTCTCGATGGCTATGCCTTCTTCTTCTAGGAGCTTCCTTCTAGCTCCCGCCCCTTTCCTATCTCCTCCAAATCCGCCGTCAGATCTAACAACGCGGTGGCATGGAACTATCGGTGCAAGCGGATTCTTGTGTAAGGCGTTGCCGACAGCTCGATAGGCACGAGGTTTGCCAATCTTCTCAGCAACCCTCTTGTACGTGCTTACTTTCCCTCTAGGAATCCTGAATGTTAAGACAAGAACTTTCCTCTCGAACTCCGTCTTTTCGCTTAAGAATCGGACTACGTCTTCCTCGCTTCTGATCTCCTCTTTCTCCAATAACCATCCCTCTCAGAAATAAATGCAAGTCCTGCTAATATTCTAAACTTCCTGGGAGAGTCTATAAGAGGAAAAGAGTAATAAACCCAATTCTTCTAGTTGTTTTCAAGCCGTCTGTAGAGATTGCGGTGGCGGATACGATGAACGGCAAATACTTATCTCATGAGAAGGTTTCGAGGGCGTTATATATTGGGCGTTTCCAGCCATTTCATCTCGGTCACCTCGAAGCCGTAAAATACATACTCGAAAAGTCTTCAGAGCTGATCATAGTCATCGGAAGCGCACAGCACAGTCACACCTTGGAGAACCCATTCACAGCTGGTGAGCGAGCTATGATGATTCGGTTAGCTCTGAACGAGGCGGAGGTAGACTCTTCTAGATATTTCATTGTGCCAGTTACGGATCTAGACATACATGGGATCTGGGTTTCCCATGTCGTCTCCTTTACGCCATCATTCGACATTGTCTACACAAATGAGCCCCTAACAAAGCGTTTATTCATGGAGAGCGCCTTCAAAGTCATGCCTATTCCCTTTTTCAACAGGGAGATTTGCTCAGCGACTGAGATAAGAAGACGAATGATGAACGATGGAAACTGGGAGGAGTTGATCCCGAAGAGCGTAGTCAAATTCATAAAAGATATAGACGGCGTAGAGAGGCTTCAGGAATTAGCCAAGTCAGACAAGGTCTAGCCTAACCGGTCATCAAGGCTTCAGATATTCTTCTCGACTTTGCGGTTGCACTCTCTATGGCTTTCATAAAAGCATGTCTGATCGGAACTCTCTCCAGTTCTTGGAGACCTTCGATCGTCACTCCTCCGGGCGTTGTGACCATATCTCTGATCTCTGCTGGATGCTTCTCTGCCTCTAAGACCAGTTTTCCCGTTCCAACCATGGATTGAGCCGCTGCGATGAGAGCTACATCCTTAGATAGTCCGACTTCCAAGCCTGCGTAAGTTAGGGCTTCCAATATGATTGAGAGGTAAGCCGGACCACATCCGCTTAGCCCGGTGATTGCATCCATGTGCTCTTCCTGCATTTCGATGCACCTTCCGAGTTTGCTCAGAATCTCTTCTGCCCTACTCTTATCCTCCGGCGTCACGTTGGCGTCCGCGCAGTATGCTGTGAAGGATTCTTGAACCAGAATTGCTATGTTCGGCATTGCCCTAATGAGATGGGCTTCGGGAACCATATTCCTCAATACACCTAACCTCAAACCGGCTGCAAACGAGATCACGATTTTCTCCTTGACTGCATCCCTTATTTCAGTTAGAACCCGCTCAACATCTTTCGGCTTTACGCATAGGATTATGATGTCGGCTTCATTGGCTGCCTTCTCGTTATCCGTGGTTGCTATGACGCCGAGTTTCCCCAGTTCCTGTAATCTTTCAGGCAGCCGATCTGTACCGGTTATGTTTCCTCGGTATCCACTCTTCAGTAAGCTTTTCACCAAGGCGCTCCCGATCATCCCAACTCCTATCACAGCTACAGCCATCGCGTTTCCTCCAATCCGAGCCTTACAAGAATGATGGATAAACTAAGATACCCTCTTGGAAGATAAAACTTTCACCTAGACATTGCTAGTAATCTCTTTGAGAAACCTAGAGATATGGCTCGATCAGTTTCTCGGCGTTTCGGTGTAGGATGTTATGTCGCTCCTCGTCGGTTATCCTTGAAAAGAGGACGCATCCTATCCCGTAATGGGGGTCGAACCACGGTAGGTCGGTTCCGAACAGTATCTTGTGCGAACCGGCCTCTTTGACCATCCAGTCAATCACCCCGTTCACAGCGTAGGCAGCTGTCAGCTCAAGGTAGACATTAGGGAAATCGTGCGCAACCTGAATAGATTTCTCCCATTCGCCATAACCCGAGTGACCCATGAGGAAGACAACATTGGGATATTTGCCCGCCAGCGTCTCGACGAGAGTCGGCGAATCGAAGGGGCTGTGACCCCATGTATGCATAAGAACTTGAAGTCTACGCTCATCAGCATACTTAAGCGCAGGTTCGTACCGTGGACTCGTCAATGGGTACTTATGATAGTCGGATAGAAACTTGAATCCGACGAAGCCATCCAGTTTCGAAAACTGCTCTATCTCTTTTCCTATCCTCTCAGGATAGTTTGGGTTGATGACCCAGTAGGCTCTAAACCTATCAGGATGCTTCCTTACAACATCCGCCATCTTGATGTTCTCCCTCGTGTCTATGAGGGCCGCGTGGGAACTCGAAACCGACATCCTTACGCCGCATCGGTCCATAGTACGTATCATATCCTCGACCGACGGATTGGGGAAGTATATGCCCTGATAGGGTCCGAGATGCGCATGCATGTCAATCACGGGGCAGGATTCGCTTCGCCCTTTCTCCATGAATTCCCTAATCAGCACAGACTGATTCATACTTTCACCTTCCTGAGTATTTGTTCGAGGTTGCATGAAGCTATCATCTCGCACTCCTTGGTCGTTATATCCGCCTGGGCCAAAGTCAAAATGGGACCGCCGGGATTCCATGCTGGAAAACCTGTTCCGAAAAGAAGTCTCTTTGCGCCATATCTGCTGCAGAAGTCTCTGATACCTCCGTCGAGTTCGTACCTTGAAACATCTAGGTATAGATTATCATACTTCTCGATCAGCGGCCTGAAGAATCGGTCGTGTCCCCAAGAGCCATGCTCTGTAACGACTAGTGTAAGGTCTGGGGTACCAGATAGTATATTTTCGATCAGGTACCAGCCCGATATGCCTCCGCAAGACTGGTTAACAGAGATGAAGAGAGGTATGTTCGTCTCGACCATGAGATCGTATAGGGGGGCAAGCGCGGTTCTTGTCATGAGGTACTTGTGTTCAGAGGGGAAAGCCCAGAAGGCACGTACATCCTTGGTCCTCATCTTCTCCATTAGCGTATCCAGTTTTTCAAGTTCATCAGTTTGCGGCGGAAGAATGGCTAATGTTCCGTGGAGCCTTTCGATGCCCTCGATCTCGTTGAGTAATATCTTGTTACCCACCACGGGCGAATCATCACGTTGCCTAGCATGATAGACCAATGCCTCACTGATGCCGTGGTAATCCATCTCTTCCAGGAGTTCTTGGGCGGTCTCAGCAAACCGGACAGGTCGAAGCATCGGTGTGCCGAAACTTGCGTTACAGTCAAAAAACTTCATCTACTGACCCCTTCTATCACCTTTTAAGAGCGCGTACGTGTCAGGACGATGCGATAGGCTGCGCCATCTCCCACTTATAAGGGTCTCCAAAGAT
>Ga0315309_1001432_pt1 | contig 14261 bp, 15 predicted proteins | sample TDP4_MG_FD_203080 | JGI IMG/M metagenome (GOLD analysis project Ga0315309, IMG submission 203080) | Freshwater sediment microbial communities from Lake Towuti, South Sulawesi, Indonesia - TDP4 | ecosystem: Environmental > Aquatic > Freshwater > Lake > Sediment | place: Indonesia: South Sulawesi... | reverse complement strand
TTGGCTGGATCACAGTAGAAGGCATCCTTTGAGTAGAACTCTATCAATTTGTCAGGTGTGTTTCCTGTCCAAGTGGACAGCCATTTTGCCACGAAATCCATTATTTCTTTCTTTTTCACTCCAAATTTCACCTACGTGTAGAACCTGGTACGTTGACGACGGGTTAGCTTCGAGCGTTGATCGGAGTCTATCTCATTGTGGTCTCATAAACCTTAAAACCCTTAGCCCCGTAATAGGATAAGGTAAGCTCTATCTTGAAAACTATGTTTTAGGAGGCGTTTGGCGCTCATCAACACAGGTAATGGTGGCGGCAGTAGCTATGTCGGCGTTGGCGGCAACGAGGGCGATGGAAAGAAAAAGAATATTGTTCTGGTGACTGCGGCACTGCCCTACGCCAACGGAGACCTGCACATCGGTCATGTAACGAGTACCTACATTCCTGCTGATGCATATTCGCGGTTCAGGCGTCTCAAGGGCGATGACATTCTCTTTGTGTGCGGTAGTGACAACCATGGAACGCCAATCGAGGTTTCAGCACTGATTATGGGCAGAAAGCCCGCCGAGCAAGCAGCGTACTACAGGTCGAGGTACATAGAGGATTTTGAGAAACTGAATATCTCTTTTGACAACTTTCACTACACGGATAGTGATGAGAACCGGACTTTAACCGAGCAGTTCCTGAATGCTGCTTACGACAAGGGGTTTGTCTATCGCAAGGAAGTTGAGCAATGGTACTGTGAGAAAGACAAGAGATATCTCCCGGACAGATTTGTGAAGGGAAATTGCCCGTACTGTGGGGCCACGGACCAGTATAGCGATGCGTGCGAAAACTGTGGACGAGTAATAGAGTCAGGCAAGATAGTCGATCCTCATTGCATCCTTTGCGGAGCGCGTCCCATCACGAGAAAGGCGAATCACTTCTTCTTCAAGCTAAGCGCTCTCTCAGACAAGCTGTCTGCTTGGCTATCTAAGTCAGAGGCGAGAGATTTCCCGAAGGAAGTAACACACTACGTCCTTAACTGGATTAAGGGCGGTCTCACCGACTGGGATATTACAAGAGAGGACTATTGGGGTTTCAGGCTGTCCTTCAAGGAGGCGGCGCTCAACCAGTACGTTTACGTTTGGTGGGACGCGCCAATCGGATACATCGCATCTACAGTGAATGTATGCAATAGGTTGAAGCGAAAATGGGAGTCTTACTGGAAGGGCGCAGACTCTAAGATAGTTCATTTCATCGGCAAGGACATAGTCTACCATCACCTGCTCTTCTGGCCAGCTATGCTCACAGTCGCAGGCTACCCGCTACCCAAGAAGTATGTCGTTAACGGTTACCTTACACTTGAGACTAAGAAGATGTCTAAGAGTAGGAAGTGGTACATTTCGCTTCGCTACGTGCTGCGCAGGTATCCATCAGACTACGTCAGATTCTATCTGGCATCCAAGGCAGCTAACAGCATAGGGGACAGCGATTTCAGCTGGAAGGAGTTTCGAGACAGAATAAACACGGGGCTAGCAGATGCCATAGGAAACCTTGTGAACAGAGCTTTGACTTTCATAAAAAGTAATTTTGGTGGAGAAGTACCTGATCCTGAGAGCGGCTTGGACGCAAAAGAAGAAAAGGACTTCAAGGAATTCGTTTTGAAGCTTCCAAACGAGATCGGGGAGCACTATGAGATGGCCAACCTTACAAAAGTCATAGGTAAGATAGTTGATTCATTTAGTGAGGCGAACAGGTACTTCAACCTAAGAGAACCATGGAGGAAGATAAAGGCTGGAAGTGAGAAAGAAAAAGCATTGGCAAAGACAACACTGTATCTAACTGCCAACTTCATCCACGACGCTGCCATATACCTATACCCGATCACGCCAACCTTATCCACAAAGATAATGGGCCAAATACTCCCATCTAAGAAGCAACCGAGTCTATCATGGGATCTAGCAGGCAAATTCGCGGTCAAGGCCGGCACAAAAATAGGCGAACCAAAACCTGTCATCGAGAAAATTAGCGATGAAGAGATCAGGAAAGACATTGAAGCGCTCGAAAAGGGAAAAACGGACGACGAATGAAGCATAGGAAGAAAAGCTTTGACTCCAGATAACTAATGTGCTATCGATAGAACCTCATGTTACCGACAAGCAAGTGGGATGATCGGTCTTAGTGTTGCCCTTGTCTCAGTTGGCCCCGATCTTCCGAATTGCCAGTTTAGGTAGTATTGGCGCTTCTTGCTTCGGATACGACATTTCTAGGAGTGCCCGTATTACCGTGGGAACACAATCTCTTCTACCGTGTTCACCTAGCGCCAAATCACAGTAGTTGCTGGTCGGGAACGCGCACCATGATGTGCCATCCACAATGCATCTGTGGGTTCTGCGATCATAGAACTCACAGAAGCTATATTTGTGCTTAGAATTGGCTACCATAGTACCAACCCCCAAGGCGTTTCTCCCTTTCTGTTGCGAACTTCTGATCGATTTCATCTCTTGCGCTATTGTTCGTTAGCTTTTCTACAAAGAAGTGTGATCTGCTATAAAAAGCTATTGCAAGTTGGTATTACGCTGATATTCTCACAAGGATATCACGATCACACAGTCGATTTTTCAAGGCATGTATGGAAAACAAGATAATCGATTTCTGTCGTGATTTCTACGCCTTGGGAAGGCTACACAATATGCTCCTGAAAAGATCGAATGTCTCCTGATCGAACAGGCAGAAGATCACTTGTCCAAGTCCTGTTTTCTGGTTCTTGAGATACGACTTTGTAGTGGGCAACATTATCTCTGCGCATCTTTGTTTTGGGAACCCGAATATTCCAGTGGATATCGCTGGGAAGGCTATGCTTCTTAACCCATGTTTGTCAGCTAGTTTTAAGCTGTTAAGTGTCGCATTTCTTAGTTTCTCGTCTTCGTTTCCTTCACCATATCTCGGTCCCACTGCATGTATGACGTACTTAGCTTTCAAATTTCCTCCCGTAGTGATCACTGCTCCTCCTACCGGACAGTAGCCTATCTTGTCGCATTCGTCTTGAATCTTCCTTCCTCCTTTGCGCAGTATCGCGCCCGCCACTCCTCCACCCATTTTGAGCGCGGAGTTGGCGGCGTTCACTATTGCATCCACTTCCATTTCGGTTATGTCTCGCTCTACGATTCTAATTGTGGCACTTCTCACTCTTATCTCGTCTCCCGTCTTGGACAATCTTGTGCCTCCTCTCCTGACCTGTTTCCCAAAGGTATCTGCCTCGATCTTTCCATGGGAGGTCGATTATCATTGGCACCTTTCCGGTTTATGTATGCTTGGTTTCGCGGAACACGAATAGTTTCACCCTTGAATGCTGTTCTTTTTGTCGTACTATTATCGTTTCACTTTCATGTGGGCAACGTATATCAGCGGGAGAACGAGGGGTATGAGAGTTATCGCGAGGATAAAGGGGGACTGGTTCCAATTGTAATACAGCACTCCCCCTATGTACGGGGTTGCCGCTTGGGCTGCAACGATCGGACCTCCCATGACTCCATATAGTCTACCCCACTTTTCCCTAGAACTCATGTCAGCCACTATGCTATAGACGAGTGCATAGAAAGCCGGTGACGACCCCATCAGTACGAAGGCTATTGGTAGGATGTAGACACTCGAAGTTGAGATGAGAATAACATAAGCTGAAATATATGCTAGAACGGGCAGAGCTGTCAATGCGACTTTGGCACCTGAGGAGTATCTGTCGCTGATCTTGCCAAGCATAGGGCCCAACACCAGAGCGGAGATGTTCAGAATGGCATACATTACTTGAATAGTGAAGTAATCGAAGCTGTACTGTTCACTTAGGTACAGGGGGATGAATGGATTCGCTATGAAGACAAGTCCATAGAACAGGCAGCTGTAAGCTAGAACGGGCGTCAGTAGCCTATAGGAGCCGCGTCCAAGCCCACGAATTCCCTCCTTCGTTCTTCCTTTCTTCGGCAGAATGACCTCACCTGCATTCATAGTCTCAGGTTTCGAGTCTAGCCCCTCCTTTATTTTTGCAGTATTGCTTCGAGTGACAAGGTCCATTGGAAGTCTGGGAAGTGCGAGGACAGTGAGGGTAGCCGCGGTGTATATTATTAGCGCGCACAGGAACAAGGCTGCGAACCCGTATTGTTCCAGAACTAGCCCTCCGATTAGCGGAGATGGTATTAAACCTATGTTGCCAGTGGATATGAGAAGACCGAACGTCATTCCAACCTTACCTTTTGGGGAAGCTTCACTTGTGTAGGCTTGAGTCGCAGGGACTCCTATCCACCCAGAGGCGAATATCAGTATCCCAGGGAGAACAAGTATCCATGAGTTGTTCAATTCAGCTAATATATAGAAGAGTGGCGCAAGTCCGGGGAGTACCCAAGAAGCTATCAAAAGTTTCCTTCTGTACCCAGAATCGCTGAGGATTCCCCCTGGAATGTATGTTGCAGCTTGAAATGCATATAATAGTGTCATTACTAGGCCGACTTCAGGTGGCGTTGCGTTTACGGACTTGAGGAAGTTGGGGAAGATGTAGCCATACACGCCAAAACCCAGTCCAAAAAGGAAGTTACCAAGACCCAGGACGTAGATTCCCTTCGAGGAGCGGTCACTTCCCATCTCTACGAACCTCATTTTGGTTTTAAAGGGGCATTGGCATTTCTTTGGCTTTCAAGCGGTATTAGTACTTACGGTTCGTTACTTGATGTCACACGCGCATTGTGAAATTATCATTAGAAGAGAGAGATAGACTTTAAATTTCTGGTTCTGAAAACATCAGGGTTGGCGAGCTTTTTTCGTGATTTTCCCGTGTGAGTCCAGGAAAGATTCAGCGAAGCCGCAGAAAAATCATTTCACATGGCCTGGATTCTATCAGTTGCCCTCGGTCTTCGGCACTAGCTTCTTCGCAAGAGCCATGAAGGCGTCCGCTACTCCCGTATTATTCCTTGCCGATGTTTCAATATAAGGGGACTCGAACTTCGCCGCAAACTGCCCTCCCTCTTCCTTAGTGATACCGACAATTCCCTCAGCTGGGTTTCTTAGATCCATTTTATTCCCGACGATAACTATCGGTATCTTTCCTATCATCCCGTGAACTCGGTCAATCCAGTCAACCAATCGATCCAACGAAGCCTTTCTCGTGACGTCGAACACAGCGAGCATGCCGCTTGCTCCCCTGAAATAAATGTCCGCAACATCCTTGAAATGTGGTTGGCCGCCGAGATCCCATATCTGAAGAATCTTGTCCTCAGACCCATTATTGATCGTCTTGACGGAGAGATCGACACCAATCGTCATTTTCATGTCCTGTGCGAAGAAGTCATCTACGTACCTCCTCACTAGGCATGTTTTACCAACGCCACCTTCTCCGACGATTATAACTTTGAATACGTTTCTTCGCATCATTACTACTGGGTCCCCCGCAAATAGAACCACTTGTCGAGTCTCCCCGAGACGCCAAGGAGGAAGATTATTGAACCTATGAGGAGCACAACTGATCCCATTATTCTTATTGGATCACTCGATGGGGCCATCGGCACAAACTGAAACGGAGAAGCCAAGAGTATCATGATGAATCCTAGGAAAATTCCAAGGACTCTTCCGGTGCCTTTCTCCTTTGATTTATTCATCTTCCACCAAAGGGTTCCAAACATCGCACCAGGCAACACTGTCAGCGCGATGGCTGCGGCAATCATGGAGAAGAACAGCCATGACGGTAGCACAGGACCAAACATGATTGCCAAGATCATGAATGGGATTATTACTGCGGGAGGAACGAGTACTAGAGATTTCCACTCTAGTGCATATATTGCAGAAAGAAATAGGAAGCCTCCAGTTATCATCCCCGTTGGTATGGATATCAAGTCTATCCAAGGCATTGGACCGATGTAAAACCAATGAATGTGTTCGCCCATATTGTAAATGAGGTAGCCAAGTCCTGCAGTGAATGAGAATGCTGCAAGCATCAAAGTTTGTCTACGGGGACTTTCCTTGTAGCGACCGTACAGGTATGAACCTGTTATGAGGAACATTCCTGCTGCAGTCGCAGTCACCAACAGCATTATTAGGTACTCGATTGGCAGCACCCCCATGAACTGCAGGACTATCGCGAATTCTGTTGCGATAATGGGAAAAGTGAGAGCGTAGCCAATAATCTCCCAGCCGATTCTCCTCTCAGAGTACCTAAAGAACCAGTAGATGAAGGACAGCCCCATCACTGGCAGGAACAAGAACACGACCATAAATCCAGAGATCGCCAGATACCTTTGAACATGCATCGGAAATTCTGCAGGATTAAGATAGTAGCCAAGATAACCGACGTATTCAGACAAGGTGTATTCGTAGACAACGTAGTATACTAGGTAAAGCAGGATCCCTACGAACATGCCGAATGTCGTGGGACGCCTAGTGCTTTTCCAAAGGTAGGCGAAGAGGATCATCGGAAACAACATCATGAGTGATCCTACAGTAATCCAAATTGAGAGGTAAGGATCGTCAAGCGGGTGCGTAGGGGAAAGCAATGACATTACGTAAGATATGATGAGTAATCCGATGGGGAGCAGATAAAGCCGCGTCTCTTTCAGAGCAACGACTACGGCTACCAGTAGTGTGAACCCAAACAAGGGAGCAATTAACTCTGCAGCAATCACCCAACCTGAATTAGGAAGCAATGATGCCAAATCCTGAAGCGCCAGAAAACTCACAAAAGAGAAAACTGCGCCGACCAAGAAGGATAACGAGATGATAACCGTTGGTATCAACGCAGCCTTCTGCTCAGCTGTCGCCTTGGCTACTCTCCCCCTGTAGAAACGGAACGTAGAAACAAAGCTAGATGCGAAAGCTATCCCCAAAACAAACGCAGATACCTGTATTCCCTCCAATTCTGGGTACTACCTCCTCTTATAGGCCTGTCTCAGCCCAGTTCTTGGCTCTGTCTTTGAAACCAATCTTCCTTGTCACAGCATCCTTGATCTTCATTTGGACAAGGATGTCAGCGAAGTTGTTCATATTCTGCGCCACGATCTTGCAGACCTCGCCGAGTCTTCGCTCGGCGTCTCCATCGTTTTTGTCAGCTGCCAAAGCAATGTAGATTGCCTCGACTTTTCTGATGTGGAGATTGTAGTCCTTGATATTGATTTTCTCTACCTCACCTTGAGCAACTTTCTTGGAGAATGATTGCATGGCTGAGAGAAAACCTGTGAGTAAGACGCTGTCAGCCTCGATGCTTCCCACTTTGAGGGTGAGAAGCGGAGTGCCGTTTTCGTCAAACACATAGACGTTGTGTATCAAGGGCTGTTCATCCCTCTATGTCTTGTCAGCACATTGTACGCATTGTGCATTTTCAGAGTTCGGATATCCACTTTCTAGCCTTATCCAATCCGCCCGGATTCTTCGGATCGATCAAAGGTTCTGCGTCCCTTATGGTGAATTGCTTATCGACATATAGTGCTACATCGTGTTTGTTCGGGCACTTTGCGGGGACCAAGGCTGGGGAACGCTTGGATTCCAGTATGGCTTCTTCTCTGACTACTACTCCTTTGATGGGAGCTTTGCATGTGGGACAGGGATAGTCGCGAAGTTTTCTTTCGGGCAATAACTCATCGACACTCCCCTGTCATTCGCTCACTATCATGGCTTGCTGATTCCTTGGTAGGCTAGACCGATCCCAGCTTCTTCTAAGTGACTCTCATATATTCTGTCCTTATATTCTTTCTACACCTCTCTCAATAGCTGGGTCAGTTCGTTGTGATGTTCGCATAAAGAGGCTGTCAGAGGTTACTTACGGCATCCTTGGTCAGGCTTCTCCATATTGTTACCATGCTATAGTCCTATGCCTTTGCGTAGTAGTAGACAGGAGAATTGTACTCGGTTTTTGGGGTCGTCGAATTCGCGGTGGTTTAGAACAACTCATCTTTTTTTTGGAAAGTACTGCGTCGATATCGTGGAACTGGTTTCCAACTCGACTTTACGATCAGATTGAAAACGTGGGATTATTCTGTCAAGCGACTTGTCCTCGTGTTGCCGTATGGCGTGAAGCGTGGTCATCGCCTTCATGCGATAACGTGGATCCAACCAGTCTCTCCACAACGGGGAAGAGACCAAGCGCCTTCTTTTGGAAAAGTCTTGTAGTCCTTGTATCTTGTTGCGGTCTGTGAAGATGGCGTGTCGTTGGCATGCGTTAAGAACTGTTTAATGTGGTACTGCTTGTTATAGGGCAAGCCCCAAAACTAGTCGGAGAAGAACATCATAAACCTCTATTTTGATCCATGGCTCTCCTCACTCTCAGGTGACAACTAAACACGCGCAGAATGCGTGGATGAGTGGTGCACCGTGTTCATGATGATTTAGAAAAACATGACTAGTTTTGAACCGAGTTCAACAAGTCTGCGATTAGGCATTCTGAAAATTCTGAAGGCACCTCTCAATCTGTGCGACATTCACACATTGCTTAGCAAAAACGTAAATACAGGTAGGCTATGCATATGATCGCAAGTAATGGGCCAATGTTCGTGATGAAGGCATCATAGTTCCAGACACTCATCCAAGAGGTCCTTATGAATGGTTGACAGGAATCTTGTGGGAAGATGCGGACTGTACTGTGGAGCGTGCCCAATCTACAGAGCGCACAACGATGGTGGAGAATATCTGCAAAAGGTAGCAGAACGTTTCAAGTGCCCGCCTGAGAAGGTTAGGTGCTATGGTTGCATGACTCTAAAACCCGACTGCTGGGGATACGACTGCAAGATAGTTCAGTGCTTGCGAAGCAGGGGGCTAAAGTTCTGTTACCAATGTGATAGATACGAGGACGATTCTTGCGAGAAATTCGGGGCGCATGCGGCTGACTATGCAGAAGATGGCGTGGACCTGAGGGCAAACCTTGGAAGGATCAAAAACGGAGAAATTGAAGCGTGGCTGACTGAAAACGGAGAGAAATATAGGTGTCCCGGATGCCGAAAACCTTTATCCCTCACAGCGATAACTCGAAAGTGCTACCACTGTGGCAAGGATCTTTCTTCAAAATCGACCTGAATCCTGATATTGATGGAATTCGAGTGGAAAGTATTGTGTCCTCGTTGAATGCTGTCTAGCTGATAGCGTGTTGAGGTGTCACTTTTGATCATGGAAGGAATCCTATCAAAGGGTGAAAGGAAGGAGAAGAACTGGAATGGAACAAGATTCGAGTTACCGTATGAACAGGCTGGGGAAAGGTTCAGAGAAGCAGTAATGGGTAGACCCGACTTCGACCCATCCACGTTGCTCATTTGGGGGACGTATATGGCAAAGAGCGTTCTGCAGATCATGGAGGACGTGAAGGAGAACTTCGGACCAGAGGGCCAGAAGGTAGTCAGCGAAGCTATGATAAAAGTCGGATACGACGCCGCTAGGCAGATGTTTGAGCGTGCAGAGTTTCCAAAGGGTACGACAGATATAGAGAAGGTCAGTTTTTCAGCAACTTGGGTTAACACTGTTATTTGGTCTTCGATTGAAAGACCTCGAATCCTGAACTCCGACGAGACAGTGTTCGACATTCTCTGGTGCCCGCATCAAGACACGTACAAACCACTTGACTGTCGTGTGCAGCGCTACTTGGTTGAGGGTGTATTAAAGTATCTCCGAGAAAGGATAGGCTCTAACTTTGATTTGGAGTTCAAGTGGATAATCCCTGCAGGAGCTGAGACCTGTCGATTCAGAATATGGAAGAAGAAAGAAGGCGAAGTAGGTCAATGGGAAAAATACTCTGGGATCCTAGCTCAGAGAGCGCTGAAAAGATGGAAAGCCAAGAAGCAAGAGAAGGTTAGGGAAGAGAAATGACTCTGAATTTTCACTGACATGAATGAATACCTATATTCTTATATTCTCGCACTCTCCTTCAGAGAGCAAAACACCCTTCCTTCATCACTATGGTCAGGAGATCCACAACGCTTCCCACTGCACATGGTGAACGCTGTTTAGTTGCCTTTTCCTGTGTTCAAAATGGTGAGACAGATGAATATGCTTGATTCTCCGAATATCAGAAGGTCTGCATTACTCATTGCTACATTGAGCTCTTTCCTTACACCTTTCATGGGTTCTTCTGTCAACATTGCGCTGCCCACAATTGGAACATATTTCGGAATGGATGCGGTTTCGCTGAGTTGGGTTGCCACGGCATATCTGTTGGCTGCGGCGGTTTTTCTTGTCCCCTTGGGGAGGATAGCCGACATCCACGGGAGAAAGAAGGTTTTCGCGCTCGGCATAATGATCGATACGGTTTCATCTTTTCTAGGGGCGATTTCCGCCTCCGGTCTCATGCTTATCTTCTTCCGGTTTCTGCAGGGAATTGGCGGCGCTATGATATTCGGCACAGGTATAGCAATTCTGACCTCGGTCTTCCCGCCGGAGCGCAGGGGCATTGTGCTAGGGATAAACGCTGCCGCAGTTTACCTGGGGCTTTCACTCGGACCCTTTTTTGGCGGGCTTATTACGCAGAACCTCGGGTGGAGGAGCGTCTTCCTTGCATACCTGCCTATGGACTTCGTAGTAATTACCTCTGTTTTCTGTATGTTGAAGGGAGAGTGGGCTGGAGCAATGGGAGAGAAGTTCGATTTTGGAGGCTCTCTGATTTACAGTATTGCACTGATAACGATAATGTTTGGATTCTCTCTTCTGCCTGGCACCTTGGCTTTATGGCTGATTCTCTTGGGTGCCTTGGGTTTCACGGCGTTCGTGGTCTGGGAATCCAAGTCGAGGAGCCCGGTCCTGGACACGAATCTCCTTGGGCATAACGCGATCTTTGCTTTCTCAAATGTGGCAGCATTAATCAATTACAGTGCGACTTTCGCCGTCGGTTTCCTCATGAGCCTGTACCTGCAGTACATAAACGGGTTCAGCCCTGAATATGCTGGGCTGATTCTGGTATCACAGCCTATCGCTCAAGCTATTGTTTCGCCCATCGCCGGTAAGCTTTCGGATAGAGCTGAGCCACGAATAGTCTCCTCCGTGGGGATGACGTTGACGGTCATCGGACTTTCTCTATTCACTTTTCTGGATGCGACGACAACTCTGCAGTTCATTGTTGCATGTTTGATTCTCCTAGGTATAGGGTTCGGTCTCTTCTCGTCCCCGAACACAAACGCCATCATGGGCTCGGTTGAAAAGAAGTTCTACGGAGTGGCGGCATCATTGACGGCAACAATGCGGCTGATCGGACAAATGCTCAGCTTAGGGATCGCTATGTCGGTGTTCGCAGTTATCATCGGAAGAGTGGAGATCACGCCTCCATACTATCCAGTCTTCCTAGAAAGTGCTAGACTCGCGTTCGCCATTTTTGCCACACTCTGCTTCCTTGGAATATTCGCATCTCTCGCCAGAGGCAAAATGCGGAGAAGGAATTCAACTACCAAGTATACGCCGAAAGAGAAACAAGAATAAAGATCCCAGCGAGTAATAGTTATCGCTGATGAGAGTCGCCTCCAAGTCATTCAGCCTGAATTGAGCAGAATATAATATATTCAGTCTTGGCTTCAATCGGATCTCTTCATGAATGTCAGCAGAGCTGGGAAAACTGGACATGTCTTGGCATGTTGCTACGCTGAAAAATGTGAAGAACCATGGAAAACATACTAGCTGTTCTGGAGACGGCTTCTCGTCGTATGTCCACCAGTTCCCTTAGAACTTAGGTTTTCAGGTTTAGTACCCGATTTTCTCGCGTAGACGCCTCAAGGAAGACTTCATGCTATTGGCGAAACGCTTAATGCGATCCGCGTAGATCGAGGCCGCCTGTTTCTCCACTGATTCCTGTAACTTCGACATCAACTCTGGAAGCTGGTCGCCTAGTTTCTTGAAATCAGACTTAAGATCTCTGGTTACATGAGTGTCCGCGATATACTTGTCTATCAATGAATGAAGCTGATCTATTCTACCTTCAATTAATTTCCTCATTTCTTCGATCGACTTTGCTGCCTCTCCTTTTTCCGGTCTGAGTTTCTCAAGCTCCTTCAGTGTGCCTTCAGCCTGCTTCTCAAGGTTCCTTAGGGTCTCCTTGACCTCTTTTGTAACCCCCGCTAACTTTTCGGTAGGCTTCTTTTCTTTACTCAATTCCTATTCACTTCCTCGTTCTTATTCCTTATATGATCGCGCTCGTTTCGTTCAGATTGGATATGTGGATCGTCCGCAACTCGTTCTCGCTACTTAGGCGACATGGTATTCTCCCGTTTAGATAAAACTCTTACTCTTTTTCAATACGGTTGCGTACGATTCGTTATCTCCATAGGGAAACTAGGCCTGAGACATGCATACAACCCCTCTTGCTTTATGAGATGTGAACTCAGCTGGCTTTTATTGCACTCGACAGTCCAGAATTCATGAGTAAGGGGGTTCTGAATCCCATGGTCATATGAAGAATGCAAAAGTCTCAACAACAAAGGGGAGAGTGTTCGAGCCAAATAGTATCGAAAAAAGTAGAGGATTGAGATATGGTTCCTTTGTGTGTTATTTCTTTTTTGGCAAGAACTCGGTTAGGCCGAATAGTATCAATGCTAAGCCGACTACCGTACTGAGAAAGGTGGGGAAGACAATGCACAAGATGCCGAATACTATTAGAACGATGCCACCTATTATCTCCTTGGTTTCTAATACCATGTTCTTGATTCCCCTCTCATCTTTTGTTGGATTCTTTCTTGTTTATGATTCTTTCAGCTAATAAAGATTTTGTGTTGGTACTGACATCGGGGGACGATTTCTGATTACGTTCAGGTTCCAACCTATTTTTCCTCTCTATTCGGAAGTCCCACCGAGCGAGTTCCCCATTAGTCTATGCACTCACTTCAGTTCTCTCATCTCTTTTCTGGAACTACCAGAACCGAGCACCTAGCTTTTTCGACGACATCTTCAGTTACGCCCCCTAGCAAGAACTTCGAAATCGTTCCCTGTCCTCTAGTTGACACGACTACTAGGTCTTGACCTTCCTTTTCAGCAACATCAATTATGGCATCCGGCGGAACGCCAAATGCAACCCTCTTATCGATCTTCAAATCCTTCCTCACAATCTTATTCAGGGCGTGAGAGAGAATGTGTTGACCCAACTCCTCTGCGGTCTCAGGTGATAATTCATGCAGGGGGCGCTCCTGAACATTGATTAAAGTAATATTTGAGCCCATTACCTTACCGAGTTTGACGGCAAAGTTCAATGCGTTGACCGAATGCTTGGAGCCATCCATGCACACAAGCATTTTGGATAAGGGGGAGACCTTCTTGACGACTAGTGTTGGTGTATTGCTGTGTCTAACGACTTTCTTGGTTACGCTTCCGACTCCATAAGGATCCTTCTCGTTTTCTCCCCGACCACCCATCACGATAAGGCCATATCCGTGGCTGGAGGTTCCAAGGATACTATGTGCCACATCGCTGAATTTCGGCATGCTAGTGCTTACTGTGATTCCGTCTTTGGTTAGAAACGCATATGCATCGTCTATTGCCTTTTTTGCGTTGTCCTCGATGCTGCCCATGAGTTGATTCCTAATATCGGAAGGTATTTGGTAGCCGTATCTTATCCTGGCGTACAGGATGCTATAAGGTATTACATGCATTACTGTAACACTGGCTCCAGTCCTCTTTGCGATTTGTGCTGTAACCTCCATAGCTTGTCGACTGGATTGAGAACCATCCACAGGGGCCAAAATCTTACTTAGGAAGGATTTCATCCAATTTCAAACCTCCCTTAGAGTCTGTTCCATCACTTTCAGTGATCCAAGACTTATTACTCTAGCGTCTAACTCTCCAGGTATGACTCGGTTTCGGCATGATTGCGTTCTAGTTCACGCCCTGCTCACTTCGAAAGTCATTTCGCATGTTGGGAAAAGATGGCGTGCCGTAATATAATCTTATAAGCTTGTGAGACATAAATACCCGTAAGTAATCTTTGAAAGAGAGCTAAGGCTGTTCAAGGAGGGTCAGTATGTCGAGGAAGAAGGTAGAGGAGAAAGCAAGTGAGCAGATCATTTCTCTGTCAGCAAAGTACATGGTCATCAGCGTCCTAGCAATGGCTATCGGAACCGTAAGCTTGGCATATTCATTTCTCCTATTCGTAGTCTTTCACTACTCATTAGCGTCGGTCATAGTGGTTGGCGCAGTGTTCATTGGTCTGGCATTTATCGTCATAGGTATCTTCCTGAATTTCTGGGGTCTCTACTGGCTGCGCAGTGAAGGAAAAAGACTGAAACAAAGGTCGCGGGAGAAATAGTCTCATGAAAGATGCGGAGAGGAATAGTAATGCCTGGTAAGAAGAAGAAGG
>Ga0315309_1001431_pt1 | contig 14261 bp, 14 predicted proteins | sample TDP4_MG_FD_203080 | JGI IMG/M metagenome (GOLD analysis project Ga0315309, IMG submission 203080) | Freshwater sediment microbial communities from Lake Towuti, South Sulawesi, Indonesia - TDP4 | ecosystem: Environmental > Aquatic > Freshwater > Lake > Sediment | place: Indonesia: South Sulawesi... | reverse complement strand
TTTTGCTCCGCAGGCCATCGCCTACTTTCGTCCTCGCAGCAACCTGAAAGCCTTCTTCAAGCAATACTACCGTTATGCCAGAGGAGACGGAAAGGCCGATTTGTGGCGCAAGCGCCATGCCGTACGCTATCTGACCTATTTGCTGGTCACGCCCCTGCTCCTCTTTCTTGGCTTTTGGAGGAATCCTCTCTGGTGGTTGCTTCTGCTTGCTGGGGCGGTAGTCTACCTCTGGACGCCCTACAGAAGGCTTAGGCCCATGATTGCAAGCTATGGCTGGATGGATAAGGTCAGAGCCATTTTGTGGGTCCCCATTATCAGGGTGGTGGGAGATATAGCGAAGATGATCGGTTATCCAGTGGGCTGGCTCTGGAGGTTGAAGCACAAGGGAGAAAAGGGAGTGAAATGGAGGTGAACCTGGTGGGTTCACGATGTGAGGACAGCGTGTACCCGTCTGTCCCTCAAGCCAGGGGAGATCTCGCCAGGTGGGGTCCAAAGTAGAGTCAGACTGCCCCCAAGAAGGGCATCCAAATAACAGGAGAGGTGAAACTTATGAAGGCTTTGAAAATCGTAGTCACTGGCCCTTTTAACGCTGGTAAGACGGAATTCATCAGAACTATTAGTGAAATTGAGGTCGTGGCCACTGAGCGCAAGATAACCAACCCTCTTATGGCGGTGAAGGAAGAGACCACAGTAGCCATGGACTTTGGACGGGTAACTCTGGATGACAAGTTACTGCACCTTTTCGGCACCCCGGGCCAACCGCGCTTCGACTTCATGTGGGAGGTGCTCTCCAAAGAGATGCAGGGCTTCATAGTCCTGGCCGACAGCACTACCCCTGAGAGCTTTGCTGAGGTAGAGCGCATGCTCAAGCTGTTCCAGAAGTACGCGGCTGCCCCCTACCTGGTAGTGGCCAACAAGCAGGATCTGGAGGGGGCCCTCTCGCCGGAGGAAATACAAAAGGCTCTCAAAGTTGAGAAGGTATTGCCCTGCGTGGCCACTGACAAGGCCAGTGTTGAAAAAGTACTGCTCGAACTAACGGAGGCCATAGGCTAATACTCGTCGGGAAACTCGTTCGTAGAGTAACGGCCTCAGCCGTCCCACCAGCAGATGAAGCCACGAGCAAGCGTTTCTCGACAGAAATCGGGCTGGAAAGGCCTGAGGCTCTACTCCGCCTGGCGTTTGGCCTCGAGGACGTTAGGCAATTGGTCAATCTTGGCCAGGACGCGGCTTAACTGGGCGATGTCGGTGATCTCAAGGGTGGCGGTGATGGTGGCCATGTTCTCTTTCTTGCGGGTGACCACGCTGGCGGCGCTCAAGTTGATGTCTTCATCCGCTACCACGCCAGCGATGTCACGCAGCAGGCCTTCTCGATCATAGGCTATGACTCTGATCATCACCGGATAGGTCTGTTGGACGCCTTGTCCCCAATCAACCTCGATGAAACGCTCTGCGTCCTCTCGGCGTAGCATGTTGAGGCAATCCTTGCGATGAATGGTCACCCCACGTCCACGAGTGACGTAGCCGATGATATCGTCACCAGGGAGAGGGTTGCAGCAGCGCGCCAGTCTGGTCAGTAGATTACCCACCCCCTTCACCATAATGCCCGGTGTGGGAAGGGGTGGCGGAGCAACCTCTGGTGGCTTTAGCTCCTCTTCATGCTCCTCTCGCTCAGCTTGCAGGACTTTGGCAGCAATCTGTTGGGCATTTATGTCCCCGCAACCGATAGCTGCCAGGAAGTCATCCACCTTGCCGAAGCCAAAAAGCCCAGCTATCCTCTCATAGCTTTCGCCCTGATTAACGCCGAGCCGTTTTAATTCCTTTTCCAGTTGTTCTCGTCCCCTGGCGATGTTTTCCGTTCTGTTCTGTCGTTTGAACCATTGCCGGATCTTCTGGCGGGCGCGGGCGGTTTTAGTATAATTCAGAACGGGATTGAGCCAGTCGCGGCTGGGGCCACCCCGTTTAGTCGTTAGAATCTCGACCTGATCGCCGTTTTGCAATTGATAGTTCAGAGCGACAAGGCGACCGTTCACTTTGGCCCCCCGACAACGGTGGCCAATTTCAGTATGAACAAGATAGGCAAAATCAATGGGCGTAGAACTGGCTGGCAGATCGAAAACCTCCCCTTTCGGGGAGAACACGTAGACACGGTCCTGGAAGACATCACTCTTGACTGAATCAACGAACTCGCTGGCATCGGCCACCTCTTGACGCCAATCCATCAACGAGCGCAGCCAGGCTATCTTATTTTCGAAAGCCACATCACGCCTGGCCTGCTGTTCCTTGTAGCGCCAGTGGGCGGCGATGCCCAGTTCAGCCGTGCGGTGCATCTCGTGAGTACGGATCTGCACTTCCAGGGGCTTGCCTCCAGGGGCGACCACGGCCGTGTGGAGCGACTGATACAGGTTGTCCTTGGGAGTGGCGATGAAATCATCAAACTCGCCAGGGATAGGTGACCAGAGACTGTGCACAGCTCCCAGGGTCGCATAACAGTCTTTGACTTCGTTGACGATGATGCGTACGCCTCGCACATCGTGGATTTGGTCGAAATCAACTCCCTTGCGTTCCATCTTTTTGTAGATACTGTAGATATGTTTGGGACGCCCTGTCACTTCGGCCTGGATGCCTTCCTCCTTCAATGTTTTCCACAAGATGTCAACGATTTCGGCAATGTGTTTTTCCCTGTCAGCCCGTCTCTCGGCGACGAGCCGGGCTATTTCCTGGTATTTGTCGGGCTCCAGGTAACGGAGCGATAGGTCTTCTAGCTCCCATTTGATTTGCCAGATACCCAGCCGGCTGGCCAGTGGGGCAAAGATGTCCAACGTCTCGCGGGCGAATTTCCTGCGTCTGGAGGGCGGTAGAGCGGCCAGGGTATGCATATTGTGCAAACGGTCGGCCAGTTTGATCAAGACCACGCGGACGTCGTCCACCATGGCCAGGAACATCTTACGCAGGCTCTCGGCTTCCTCATATTCCAGAGTTCGGCCGCTCATCTGGCTCAGTTGGTCAATCTGCTCCAGCTTGGTCACCCCGTCTACCAGTTTGGCCACTTCCTCGCCGAAATCCTGACGCAAGTCTTCAACGGTGACGACGGTGTCCTCGACCACATCATGCAGCAGGCCGGCGGCAATAGCAGCCGGATCCAGATGCAACTCAGCTAAACGCCGAGCCACGGCCAGGGAGTGCACAATGTAAGGTTCGCCTGAGGCCCGCTCCTGGTCAGCGTGGGCCACAGCAGCCAAATCATAAGCCCGCCTGATCAGGTCTATGTCACTCTGAGAGAGGTCTTCGTGTATCTCTTCAAGCAGGGTCTCTACATCCATACTTTACTCACTTCACCGTCTATTCAATATCAGTATATACCAGAAATCAATTTCGCGCAATGATTCACAATGCACGTTTCCTTAAAATTATAGTTACATACCCTCTCATCATCACTTTGGAATCCATCGGCCTAGTGATTCTGACTTGGCTGGTGCTCACACATCATCTCTATCGTTGGGAAAACCTGATAGCCTTTCTGGTTTCTGGCAGGCTCCTACAGACGGGGGAGGGAGGCGAGGAAAAAGTTCGTATCGAGCGTGGAGGGAGGGCTCATGAGAGTCATCGCCGGTGAAGCCAAAGGGCGAAAATTGCTCTCAGTGCCAGGTCAGGCCACCAGACCCATCACCGACCGGGTGAAGGAGTCCCTGTTTAACATCCTGGGGGGACGGGTGGTCAATGCCCTTTTCCTCGACCTCTTCGCTGGCACGGGTAGCGTAGGCATCGAAGCCCTCAGCCGGGGAGCGCGTCGAGCCGTCTTCGTGGAACGGAACCGACAGGCGCTCCAGGTTATCGCCAAAAACCTGAAGATGACGGACCTGGCCGACCGGGCTCAAGTGGTGGGTTCTGACGTCTTCAAGTTCCTGAGAGGAGAGTTCGATGAAAAGTTCGACATCGTTTACATTGCCCCACCCCAATACAAAGGCCTGTGGGCCAGAACCCTGCTGGCATTGGATGGACGGGAACTGTTGGCCGACGAAGGCCTGATCGTCGCCCAGATCCATCCCAAGGAATTTGCTCCCCTTGATCTGAAATCGCTCCAATTGGCCGACCAGCGCAAATATGGCAGCACCCTGTTGTGCTTCTACACTCGACCGGAAACTGGACGATAGGGCTTCTGTGCCATATTGTCAATATTCCAGAACTCTGCTATACTATAATGGACTGCTTCCATACATGCGTTGCAGCCAATCCCACTCTTGCCAGTCAAATAGAGCTGGAAGATGAGGGAAAGGGAATGAAGGGTTCAATACCCCAGACGTTGGGCAAATACAAGATCGTTGAGGAGATAGGGCGGGGCGGATTTGCCGCCGTCTATAAAGCCATTGACACCAGCCTGAATCGCACCGTGGCCCTCAAAGTCCTGGCCGCGCCTCCGCCGGGGGACCCTACTTTCCTGGAACGTTTTTGGCGTGAGGCTCGAACAGCCGCCAACCTTAAGCATCCCAACATTGTAGCCATCTACGAGGTGGCAGAGATTGAAGACAGGTACTGTCTGGCCATGGAGTTCCTGCCCGGTCGCACCTTGGCTCAAATCCTGCAAGAGGTGGGAACACTGCCTCCAAGGCGAGTGGCAGAGATCACTCAGCAACTGGCCTCGGCGTTGGACTACGCTCACGCCCGGGGCTTTGTGCACCGCGACATTAAGCCTAGCAACATCATCGTGGACGATCAGGGGCACGTTACCCTGACCGATTTCGGCACCGTCAAACCGGCTGAAGGGACGAAGCTGACCGCTCCATGGATGAGCATTGGTACGCCCGAGTACATGTCGCCTGAGCAGGTAGGCGGTCTGGTCATCAAGCCGGCCTCGGACATCTACTCCCTGGGCATTGTGTGCTACGAGATGCTCTCTGGCCAGGTGCCCTTCAGCGGTGCCATCCCTCACGTGCTACATGCCCATGTCTACGATCCGCCTCCACCCTTGACCGAACTGGCAGCACAAATTCCCGAGGTGGTGGCGGAGGTGATTCACCACGCTCTGGCCAAGAAGTCGGAAGAGAGGTTCGCCAGCGTGAGGGAGATGGCCCGTGCTCTGACAGCGGCCGTCGAGGCTGCGGGTGAGCCTCCCATGGAGGCAGCAGCCGCAAAGAAAGAGCAAGATAAGAAGACCATTCCCCTCAGCGAGGAGCCGACAGCCCGCCCCGCCAGGCCCACAGGTTTTCCCCGGCGGGTGGTTGACGTCGAGGCCAGGGAGGAGGCTATCAGAAGGGCCATAGCCGCTGAGAGGGAACGAACGACACCCACCGCTGTAGAGAGGCCAACGCCGCTGCCAGGCGTACGCAAAGGCTTCTCCAGGCGGATGGCAGCCATTGGCGGGATCCTATTAGTAGCAGGGCTGCTTGTCATCGTTGGCATCTACCGATCCAGGATGCCTGTAAAGCCAACACCCGTTCTCTCAAGCACACTGCCAACACAAGAGCCCGTAGCTGAAGAAAAAATAGTATGGGAAAAAGACGGTTCGGAAATGGTTCACGTCCCTGATGGCGATTTCTTTATGGGCTCCAGAGATAGCGATGATGCCAGCGCCGATGACGATGAAAAGCCCATGCACTCTGTCTATCTGGATGAGTTCTGGATTGACAAATTCGAGGTGACCAACGCCGATTTCGCCAAGTTCGTGGAGGCGACGGGCTATCAGACGGACGCCGAAAAGGAAGGGCTTTTCAAGAATTGGCGAGATGCTGCCGAAGGCAAGGACAACCACCCGGTGGTCTACGTCAGTTGGAACGATGCCCAGGCTTTCTGCCAGTGGTTAGGCAAGCGGCTGCCTACCGAGGCCGAGTGGGAGAAGGCGGCCCGGGGAACCGACGGCAAGATATGGCCCTGGGGGAACGATTGGGACAAGGACAAGGTGAATTCCAAAGACGCAGGACCTGGCCACACAATGGCAGTAGGTAGCTATCCCGGTGGAGCCAGCCCCTACGGCTGTATGGACATGGCGGGGAACGCCTGGGAATGGGTAGCCGATTGGTATCAGAGGGATTACTACTATCAGGTCGCTCCTGATAGTAGTAATCCCCAGGGGCCTAATCAAGGGACATATCGGGTAGTGCGAGGTGGGTCGTGGGCCCTCCGTCAGGGATTGACCCGCTGCAGCGACCGCTTCCCGCTCATCCCATTGGTCAGCAAGGACGATCTTGGCTTCCGCTGCGCGAGCAGTTCCCCCTCACCTTGATAGTAACGCAGTTCGAGACAGAAACCCCGAGTTGAGCCCTTCATGCTGGAGTTGAGGCTTTAGCCGGTGTATCTGTCATGACCTTTGTCGATTTTTACGCTGTCTCTACCGCCTAAAGGCTCGACTCCAAAGGGGCGGTTGGCGCTTTACAACAATAGGAGGAGCCCTCGGGTTAGCTTAGCCCGAGGGCTCTTTCATTCATTAACTGTCTTCTTGGAAATACGGCTATTGAGCTCCTCGCAAGCGGGGGTCAAAGGCATCCCGCAATCCATCCCCCAGGAAGTTGAACGCTAAGACGGTGAGACTCAAAGCTATGGCTGGGGGGAAGAGCACGTGGGGGTAAGAACGCAGGGCCTGGTAGCCCTCCTGGATCATGATGCCCCAACTGGGAGTAGGCGGGTCGACCCCCAATCCAATGAAGCTGAGGAAGGCCTCCAACATGATGTATCCCGGTATCTGCAGGGTCTCCTGAACGATACAAGCTCCTAAGATGTTAGGTAAGAGGTGGCGAAAGATGATGCGGGGGAGGCTGGCACCTATCATACGGGCCGCCTCAATGAACTCTTTCTCCTTCAGGGAGAGGACCTGCCCTCGGGTGATGCGGGCCATACCGATCCAGTTCAGAGCGCCCATAGCCACAAAGACAAAAAAGAGACCACCGAAGGCTGCATTCAGCCCGATGACCGCCCCGCCCAACCCTGTGGCCTCACCGCGCCGGGCGATAGCCTTGAAGTAGACCTGCAGCAGGATGACAACGATGATGAGGGGGAGGCCGTAAATAAAGTCCACGAGGCGCATCATGAGCTCGTCCACCCGGCCGCCCAGGTAGCCAGAGATGAGACCGTAGGTGATGCCGATGATGAGGCTGACGGTAGCGGCAACGATGGCCACCGCGACGGAGACACGGGCCCCATAGACAACGCGACTGAAAATGTCCCGCCCCAGGTCGTCGGCGCCCAACCAGTATTGGGAGCCTATCGAAGCATAGTTGTCTTTTAGATGGGTAACGCCGAACTCGTAAGGGGCTATGACGTCGGCGAAGACGGCAGACAAGGCGAGGCCGATAATGAAGATACCAGCGGCCTCAGCCAGGCGGTTCCGCAGCAACCGGCGGAAGGCATCGGCCCAAAGCCCCCGTTCTCTCCTCGCCGGGACTGCTAGCTCTCGGGTAGCTTCTGCAACAGCCATACTCTTCTCCTGCCTATTTGTAGCTGATACGAGGGTCTAACCAGGCATAGGTGATATCCACGATCAAATTCATGATCACTAGCAACACAGCATAAATAAGGGTCACCCCCTGAATCAGGGAATAATCGCGGTTGCCGATACTCTGGACAAAGTGCTTGCCCATGCCCGGGATGCCAAAGATGTGTTCCACGACGAAAGTGCCGGTGACCACGGCAGCGAAGAGGGGGCCCAGGATAGTGACCACAGGGATGAGGCTGTTCTTCAAGGCATGGCGCACGATCACCGCCCGTTCCCGGAGGCCCTTGGCCCGCGCTGTACGGATGTAATCCTCACGGATCACCTGGAGCAGGCTGGCCCGGGTCAGGCGGGCGATCTGGGCCGAGAAAACCGTGCCCAGAGCTATAGTGGGCAGGATGGCGTGGGTGATAAAGTCTAAACTGGGCTTAGGGATGAAGCCCAGGAAGAAAGGAGGTTTGGCTCCCCAGGTCGCCACGGGCAACCACTCCAGTTTCAGGGCGAAGACCCACTGCAGGAAGGGGCCCATCACCAGAGCGGGGATGGAAACTCCCAGGACAGCCACGAAGGTGGCGGTGTAGTCCAGCCAGGTGTTCTGTTTGAGGGCGGCGAAAGTCCCCAGTGGGATGCCCATCAGTACGGACAGAGCTACGGCAAGGACCCCCAGTTGCGCCGAGATAGGGAAGGAATCGGCCACGATCTCGTTGACGCTGCGCCCCCGTTGCCGCATGGCCATCCCCAGATCCCCGCGCAGCAGGCCACCCTTGCCAAAGTCCCGGATGTCCATGGTGTCAACAAAGTCGCCCACCAGATAGCGGACGAACTGCTTCCACAGAGGCTCGTCGAGATGATACTTTCTCGACAGGTTTTGTACCACAGACGCCGGCAGGCTCTTGTCGCCCGCAAAGTCGAAGGGCCCGCCCGGGATGGACCGCATTAGAGCGAAGACAGTAAAAGTCAAGGCCAGAAGGACGGGGATGGAGACCAAGATGCGCCTGACAATGTATCTGGTCATTTTACTCTCCTCTAACAAACCACTCCCATGGGAGCGAAAACAGCCAATCAAACTGGATGGATGAGTGCAGAGACGGGCAGCTACGCAGTTCGCTGCGTAGCTGCCCGTAGGGTCTTACTTGGCCGCCTTCTTGGCTTCCCAGTCCAGCGTCCACAGCCAGGCAGGATCGCCACCTCCTCCTGGCTGGAGAGGATGATTCGTTATGTAGGGCTTGAACAGGGTCGGGCGGGTGTAGTAATAGATGGGCGCGATGCCCATGTCCTCGTCAATGAAGATGTGCTCGGCCTCGTTGTATAGCTGCTTCCGCACCTCCGGATCTGGCTCCACCGCGGCCTTCTCGATGAGCTCGGTGAACCTGGGGTTGTTATACTTGGCGTAGTTCTGGGAGCTCTGGGGGTGGAAGACCTCGTTGAGCCAGTTGTTGGCGTCCGGATAGTCGGCACACCAGCCGATGCGGTAGATGTTAGGCTTCTCCTCGTCCGGCGCATCAGGCAGCAGGGTCTTCAGGTAGACCTTCCACTCCTGGGTCTCGATGGTGATCTTGGCCTTGGGGAAGGCCTCGGCCCACATGGCCTGGATGGCCTGGGCAATCTTGGCGTGGGCCTCGCTCACGTTGTGCATCAGGACCAGGTCCAGACCCTCGCCCTCGGGATAGCCGGCCTCGGCGATCCACTCCTTGGCTTTCTTCAGGCCCTCCTCGTAGTCCAGCAGGTACGGCGCGATGGTCATGTCATCCGCCGCGTTGCCGAAGATGCCGGGGCAGACAAAAGTGTGGGCCGGCTTCTGCTCGCCTTTGGTCACGTTCTCGACGAGGCTCTTGCGGTCAATGGCCGCGGCGAAAGCCTTGCGCAAGAGTACATTGTCAAAGGGCGGCTTGGTGTTCACGAAGCCATAGTAGTAGGTGCACAGGTAGGGGTTGATCGTAAACTCCTTGCTCAGCACCGGGTCGGCCTTGATGCGGTCCATGTCCGGCAGCGGCGGAGTCCAACCGGGATCGCTCATGTAGTCAACCTCGCCGGCCTCGTACATGGCCATCTGCGTCGAGCTCTCCATGACGACGGGCCCCTGGATGACCTCGATGTTGCCCATCTCCGGTTCGGCCCAGCCATACCAGAAGGGGTTCTTGACCAGGGTAACACGGGCGCCGTGCGTCCATTCCTTCAAGACGTAAGGGCCGTTGCTGACCATGAGGCCAGCCTCAGTCCAGCGGTCACCGTACGCCTCGATGTTCCACTGGGGCATGGGGCGGGCCACCCACATGCCGGCGATCATGGGGAAGTAGCCGGCCGCGTGCTCGAGGGTGTACTCCACGGTGTAATCGTCCACGGCTTTGACGCCTACCGCATCCTCCAGGGCCTTGAACTCCTCTGCGCTCAAAGCCGTCGGATCGGCGGTGTTGAAGGCCTCAGCACCCTTGATGATGTAGAGGACGTAGGCGTAGTCGGAGGCGGTCTTGGGGTTCAGGGTGCGCTTCACGCCGTAGACCACATCGTTAGCCGTGACCATCCGCGGGTTCCCATTCTCGTCCTTCTCCTCCTCCACCTGGTCGGTAGCGGGGTTGTAACGCACCCACTTGGCGTCATTGCGCAGGGAGAAGGTGTAGACGGTGCCGTCCGCCGAGACGTCCCACCTGGTGGCCAGCTCGGGGATGGTGGTCACGCCATCCACATCGAAGCCGGTCAGCCCCAGGAAGAGCAACTCATCCCCCCAGACCGAGGTGGTGTCGGTGGCCAGGGCCGGGTCAAAGCTGGGGGGCTCGGTGCCCCAGACTATGTCCATGGTCACCTTTTCCTCACCTGGGACCGGTGTCGGGGTCACCTCGACGATCTTTTCGACCTCTTTTTCGACTTCGACCACCACGGTCTCCTTGACCACCTTCTCCACAACCTCCGGCGTCGGCGCGGGCCCACACTGGACCGCTACCATGGCCAGGACCAACGAAACCGCGAGCAGCAACATGGCGCTCTTTTTGCTAGACATTTTTGTTCTTCTCCTTTCCTTTTTATTTTATCAGAGTTGTGGCACTCTCGCTCGCGCTGGATTCCAGACCCAGCACGAGCACATCAAACACCGGTCTTGGTTCCGCTTCCTCACCTCCTTTCATTAGACCTCATCTCTCGTGGATGGGCAACAACGCCTCAAAAGAAGGTTGAAACGCGACGTATCCGGTTACAAGAGCACTTTTACTATACCATAAGCCCCGGCAAAAGTCAAGGAAAATGTGATTACCAATAACACTTACATCCCGCTCTACCCGCCGAATCTGAATCTGATTGAGCGGCTAAGGGATACGCAGCACCTGCCCGGCATAAATGAGGTGGATATTGGGCAGGTTGTTCGCCGCAGCAATAGCTTGTGGTGTTGTGCCATACCGTAGGGCGATGCGGAAGAGGTTCTCACCAGGCTGTACCACGTGAGTTCGCCCACCACCCGGCTGTGTGGTGCCTCCTCGGGGAATGGTCAACCTCTGACCAACGTAAATGAGTTGAGGGTTAGGAATGCCATTGGCTGCGGCGATGGCCTCCACAGTGGTGTTATATCTCAAAGCGATGCGGAAGAGGTTCTCACCCCGCTGGACAACGTGCACGATGGGAGCACCAGGGGTCCCTGGCGGGGTTGTCGGAGTCGGTGTAGGGGTACGGGTGGGTACCCCAGGCGGAGAGGTCGGAGTGGCCGTGGGGGTAACCGTTGCAGTGAGAGAGGCAGCCAGTGTTTGAGTGAGCTCAAGCGGCATCTCCCCAGGGGGAACGAGAGTCGGTGTGGCCTCCACTGCCACCACCGTGGCTCCGGCTGGCGCCTCGATGGTAGGACTAGGACTGGCCAGGGCTAAAGATTCCTTGGCCGGCTTGGGGCGCGTGCACCCCTCGACTACAATGATGGCCACGACTATGGTCAGGATCAACGCAATAGCGGTAGATGCACTTCTTCTCATGGCGTGCCTCCTCTAAGAGTGCTGGACCAGAGCTAGAGTTTCTGTCCAGCAATGAACCGCTTGCGGTGAGGAGCCAACCGCTCACCCACCCTTTCAATTTTCATAACTAATGATACCACAATTAGACAACTCCGTCAAGTGAGATTCTGTCAAGGTCAGGTCTTTCGACAAGGAGTCCAGAATGAGCTGCACTGCCGTATCACGGTTGGCCTCGGTAATCTGGATGAGGGTCACCTGAGGATGGGCCTTGATGGCGTCGGCCCAGGGATGGGATCGAAGCATGATGGTACCCAGGACTAACTTGTCACTCTCGACGGCAGCCAGCACAGCCTCCTTGAAAGCAGCGGAGAAAAGTTCCATCTTGCCGATTTCATCAATGACCACGCAATCGCTGGCCACGATAGCGTGCTGGATAGCTGTCACCCCTACCCTCTCCAGGCTGACCAAATCTACACCATATTTGCTGACCCGGTAGCGACTCCTGACATCAACATGAGCCAGGATGCCTTCTTGTCCATCCAGGGTCACAATCCTGAAGCCCTGGCGTTGGCCGCGCTCCTTTATCTCCTCGGTGTAGAAACCGCCAACACGACCGGGTAAGCGTTTCACCACCTCTTTGATGATAGTGGTTTTCCCCACCCGGGGTCGGCCCATTAGCAAAATCGTCTTACCCATCCTATTTAGACCTGCTACACTTTCAGCTTACAGCCAGTTACGCAACGGCGACAGCTTGATTTTACCCGACAATCCACAACTATGCAAGAAAGAACACTGACTCAAAAGGAGACTCAACGTGGCTATCATCGAACCCTTTGGTGGTTTGTCGAAAGAGGAACGTCAAAAATTCCATGAACTGCTGGCCAGGCTCACGGAGGTCATCTGGAGCAGGAAGGCGAGCAGCCGGACAAACCTACGCTCCGTTTGCTCCCTCCCTCGGACTCTGCGGTTAGCAGGATAAGGCCAGAGGACCACCAGGGGGAAAGCGGGCGGCGGCAGAAAGCCGGGCAGCCGGCCAGGCCGGTGCTCCGCTTGCTCCCCTCACGCCGGGGATATTCTGGGGTTGGCCCCCAACTGCCAGGATTTGAAGGCAATGAGCAAGAGACTTTGAGGGCTGTAACTCGGGCACTGTTGCTTGTGGCCAAAGATGCGGCGACCGCGCTAAGCCAGTTGATGAGTGACATTCCCTCCCGCGAGCAGCATGATTTCCCGGCGTGGTTAGCATCAGCTCGAGCGATCATCGAGCAAGCGGAAACCCTCGTGCCCACGCTGCACCTGGTCAAATAAAGAGATGGCAGCCGGCCGGCAATGCTGGCCTGGGCTGCTTTGGCTTTCCAATCCCTGGGCTTGTCATGATAACCGCAGAAGTAAGGTGCGGTGATGTCGGCGAGCATTGATACATAAGCAAAGCAGGAGGGAGACTATGACTCAAGAGTTAACAATCAGAGACGACCAGGCCCTGGCCGGCCGTGATCCCCTGGAAGTGTGGGACACTGCAATCGGCCGCTACCTGGAGACTCGTAAAGGTGGGATTGAGGGGAATACTGCCAAGACCTACAGGCGCACCTTGCAGGCCTACAAGGATCTTGCCCTGGAATCAGGTCTAAATCCCTGGGGCGCCGATGCGCTTATCGCTTACAACAAGCTTCAGAACGGCCTGATAGATGACCTGGCTGCCGACACCATAGCGTCAAGGTTGACTCATATTCAAGGCTTTTTCCGATGGGCTTTCATACACGGCGCGACACCCTTGACGCCCGAAATGGTCAAGGGGTTCATCCACAAGCCCAGGGTCAAGCAACTATCGCCCAGAGATATCCTCGACGTCCTGGAAGTTGAGGCGATGTTGAAAGTGGCAAGGTCGGCTGAGGACCCGGCACACGCCAAAAGGGAACATGCCCTTATTCTGGTCCTGGCCGATGCCGGCCTGAGGGTGAGCGAGGCAATCAGCTTGCGAGCTGCCGACATCTATCTGGCCGGCGGCAAGTGGTATCTGCATGTCAAGGGAAAGGGCGACAAGTCCAGAGAGGTAGAGATACCCAAGGACCTGGCCAGGGCGTTGCTGGCCCTGAAGGTTGCGGATTTGCCTTTGCTGAACATGTCCAGGGTGACGGCTTTCCGGTGGGTGAAGCAGATTGCAAAGAAGGCCGGCGTTACCAAAGACGTGAGCCCTCACACATTGCGCCATACCCATGCCCACAACCTGCGCTTGCGAGGCTACAGCCTGGAAGCTACCAGTTACCGCCTGGGCCATGCCGACGTGAAGATCACGACGCGGTACACCCGGCCGGCTGAGTTGGCTCGAGCTGAGAAGCTGCCGGCCATGCCCTGGACCAGCACCCATAAAGAGGGTGATGCCCAGACCAGGCTATTTTAGCTCTGGCCTTGGTGAAACATAAGGTGGACTTTTGTTGCAAAGTTGTCAATAATTGACTTCTGGTAGTGGCCCTTACCAAAAGCTAACTGCCACAGGTATGCAGATTTGCACAATCAGCACGGATGTGCTAAAATAAAGTGAGCCCTGCGACGTGGAGCGTCCAGGGCGCCGGCCAGGGACGGGCACCATCCCCGGCAGAAGCAGTATAGCACAAATGGCCCGCCTTGGCAAATCGCCGGGGCGGGCTTTTTGGTTTTCTGGCTTTATTATGATAAGTCCAGAGCTCACGACAGGAGGTATTCATGACCATTCATCTCGATCTCAACGATCCCTACTGCCAAGAATTCAACGAGGCCATTGCCAGTATCCTGGTAGAGATAGCTCAACGGCAACAGCAACAGGAGATAAGGCCGGCGCAGGCCGGCAGCCAGCTCAAGGAAGAGGCTGAAGAGGCCTCGACCGATGAAGATAGCCAACTGTAGCAAAAGCCCAGGGCTGTGTCCATCAAATCCCTGGGCTT
>Ga0315309_1001428_pt1 | contig 14278 bp, 14 predicted proteins | sample TDP4_MG_FD_203080 | JGI IMG/M metagenome (GOLD analysis project Ga0315309, IMG submission 203080) | Freshwater sediment microbial communities from Lake Towuti, South Sulawesi, Indonesia - TDP4 | ecosystem: Environmental > Aquatic > Freshwater > Lake > Sediment | place: Indonesia: South Sulawesi... | reverse complement strand
GCACAAAATGGTGATACCATCAACCTCCGCCGCTCCATTGCCCGATATTTTTCTTCCTTCGATTTCGATGTCATTTATGGGCTTGTAGGTTGCATGGATACCGATCTCTCTATAGGTCTTCACGGGCGCCTCTAACATTCTCTGGTAGATTGCCTCAACCGAAGCAGGTATTACCTTTCCTCCCCTCCGACCTATGAGCTGATAGAATACTTGGTTTGAATCCAGGTAAACTGCACCGCCACCCAGAATCCTTCTTACTACTGGTATCTTCTTCACCTCACAGTACCTAGTATCCACTTCTTTATCGACTTCCTGAAAGTAACCAACACTGATAAGAGGGGTCTCTGGCCAGCATATGATCAGCGTATCCGGCACTATTCCCTTACTCCTAGCTATAGCTACAGCTTCGTAGATAGCTTGCGTAGCTACAGGCTGAATGCCACTTAGGTCAACGAGTCTCCAAGCCTGATCAATCATCGCAATCACCAAGTTACGATCTTGCTAGGGGAGGCATTAACAGAGAATGCATTCAAATTCATTATATTTTTTTCGAGCGAATAAGGAAAAGACAGGGTACGATGAAGAAGGACGCTACCGGGTAGGTTGTCAAACGAGTGATATGAACGACATCTTTTAAGCGACACGAATCTAGTTATTGTCTACATAGAGGCTGAGTCTACTGAATCACTTGAATGATATGAAGAGTTTCGTGGAACAGTCTCAATACTTATCAACTTAAGTAAGGCCGTGTGCAGCACTAGGCAACTTATGATATGGCGTATTGGGGGCTCATGTGCGCCAATGTCAAACGAAATGTTCATAGTAAAACCCTGCTCAACTAGGGCGGCTTTTGAAGGCATCCCAAAGCATCAGGCTAAGCTAAACCTCACTGATCGTTCAAGAAGGCTTCTGGATAAGGGTTACGAGTTGATAGCTGTAACAGACTACGTTATTGTAGCTAAGAAAGACTACGAGTTCACTATATTCCCCTCAGGGAAAGTCTTGGTCAAGGACATAGACGACCCTGACTTGGCTAAAACGTTACTCGAGACACTTTACGGAGACCTCAACTTTTATGAACGCTAAAGTTCTTTGTCTGGTTTCTGGCGGCATCGACTCAGCGGTTGCCTGCTACATGATGATAAAGAGAGGATTCGATGTAGCAATACTTCACCTCAATAATTGGCCTTACTCAGACAGGAAAAACATTACGAAAGTTGAAACTCTGGCAAAGTTACTGAAGGAATACTACGGCAAACCTTTGAAAGTCTACATCGTAGGCCACGGCGGGAACCAGACTGAGATAATGAGAAATTGTGATAGGCACCTCACCTGTGTACTCTGTCGAAGATTCATGTATAGAACAGCCGAGCAGATTGCAGCGAAAGAAGGATGTCAAGCTATAGTAACAGGGGAATCAATTGGTCAAGTCGCAAGTCAAACTTTGAAGAATTTAGCAGCGATCAGTTCAGCAGTGAAGATGCCAATTCTGCGCCCATTAATAGGCTTAGATAAAGAGGAAATAGTGAACACAGCAAGGAAGATAGGGACCTATGATGTCTCAACCTCACCAGGACTCTGCTGCACCGCAGTCCCAAATAAGCCCGCAACAGCAGCGAGTCCCGAGCGAGTAACTAAAGAAGAGGGAAAACTCAATATTGACGCGATGATCAAGAGGACCCTCGAAACACTTGAGCTAAGACTTATTTCATAGTTAGGCAGGAATATTTACTGTATCATAGTGGAATTGGGGCTGCAGAAAGTTATTGTACCTTTCTTAGTAGAACGGGCAAACAAGCCATCGCGGATCGCAGTGAAAGAGGGACAAAGCATTGAGAATAACCGTGAAGTTCCTCGGACCAGTCAAGGAAATTATCGGTGAACCAGAGAGAGAATTCGATCTTAACAAGGGGACTGTAGGAGAGCTCTTAGACAACATAATGAAACTTTATCCAAAAACGAAGGAGAAATTGAAGCCAGCAGGAGTATTCATCAAAGGAAGAATAGTGAAGAAAAGTGAACTCCAAGTGCCGTTACTCAAGGAAGGCGATGAGGTATCCCTTGTTCTCCCCGTGGCTGGAGGTTGATTCAAGATCCTTGCACCACAACTTCGCTACACAAACTAGAGTGAGGAGAACTTTCGAGGTTGGCTTCCTCTTAATCATAGTACTTCTGCCGACATACTACATCACAAACGCGCATGTAGCCGTTGATCCTCTGACCAAAAGAACAAATTCACAGAGTCCCTCATCAGAACTGCCTCCAAATGGAAAAGTAAACCAACACTTCGTAAACAAGGCGACTTCGCCTGGTATGGAGATGCGCAAGGTTATCGTATTACTTGCACAACTCAAAGACAAAACCAATTCGACATCTGTCGCGGATATGAACTCATTAGTGTTCACAAAGATGAGGTCATACTTTGAAGAGGTTTCATATGGCAAGATGACGGTAACAGGAAACATCACTGACTGGATATATATAGACAACAACACGGTGGACTACGGAAAGAACACAGGTAGTGGATCTAAAGGTGTTGACGACACTGACGGAGATGGAATCCCAGATAGCTGGAAGCTAATACGAGACGCCATAAACTGGACCGACGGATTCATCAACTTCACTCAATATGATGACGTAATTGTTGTTCACTCAGGAGGAGACGAGGCGAAGACGCACATTCCCGATGACATATGGTCATCCTCCTATAGTGGTCTCGACATGGCGACAAACGACAATATTACCATAAGTAAGGCAATTCTGATCGCCGAATCTGATCCAATGGGGATATTCGCCCACGAATTTGGACACGAATTAGGTCTCCCAGATCTGTATAATACAAGTGGAGGTCCAGAATACGTGGGTCCTTGGGACTTGATGGCAATGGGAGCCTGGCTTCCAAGTTACCAAGGTACGTCTCCTTCGCATCCAACATCCTGGAGTAAGATCAAGCTGGGATGGATCTCTGAGAACAAAGCTTCGACTGGTCGGGTCATTGAGAAAGTAATTGATCCGCTTGAAATTCAAGGAAACAACTTGGCAGCTCTAAAGATACCGATAACCACTGACACCTACTATTTGGTTGAGGTCAGGAACAAAACCGGGTACGATTCTTACCTACCTTCAACTGGCGTTCTGATACTCTATATCAATGAAAGTCGCTCATCAGGCGAAGGAATAGTCACGGTAAAGTACTCTCAGAACCTGTATCAGGCCACGTACACTGTAGAAGCTGGCAAGAACATGTTCATTGACAACGAAAGAAACATTAACTTGACCGTTCTGACGGCGTACGCGTTTTCCTACAAGGTTTCAGCAAACCTGATTCGTGCTGACACTACCGCCCCGATCATCAACGTAATAGAGCCTGTTCCTTGGGATTGGCCGACCTCTCGCGCTGCAAGAGTTAGCGCCGTTATAACCGATACTGGGCTTAATTCAAGTAGCGTCAAGAACGCATCTGTCGTATACTCATCTGACGGGAGGAAAACCTGGTATCGAATTCAGATGATCCCAAACGAGAGTGACTCTTTCTCAGCTGTGATACCTCCGCAGAACTCTTCGATAGTCGAGTACTACGTTGAGGCGTACGACTATGCGGGGAATATCGCAGTCGCTAAGAATGGCAACCAAGCTTTCATGTATGGCAGTGTCGTCCAGACAGTGGTAGTCATAACTGTGGTATTTATCGTAGTCTTTCTAACTTTGATTGCTATCATGTACCTGCGGACGACGAGGAAGGCTCACCGGGAAGAGCGAAAGGCAACCTTGGAACTGGCTCCCTCAGTTGGTCTAAGGATTAATCTTAAGTAGAACTACATTCAAATTCTTAATCACTACCACAATACTGATGATGTTGGCCTGCTCAATGACCGTCTTCCACAGGGGGTGTTATGAAACCTTATGATTGAGATTCTCTACAGCCCGATTCGCCAGATCCACATAATAGAGGTTGTTAAATTCGATACAAAAGAGGAACTAGCGAACATAGCGGCAGTCCTCTTCCGGATAGGTCAACCCAGCGTACTAAACTGGGCCGATGGAATAGTCTTTACAGGAGTACCCATAACTCCCACATCAGCACCCATGTTCAAGGAGCTTCTCCAAGGTCACAGCTACTGGCTAAGCATAAGTTACGCGCCGATGCCTCAATTCACAGACAAAGTGAGTGTCGGAACGGTAGATGTGCCAGTCATTGACATGTCAAGAAGCACGGTAGCTCGACAAGTCGTAGGTTGGCTTAAGAAATGGAAAGGGGAACAAAAAGAATAGTAGCCCCAGAGAAACATCGACAAGGCAGTCGACGATAACGAAGATTTCTCTTCTAGTTCCTCTATTGTTTCTCCTCTGGAACCAAGAAAATGGCGTCGGCCCCTCTCCGCCCTTCTCTTCCCTCGCGTTTCTTCACCAGCAAACCTAACCTTACCAAGCTGTTCAAGGTCGCGCTGGCTTGTGGTCTGCTTATCCCAATTTTCTCGCTGACCTGCACGGCTGTCCCTCTACCACCGAGCTTGAATATCGTCATCAATGGCTTACGTAAGTGATCGGGCAAATCCAGTAGGGTTGACACATCTACGCCCTTTGGGAGATACTCGCCTATTTCCCGTTCTTCAGCACCGACCTTAGTCTTAGCTCCTCGTTCTGCCTGCTCTTGGAGGCGATCTAATATCTCTGCAGAGACACCTAACAATTTCTCCAATAGAGAGGCAATCTTGTCTAACCGCGCTACTACAGCGTTGTTTCCCTCATTGTTGGAAGAAGTAGGAAGTATCAGTGGAAGCGGTGATGAGGATTTAGATGGGCCTCCCACTAGTGTATTTCCCTCCAAACCGATAAGGGCAGACGACACACATATCTTAATAATCCTCAACGTATATAATAAGTTAATTGTGTCCAACACGCAAACAGGTTTACTTGGAAGAGGGACTTCACCGAGGAGCAACTTACCATGAGCAGCAAGAAGAATGCACACGAAAAGGGACGGAAGTTAGCCGTCTCAGTTCACAGCTACAAGGGTGGAACGGGCAAGACTTCAGTCGCAGCGAACCTATCCATATACCTTGGGCAAGTCGGAAAAAGGATTCTTCTGGTTGACATGGATTTCAGAGCCCCAAGCATCCAAGCCCTTTTCGGAATCGATGACGATGATGTAAAGGCATACATTAACGACTACCTATTCGGCAAAACTGAGGTAAATGATGTCGTCATCCACCCTGAGAAGATAGATTTGCCCATCGATGTCATCTTGGCTGACTCCGATCCTCAGTCCATAGATCTCATTACCTTGAAGTTCTTAACTGAACAATGGCAAATGAGTGCCCTGGCGAAAGTGAGTAAGCTAAAGGGCGTCGCTCTGGATGAACTGAAATATGACTATGTCGTCTTTGACACTAGTCCAGGAGTCGCTCATTCCTCAGTCAACGCAATGGTCTCAAGCGACAAACTACTGTTGCTTACGAGGATGGACGGACCGGACCTTATCGGCACGGAGAAATTGATCAAAGGTTTTTATCGTCAACTCCAACCACTTGACCCTCATGTTGTAATAAACTTCGCCTATCCAAGCGCAATATCCAAGGAAGAAGACAAGGAAAAAATGAAAAGAAACCTTCAGAAACGATTAAAGTATCCAATAGTAACCATAATTCCATGCCTATGCGACGTGATGCTGACCAAACTCGACTCCCTATTCATACTCAAAAACCCAGACCACATCTACACCCAATGCATTAAGGAGATCTCGAAAGTACTGCTTTGAAAGGATGACCCCAGCCCAGAACGACGAATAGGGAAGATCTTACCGTAATCTGTTTCTGAGGTTGTACCGTCTATTGAGGTTCCAGACCCCGCTCTTAGTCTTATTAAGGATGCAGTTTTGAAAGACTATACAAGGGGGTCCAATAGTGCCTGTCTCCCATTTGTTCCTCTATCTCTTTTCCCCTTCTTCATGCAACATTTTCTTCGAGAAGGGGATAGTAGTGGACCCCCTTACCTACACCTTCTTATCCCCATGTGCGCTTTGGAGCGGGAGTGTGCATCAGAAGACTTGAAAATCCCCTCTAATAGCCCAATAGATGTTCTGCTTGATGGAGGAGTTAAGACAGGAATAGTAACTCATGTCTATGGACCCGCTGGATGCGGAAAGACCACACTAGCGCTGCAAATATCGATTAGCGCGGCGTTGCGCGGATACGAGGTGATATACTGCGACACCGAAGAAGCGTTTCCAGCCACTCGACTCCTGCAAATGCTGGGGGATCGTGAAGACACGCGCATAGTGCAGAGGATCACCGTCTCTCAGCCCATCTCTTTTGACGAGCAACATGATTACTTTCTAAGGTTGGGGGCTAAAGGAGGTAGATCGTGGGGGCTTCAGGACCTAAGAGTTGTGATCGTGGACACGATAACAAAACACTACCGTACGGAATACACGAGAAAGCCTCACGTTAAGGTGTTCCGGAAGCTGGCCGAGCAACAACTCCCAGCGTTACTCAGGGCTGCAAGAAAATTTGACATCGTCGTACTCCTATTGAATCAAGTCTCATCAGATACATCTAATGCGCGAATTCTCAAACCAGTTGGAGGAGACGCGATCTCCAGAGCAGTAAAATATGAAGTGAAACTCGAGAAGGAAGAGAACTCAAACATTGGATGCGCGACATTAACAAAGACCCCCTCACCCATACAGACCGGAAAGAAGGCCGAATATGCCATCACAGAATCCGGCATAAGTCAACCGACGCCACACCCACACACTGACTGAGGCTGGGCTATTTCGTGGTAGATGATGTACTCGATCGGGTTTGCCCTCCTTCGCTACCACTATTTGGAGCTGCCACGAAAATTCTAGAATCAACTTTTATCGATTCTTCTTGAAGGCTTTCTCGAGGAGTTTTCTGCAGGGGCAGAACTCCCAAGGCTTAAAGTCTTCTTGCATTTCCATGACGGGCATGCGTGGATGTTCTCCCTTTTCTCCTTCTTTCTCACCGCCCATCATGTTCATCATTTGCGCGATCATAGAAGACATCGCGCCTTCGCCACCAAACATCTGCGACATCATGGTTGGCATCATGGAACCCAGCAATTCTTGTTTGTCTTCCGCGGTCATTCCTTCTGTCATCTTCTCCATCATTTTGGGCATCATTTGCTTCATTAGCTCTTTCTTCTCTTCAGAAGTCATGCTCGCAAAGAATTCGTCCATCATCTTCTCCATCATACTCTGCTTTTCCTCTTTGCTCATCCCTCTCACCATTCGCTTCATACACCACTCCTTTAGTCCCAACGTATCTCCCTTCATTTTCTCAAGATGAAACATGATATATAACTTTCTCCATCTGAAAAAACGTCTTTCGGTGAAATCGGGGTACGAACCTTGCTCTGACTAGGGTAGTTGGTAGCCCGGGATAGGTTCAAATATCGGTTTAAAATATCGGCGTTAAGACGGAATTCGGCGTCCTTTCTGGAAAATGTTTCCAAAATGAAACTAGAATTAGATTTGAAGTGGCAATTGGACAGCTTCAAACTCTCGGTTCAAACTTCTCCTAAACACTATCGGTTTGCAAGTAAGAAATAGCTTAACCATGATAGAAGCAATCAGTTCTCACTCGTGTTCCCACTGCAGATTCGAGGGTTCGCATCATTAGCTGCTGTTTAGGCAGAGCCGTCGCTATCGAATCAATAATCGACGGAGTTGAATTACGTCATTAGGTATTCAATAAAACCTATATAGTTGCGAACAAGCACTCAGTTGAGGAAGAAAAATGCCTAGGTTTGAAGAACAGATCAAGAAGACAGTTCAAACTTTGGAAATGCAGAGCATGCCAATCGGAGTAAGTTTCTCTGAACGTCCTGATACACGAGGCGTCGAAAGACGACTGAGGATTTGCGATGCTCTTGATGTCGTCAAGCGAGAGAGTGCGATAATCAACCTTTCAAAGGAGAATTACACTTGCCGTGGTGGCAGTCACATTGTAGGTTGGCAAGCTCTTTCTTTGGAAGAATTTTCAGCCCTTTTTCTAGCGGCCAATGTTTACAAGTCAAAAGAAGTTGCAGAGGCTTCAGTGGGTAAGCAACTTAAACCAGTATATAGAGGCAAATTTCTTGTTTTAGGTCCTCTTGATAAGTTCGAAACAGATCCCGACATAGTTCTTTTTTTCGTGAACCCTGCACAAGCAGACAGAATCCTAGGTTTGGCATGCTTTGAAGGAGCCGAACCCTTCATGCACTATCCAGCCAGCACCGTATGTTCCACCATCAACAACACATTATCAAAAGGAAAGCCTGACATAAATATCATCTCGATATTCGAAAGAACGAGACACAAATGGTCTTCAGATACACTTATAGTGACTCTACCTTTCAAGGATTTCATGACTGCCCTGAGAAGCGTTGATTACTCCGGCTATGGAAAAAAGGGTCCATCATAAAATAATAATGCAAGCGAATTGTAGCCCGGGATACGTGACTTATCTCGTTTAAATATCTCACATTGGATTAGATAGATGTTTAGACGCTAAAAAAAGTGGAGCCAGAGGGTAGTTCAAAGATCGAATGAAATTATCGGAGTTAAGAAAGAACTATCGATCCTTTTTGAAAGCAGCCCAGAAACGAGTTTAAAAGAAGATTTTAAAAAAGCAGGTGCAATCTTTTTGAATGTGTATCTATGAATGATTTCTATTTGTGCAGACATACGCAAGCGCAGTAGAACGTAAGCTACATAACCAAAACAAGCAATGCGTTTCCACAAAGGTTGTCGAAGATTGGAAAAAGTTTCAATTCGCAGACTTGAAGATGAAGACTTGAACTTTGCATATGAAATAGTTGCTTTGGAACGGTGGAATGTCCGAAGAGAGGATCTTAAGCGAATGCTAGCCTACGAACCAGACGGCTGTTATATAGCTAAAACGAAACATGGACCAGCAGGCCATATTTTCTCCGTCAGTTACGGAAGACTTGGATGGGTAGGTTTACTCATTGTGAGACCTGATTGTCGAAATAAGGGAATAGCGACGCGACTAATGAAAGAAGCAATCAACTATTTGTTAAGCCGAAAAGTGGAAACAATAAAGCTGGAAGCTAATCCCGAAGTGGCAAATCTTTACCGCAGACTTGGCTTTGTAGACGAATACGATCTACTTAGACTTGTAGGAATCAACAGAAAACCCACTTTTATACAAGACAGGCACATGTACAAGATGAGACCTGACGAAATATCTTGGATCCTTAAATTTGACGCGAAATATTTCGGAGCTGAAAGAACAAAAGTCCTGAATAAGCTCTATCAAGAATACTCTAATCTCTGCTTCGTCTCATACATTGGAACTGATATTGTAGGTTACATAATGTGTCGAAAAGCGAATTTCGGATACATAGTAGGACCTGGTGTATGCTCTCCACAGAACAAGAAAGTAACCAAAAAGCTCCTGACATCATGTCTCTCACGAATAGAGCAAAACACAAAAGTCTTCCTAGACACTCCAGCTTTAAACAAGGCTACCCTCGAAATTTTGCGCAAATTCGGCTTCAAGCAATATTCAAAAAACATTCGCATGCGTTACGGAAAAAAACTTGATGATTACATAGAGGGAGTATTTGCCATCGGCGGACCAATGAAAGGCTAGCTACCCAAAAAGAGTAGCCACCTTGAGTATTTCTACTCAAAAATATCCACAAAAAGACCGTAAAACGAAATTTTGAAGCGGTAGCCCGGGAGAGATTTGAACTCCCGTGTAACCTATTCTTATTAGCTAATTTGAGTATAAAGAAAAAGGGAACTTGTGCACCCCGTGAGGGGTGTGCGTGATCCCTCTTTTTTTTCACTGGTTAACCTTGGGTTCACGCCGCCGCGCAAGCGCTTACCTTCAAATTCTGTAGTAAGTTAATATTTGACTTATGAAGTGGGAATCAACATCTAGAATCGGAAAAAGAAAAAGGGGATTCTACGGGAGATGTCTCCGTTTGAGCTGAGAATGAGCTAACTTGTCTTATAAGGAACTGGGTGTTGATCTGGTCGTGTTGATCAAGACTACCATAGCCTACTGAGAACTCATCCTCTCCGTGACTAGCTAGTATTTGGTGTCAGTTATGGGCTTACTAGGATTTCTCTTCAACAAGCGATTCCTGAAACTCGTCTTCATTATTGCCTCAGTCTCAATATCCCTACAGTTTATCATACTATTCGCTTCATTTGCCAGTGGCCTCAACTGGTTCCTGCAAGTGATTCTAGCAACATTTACACTAGTTGTATTCACATTTTTCTCCATCAGGTTTGAGCGGTTTAGATTTCTGTCTGGTCTGATGAAATTCCTGTGCTTTACCGTGGTTCCATTGATCCTGGCTTTCAGCTTCGTGTTACCAGCTTCAATTCCTTTTCCGTTAAGTGCCCCAGTGAAGTTAGGGACCCTATCTCTTCCTTTCGCGACTTATGCTGCATACCAGAAGAAACGGTGGATCTGGAAGAAGTCTCCATTTCTCAGCGGCGGAGGTCGACGCTATGGAAGACTCTCGGGTGACGCCTTACTTCCTAAGGCCCTAGAAGAAGGGCACGTTCTCTACGGTGCTGGAATCAAAGGATTCAAAGTAATAAGGTTTATCGAAGTCGATGACCAGCAACCTGATTCTATCGACGGACATGTTTCGACCGAAACCCAGCTGCGAGTGATAACTGCAAAGTTAAGCAAACAGCTCACTCTGATGAAACAATATGGGATGGAGATGAGTTACGAGTTCTATCTCCAAAACGGGTCACTGCAAGGATTCATAGGATTAACGGGCGAAGGCAGAAACTATCGCGAGGTGAGGACACGCATCGACGAGTTCTCTAGAACGCTAGCCGCTAGCTTGAGGTCAAACGACGAGACCGCGAGCGCTGCCGCTCGCCCTGTGGAAGACAATAATCGAGCTAAGAGGATCCTTGCGATGCCCCTGTCTGCAACTCTTGAGGATCTGAAACGAATTGAAAACGATAACTACAACGTGAAAGTATTCACCTGTAATGACTCAGAAAGACCGATTAGGCTTCGCTCAATCCATCTGAGCGGTCTCCCACTGGTCAACGAAGGAAATGACTTCAGCATAGTTGACGAATTCGCCCAGACAGCACTAGCACGTAGGTCTTCACAGAATGTTGCATATGTTCTCCACATCAAAGCCTTGTCCGACCATATCATAGACCAAGAATTGGCGAGAACTAGTAATGTCTACCAGCGAGCGATGACCGCCTTCGTTGAAGAGATAGGAAATGGATTGTTCAGCGGAAAAGCTGGAAACAAGATGCGGCTTTTCAAACGTGGAAACACCACTCTGGACCCAAGGAGAATCTTGGAGGAGGCAAAAACCAAGTTTCGGCGCCTCAAAGAGGCTGAAGAATCAGGATACTTCGAAGTTAGCCTGACGATCATAGGAGAGCCGGCTTCCGCAGAAAGCATCGCGAGAATGATAAAGAACAAGCTAACGCAGGCCAAGCCCGACGCGGCACTCTCCATTATTCGCTCTTACCCTGCATCGATCCAAGGCGTGATAAGAAGAGACCTAACACTTCCATTGGGAAGACTCAACGGACAAGAAGTAGAGTTGCTGATAACTCCCCCAAACAAGTCCTCAGAACCTGTAGCAGACAGCGGTGGACGCCCATCAGCAAGCACGTCTACACCAATATTCCCCGAGCGACCTACAGCATCAAAATACGAGCAATCAACAAACAAGTAATCGTCTTCAGAATATGATTCCAGCGAATCAGTGGAACAGGGGTGAAGCGAGTTTGGTTCCTATTCACACTATACTATGCTTTGTTGCTTGATTCTATTGTTCTCCTCTTTGAGTTCCTGATATTTCTTGGAGAACTCCACTAACATTTCAGTCGCCTGATGGGTCCGGCCGAAAAGTCTGGCAACGCTCTCATCGATCTTCTCATAATCGACGCTTTCTAGTCCGTTCTTTTTTCCAATTTGATCGGTTCTTCTTTCATAATCCTTGATTCTCTTGGAGAGGTCGCTCAGCTTCTCTCTGAGACCCCTGACTTGGCTGCTAAGCTGCTCATTTTCTGCCTCAGCGCCCATGGCTTTTTCACTTAGTTCTTTGACAAGTTCTGTCAAGCGTTCGGAAAGATTCTGAGCAACATTCAACACCAGAACACGTTGAAGATGCAGAAACAATTGCCTCAGGACACGTTTCACTCTGGCAACAGTGTCTACAAAGAATTCTCCACCACAAGGATGACCTAGTACTTCTCCTTCCTTGTGCTCAATCTCTCCTAGAATTCTGTCAAGTTGCCTCGTCAACTCAGCTTCCACCTTAAGCAACTCAACACTGGCAATGTCACTGATAGCATCGAAAACAATTCTCTCAACATGAGTTTCATTGCCAAGATTCATCGATGCGAGTTTCTTTCTATCGGTCAACATCGTTTTGATCAGCTCGATTCAGATCCATTGCTTGCTCAGCTGAATGTGAATTAGCGGGGCCCATAGATTCTTCCGACTGCACATCGCACGGATCAGTATGCATTGTATTTAACGCTAGACTCCTTTAGCTCACAGTTCTCTTCTCAGAGAGTCTAGCCTTGTTGAATCCATTCTTCTGAACCATTAAGATAGCTTCTTGCTTCACCCTTTTTGCAGCCTTAAATATCATGAACTTTTCATCTCCATTCGACGCTGAAGCAAGGAGGCCAAAATGATCTTTGTGCAAAACTGATAGAAGACACCTCTCGTGGTCGGTCATTGCGATAGTTGCACTCATATTCTTCTCAGCGCTCTCCGTAGGGCTACAACCCACTTTTTGGTCTCCTGAACCAAATGGAACACCAACAAATGGTTGTTCATCCAATCCCCAATCATTTTCTCCTCCCTCGCCTTGGTTCTACTACCCTACATCCTTCATTCACATTCTGATCTTGTATGATCTCTCAACTGGTGCGCAGGTGTTCGCAGATAAATGGGGTCCTATTCTGTCCGACTGTGGCTACAATGTAACGTTGCTCTCAATCCAACAAGCAACAAGCAACATCACCTTAATGTCTCATTACAATCTGATTCTAGTTGACCACTCATGCGGGGGTGATGGTGGAGGAGAGATAAGCCCAGTAGAAGCGAACGCGCTATCTGGGACGAATAAGCCTTTGGTCCTTCTTGGTGGAGCGCACGGAGTCATTGATAGGCTCACAAACTATGGAGGAGAGATGGGACGAATCAGCGTTGCACGAACGGTCCAGAAAGCCCCTGATAAAGCTCACCATGAGATCTACATATCTCCCTATCTCATCACGGAAACTGCGGTTGATCCTCCGAACTCGATCGAGATATTCAACCAAACAGTGAGCCTTGAGTCATACCCTGAAAATGTAGTCAACAGTCTCTACGATTTCGGTATCGTTGATGGAGCTACAAAACCCGTTATCGGCGCACTTTTCAGTGCTCTTGGCAGTCCCGGGCGAGTCTACTGGTGGGCCTTCCAGGATCCCTCAAAACTGAACGTAAACGGAAAGCAACTCTTCATCAACACGGTTGAGTGGATGGGCGGATTCACAAATCTCGAACACCTATACGATTTCATTCAAGGAACTGAGAGTACGGACCCGTCAGAGTCAACTTACTGGATGGGCGGATTCGGGGACTACTTTGAGCCTCAGATATCTGCGACATACTACGCCTATGAATCACTCAGACTCATTGGACGGCTTGGCGCCATCAATACCTCAGCACTAGCTGACTGGCTTACGAATCAGTGCTATTCTCCTGCTGGGGGCTTCTTCAAGTCCCCCTTCAGATACTTGTCGTTGTCTTGGTTCGGAGTTGTTGAGACAGGGATGGCCTTGCAGATCCTGTCCGAACTGGGAGCGCTGAACAAGGTTAACCTGACAAAGATATCGACGTATATTAAATCATGCCAAGTCATAGATGGGTTTGTCCGCTATCCTGGCGACAACTCGAAAAGCATCGCGAACACATACTGGGGCCTAGTTGGGTTAAACATAACTGGCTCAGTCAACAACATCAACAGGACTGGTGCAATTAGCTATATTCTGTCTTGCCAGAACATGAATCCACTTGATACTGCCAACTATGGCGGATTCGCCAACTCACCTGGAGCAGCGTCTCACGCCAGCTACACTTTCATGGCCCTAAGGAGTCTCAAACTACTAGGCGCAATGGATTCGGTTAATCAGGTCTCCATTGAGGACTGGTTGATGAATGGTTACGTAGCCTCAAAGGGAATGTTCTACGAGGAACAAGTCGCATTTCAACGCTACCTAGTGAACTATGGGACAGGCTACTCTGTT
>Ga0315309_1001427_pt1 | contig 14279 bp, 12 predicted proteins | sample TDP4_MG_FD_203080 | JGI IMG/M metagenome (GOLD analysis project Ga0315309, IMG submission 203080) | Freshwater sediment microbial communities from Lake Towuti, South Sulawesi, Indonesia - TDP4 | ecosystem: Environmental > Aquatic > Freshwater > Lake > Sediment | place: Indonesia: South Sulawesi... | reverse complement strand
TTACTTAATCAGGATTTATCCTGAGGTCTATGTAGCTTTCAAGAGGGTCTGCGACGCCAGCGGCTACAGGCGCTTGAATGAGGCTGTTTAAGGCTTGATGCTGAAATGCATAGATGCCGGTTCGTTCTACCGCCTATACGCGATAGGTATACACGGTTAATCCGCAGGGTCAGCCTCTTGAAGAAGAGGACTGAACTCAGAAAGAAATTGGGATGGGAAAAGAAGAAAGCTGGAACTAGGCTTCAAGCTGCATGAACATGAGCCGATTAGGGATGACGGGGCGGATGACCTTAGAAGGGTATGCGGGAAGGATCTTGAATTGTCAGCTCCCTCAAGGTTCTAGGATATGTGGAAGACTTTGCAAGATAGTTTCGTGACTGTCTCACAGCTGACGAGTTCGGGTTGAAGAGAAAGCCAGAAAGAGAGTAGACCGTTGATGAATAAGATGGAACCCTTGGTTTCAGTGAATATTCCGACATATAATTCTGAAAGAAATTTAGATGAATGCTTGCGATCTGTTATAAATCAAACATATCGCAATATTGAAATCATACTTATCGACGGTTACAGCCGGGACCGAACGTTAGAAATAGCAAAAAAATATAGCGCCGAAGTTTACTTTGGCAAGATGCTTTCCGAAAGGCGCAGAATAGGCGTGGAAAAGAGCCTTGGTAAATATATCTTTTTGCTGGACTCAGACCAAGTCTTAGAGTCAGATGCTGTAAGAAAATGTGTAGAGAAATGCGAGAAAGAGGAGTATGATATGGTAACGCTTTTTGAAAAATCGATCGTTGAAAGGAACACGTTCGTTGAGAGGATCATAGCCTATGATAAGTGGCTTTTTCATTCTCAACATGACGATCACGCTATTTATGGTACAGCTATCCCCCGCTTTTTCAGAGCTAGCGTGCTTAAGAGAATCGACTGGCCTAGGGACTTGCTCACCTTTGACCATACTTTCTTACATTACGAAGCCGTAAAGACCGGTGCTAAAGCCTGCTTTATGGATGTGCATATTTATCACCATGAAACTTCCTCACTCGCCCAAGTAGTGAAGAAGTTCTACAGCTATGGTTTCTACTATATTCCAGCGTTACGGAAAGATAAAAAACTCGTAATTTTTCATAGCATGCCAAGAAGAGCCTATTTCACAAGGAGGGCCTTAAGAGACCCTTTGCTGTTCGTAGGGCTTTTCTTATTATACTTAGCTAAAGTGATTGCAGCCATCGCTGGGGCCTTAGCCTATTGTCTAATAGGCGGCTCCAGTAGTTAACATGGACTAAGGCGACATGCATTGAGGAGGAGTATAGAGATGGAAGGCGTCATAAATGAAAATTGACACCGCGGTTGTACTCGCTGGCGGACCCGGCATGCGTTTGAGACCTGTCACGGAAAGGCTTCCGAAGGCGCTGGTCAAGGTGTATCGGAAACCATTATTGCAGTGGGTAATTGAGTGGCTACGAGATAATGATGTTAAAGAAATCGTCTTAGGGGTGGCGCATTTGAAGGAGAAAATAATCGACTATTTCGGTGATGGGACGAATTTTGATGTCAATCTTAGGTACAGCGTTCATACGATCGACGGGGGAACCTGCGAAGGCTTTCGACTTGCTATTAAAAGGCATATCAAAAAAGACGTGTTCTTTGCTCTAAATGGAGATCAGATCACTGATTTAGATCTCAGTGATCTCGGAAGCTTCCATGAGGAAAACAATCCAACGGTGACAATAGTTGTGACCCGTCCTTCGTGTCCGTTCGGTCACATACAGGTTAACGATCAGAACGAAGCGACAGAATTCTTAGAGAAGCCTCCTTGTCCTGTTGCTATGTGTAGTGCGGGAATCTATGTGTTCAATCGCGAGATATTCGACTGTCTGCCGAAAAAGGGAGATGTTGAAGATTCTACATTTCCAAGGTTGGCTAGAGAACGCCGTTTGAAGGTGTATCCTTTCAATGGTTTTTTTGTAACAGTCAATACGCCTAAGGATTTGATTGAAGTAGAGAACCAGTTAAGGAGGAGGATTACTTCATGACAAATGTTCTCATTACTGGATGTACGGGGTTTATTGGTTCTAATCTTGCCGTTAGACTCGCTGAAAAAGGCTATAACGTTTACGGACTTGTGAGACATGCCTCTAGAAGAGATCTTCTCCCACTTCACGCTGTGCTTGATGAGATTCACTTGGTTGAAGGCGACTTAACGGCTTATCACTCGATTCGTTCGGCTGTAAATGTAGCGCAGCCTCAATTTGTCTTACACCTTGGTGCGCTGACGCCAGTGCGTATGTCTTTCGAAGATCCTTTTCCCTATATTTCGATTAACTATGAGGGTACAGCCAACGTTGTCCATGCAATTTTGGACAGCGCTCGCCAGGCGAGATTGATCTTTGCTTCTACAGCTGAGGTCTATGGCTGGCAAGGGGAACGCAAACCCTTCAAAGAATCAGCCCCCTTGAATCCAGCTTCCCCATATGCTGTTAGTAAGGAAGCGGCTGATCAGTATGTCAGAATGGCTATGAAGATCTATGGCTTAAAGGCAACCATATTGAGGCCAAACAACACATATGGTCGGCTTTCCGAGAAAGGTTTTCTCGTAGAATACTTGATCTCACAGATGCTTCATGAAGAGACATGCTATATAGGCGCTCCAGAATCCGTTCGAGATTATATGTTCGTCGATGATCACGTGAATGCCTACATACTTGCGATGGAATCTGAAAGGGCTGTGGAGAAGGTGTTTAACGTTTCGCCTGGCAACCCCGTTAGCAACCGTGAATTAGCTCAGCTATTGGCGAAGACAATTGGATTTGACGGAAAGATAGTTTATGGAAGTTATCCGCCGGGATATCCGCAGCGACCGGCCGTTTGGGACCCTGATTATCTTGTCCTAGATAACGCAATGATACGTGATGCCCTAAATTGGAAACCGACCGTCAGTCTCGCAGAAGGCCTTCGAAAGATTGCTGATAGATGGAGAGACAGGCCCATGGTATGAAAACCAATTTCTATCAAAAAGTAGGAACAGACAAGGCAGCTATGCGATTCAGGGAAATAGAAATTATCTAAGCGCGGTGAAAGGAAAAACGACCGATAGACCAAAGGTGTCGATAGTCATCCCAACATACAACAGAAGGATGTCGCTCAAGGGATGTCTAGATTCGCTAATCAAACAGACCTACAGAAATTTCGAAGTGATCGTAGTAGACGGCGGGTCCACCGATAGCACCAGAGAACTTGTTTACGAATACTCGCTTAAGCTGCCTATCATATTTTCAGTACAAAAAGGAGGATTGGTCCTCAAAATGAATGAAGGATTAAGAATCTCGAGAGGCGAAATTGTCATCCGAACCGACGATGATGTGATAGCCGACTCGAATTGGTTGTGGGAGATCGTAAACACGTTCGCCGTATCGCAGAACGTAGGAGGAGTGACGGGCCCAACAATAATTCCTGAAGATAGATTACAGAACAGGGATGTTTTCACTTTCCTCCGTAAGTTTGCAGATGAAGGGCTCCTTTGGGAGTTAGCAAGATCAATTTACATAAAGATATTCCTCGAAGGAAAACCCCATTATGTAGGTCGCGTTTTTAAGTCGGGTGCGTGGGCTCCAGGGTCGAATTTCCCTACGAGCGCCAACATCAAGAACCTGGTCGACGTCGACACCCTCGAAGCTTGTAATATGGCCTTGAGGAAAAGCCTGATCGAAAAAGTCCACGGTTTTGATGATACTTATCGAACTCTTGCGGAATGGTCCGAAGTGGATCTCTGTTTTAGGATCAGAAAGCTTGGCTACAAGCTGATATTTAATCCAAAAGCAGTAGTGTTTCACATGGTAAGTCACGCTGGAATCTTTATCGAACGTACACACGCCTACGACCGGATGGTGAACTTTATTCATTTCTATCTAAACCATATCAAACCGAATACTCTTGATAAGGCGCTTAGGTTTGGACTCTATCTAGTTTTCCTCAACTGCTATTGGATGTATAAGTTTGCGCGTAGTGGGAACCCAGACTATCTGACAGGCGTGTCGGGCACAATTGCTGGCTTGCTGAGGAAGGCAGATCGAGCGCCCGAGTAGGTCTGGTGACAACACGTGAAGAGCGTATATGCACTCTGCATTAACGATAATCTTTATGATGCCATGGAAAGACTTATTGCGTATCTAGACTTGCCCAACAAACTCAGAAAGATATGCATAAAACTCAACCTGTGTGAGTATCGACACAGAGAAACAGGAGCAACATCTGATCCGCAAGTTGTCGAAGTACTGCTAAAAACCTTGCGTCAAAGATACGCTTCTTCTGAAATCTACCTAGTCGAGAACGACGCTACGGGCGTATCAGCGGACAATATCTTTGAATTTCTCAAGGTAGATAAACTCGCAGCGAAGTATGACTGCCGCGCGGCGAACGTGGCTCGGTTAAACTGGATTGAAAAGACCATAAAAGGATTGCATTTTGAGAAGATTGATATTCCTGAGCTCCTTGAAGAGTGTGACTTGTTTATAACTCACCCCAAGCTCAAGACCCATGGCGGAACCAAGATGTCCTGCGGTCTAAAGAACCAGTTTGGTTTGCTGAGACAAAAAAGGAAAATAGAATATCACTCGTTTCTGGACGAAGCTATTGTCGATGCTAACCTTGGCATGAGACCTCAGTTAAGCATAGTTGACGCGAATATCTGCATGGAAGGAAATGGAGGGCCGGTCTTTGGTCTTCCGAGAAAGCTGGGATTATTGATTGGCGGAGCAGATACTGTTGCGGTTGATTCTTTTTGTGCGAAGCTCATTGGGTTCGACCCATACTTCATAGGTCATATTAGGAAAGCGGCAAGAAGGCAGATAGGCCAGATGAGCTACCATTTGGTCGCGGATTTTGACCACGGAGATTACAAGAAATACAGACTCAGATTTAGTCACACATTATTTTATCTTTTGAAGTTTGTCAGAAGGGAGTTACAACGATAAGGGTCGGCGTTATCGGGGCTGGTTTCGTCGCGTATAACTATCATCTACCAAGCCTCCTTACGAGTAATGACGTGCGGGTTGTGGGAATTTGTGATTCTAACAAGAGGGCATTGGATCACACGGCGAATACGTACGGCATTCGGAACCGGTACACTGAGGTAAATGCTCTCTTGCAGAGTAGGGACCTGGACATGGTCGACATTACTACACCAGGCTTCACGCACTGCGAACTCTGCCGGATGGCTATTGAGAATGGTCTCCACATTCTTGTTGAGAAGCCCGTGACGCTGTCCGCCCAGCAGGCAGAGGAATTGAACGTAAGGAGCAAGAATAGCGGAGTCAAAATATGCGTTATGCAAAACTACCGTTTCCGCGATGCGTTAATCATGTTCAGGAAGCTACAGGAAGAAGGCAAAATCGGAGAAATAAGCCATATGATAACGCTCCATCACGGAGGAACCATTTTCGCGCAACCTTCTTGGATCTGGAAAGAAGAGCTGAGCGGCGGGATCCTATACGAAAATGCTATCCATGCTGTGGATCTTCACGCATGGCTATTAGGCGAACATAAACGAATAATAGGAGTTAGATCAGTTTATAATGAAAGCCTTGGGCTCACCACTTCGATACAGGCGTTAGTGGAGCACCGGAATAAGACATCTGGATTCCTAGACTTGACCTGGTTTTCTACATCGATGTTCTTTCGAAGCGATGTCCTTTCCTCGATAGTGGATGTCACTATAAAGTTGCAGCCTGACGGAATAGTTGTGCAATCCGGAGAGCTGGGACCTCTGCAAGAGGCCCTAGCAGATTTTAGAAGAGTATGGAACTTTGGGAAAACAGTTCTTACAAGGAGGTTTAAGCAAGAGTCCGTGGCCCCGCACTGGAGGGTGATAGCACAATTCCTCTCTTCAATAAGATCCGAGAGTGATGTTCCAGTTACAATAGATGACGTCATGCCTACGATGCGACTTCTTGATGAAATAAATCAATACGTCAAAAGAGGTGCGCCAAATGAAGAAAAACCTAGGCTGCCACTACGAAAGAAAGAGAAAAACGAGTTATGAAGTCACAACACTAAGACCAATTGTTGTTTTCTCCTAGGTCGTAATGTGGGTGGGCTACTGTGGATAACATGCCGTTAGTCTCCGTGATAGTTGTGAATCACAGTAGCGGACGATATATTTCGCGATGCTTAAGCTCTGTTCTAGACAGCGATTACTCCAAGATTGAACTGACAGTTGTTGACAACGGTTCCACTGACGGCAGCATCGAACTGGTTGAGAAGCTGTATGGCAAGGACACTCGCGTTAAGATAATCCGCAACAAGACGAATCTCGGGCCTGCCGTGGGCCGAAATATTGGAGCAAGCTTGGCTAAAGGCAAATACCTGGTATTCCTAGATGATGATACCGAAGTTGAAAGCCAATGGCTGACGGAAGCAATAAAGACAATGGATTCCGACAGCACGATAGGAGGTGCTCAATGTAAACTGCTGCTAATGGGTAAACGTGACCAGTTCGATTACGCCGGGGACTACTTGAGCCGATACGGCTTTCTAGTTCAAAGAGTAGATTTTGGAACGACTGACGAGGGTCAACTGGATAGAGTTGCAGAAATATTTAGCGCGAAATCCGCCGGCATGATTGTTCAACGTCACGCCTTCGAGGATATCAAAGGGTTCGACGAGGACTACTTCATATACATGGAGGAAACGGATCTGTGCTGGAGAATATGGTTGAATGGTTACAAGGTAGTGTTCCTACCAACATCTGTTGTTTACCACGACTTCGGCAGAGCGTTGAAGCTTTCATCAAAACGCACAAAGTTTTTGGCCAAATATCATGGAACTAAGAACTATATCACTACACTGCTGAAGAACCTTGAATGCAGAAATTTGCTAAAGATTCTTCCAATACATGTAAGCCTTTGGGTTGGAATTCTTCTTTGGCATGTCATTGGCGGTAGGCTGAGTGAGGCGAATCATATCAAAAGAGGCATTCTGTATAACCTAATTGGCCTAAGGCACGTCTGGGCGAAACGAGAAGCGATTCAGTCTTCAAGAAAAGTGCCAGACAGGCAAATCATGCCACGGATCATGAAAAGTAAACCTCTCACATACTTCTATCGCAAGCTCACGTATTCGGGGTCAGGATGGAGAGCGTAAAATGATTGAACATGGTGCTTCCGGAGCTTTAACGGAGAAAAATTGGCTTCTAGAAATGCTAAAGAAGTTCGACCACCCCTCTACTGCGCTGTGGAGAGCAGTGGAGGCAAGACACATTCAGGCACTGCTTTCCGAAATGGTCTTCGAAGCCCCGATCTTGGATCTAGGATGCGGCAACGGTAAGTTTTCATCAGCTATTTTTGCCCCGGAAAAATTGGATATCGGATTGGATACTTCTGAGTGGGATATAGCTAGGGCGGGGCAATCTACCGTATACGAAACGGTCATGGTGGGTGATGCAAGATGTCTTCCGTTTCAAAATGAGAGTTTCAACGTTGTTTTTAGTAATTGTGTACTAGAGCATATCCGAAGAATCGATGAAGTCCTTAATGAGGTGTCAAGGGTATTGAAAGCAGATGGGGCATTCATATTTACTGCGCCAAGCGACTCGTTTGGCGATTATCTATTTGTCCATGTCTTCCTAGAAACAATAGGTCTGAAGAAATTCGCTCGTTGGTACAGTAAGAAGAGAAACCAGTTGTTGAATCACTATAATTGTTACGACCCTATGACTTGGAAGCACAAAATCATGAATGTTGGTCTAAATGTATTAAAGGCTAGGTATTATCTTTCAAAGTCCACTGTGGAAATTTGGGATTTCTGGGCTATCTGCATATTCCTTTTGCGAATACTTGGTGTATTTAAAACTAGAGCCTCTGCGTTGTTGTTAAGCAAAAGCCGAAAGATACGGATATCCGTTTTCCGACGAATCCTCTATGGCTATTATAGCCAAAATCGAGAAACCGGAGGGGCATTATTAATTGTCGCAAAGAGAACCAAGAACAAGTGATCTCACTCGTCTATGGTATGGAGAAGCCTATGAGTCAGATAAATATATCAGGTCAAGATACATCGAATGTATATCGTTGCTTTCTGACTACATTAAAAATGATGTCAAGATACTCGACATTGAAGGGTATACAGCGAAGCTCTTAAAGTCTTGCTCTCTTCTGTGGAATATTATGATATTGAGTTTGAAGATGCATTGCAAAAAGGGTCCGAAGTCATAAAGTTGGATTTGGAAAATGTTGAGATGAGAATGAGAACATTGCTAATGAGTATACTTGAACACAAACGAACGCGTTTCCTAAGTCGTTTAGATGGAAAAGACCTTGTCTTAGATGTCGGCTCGGGCAGTAAACCGCTTCCGAGGGCAAACATTCTTTGCGACCTCTCTTTACGTTATGATGCTGAAAGGTCAGATCGCCCCTTAAAGATAAACGGGAAGCCCCTTATCGTTTGCGACATTCAACACTTGCCGTTCAGGGATAAGCAGTTTGCGTTTGTCAATTGCACCGCCGTTCTGGAACATACGAAAAGACCCAGTCGAGCCATCGAAGAGCTAAGGAGAGTCGCGAAGAGGGGATATGTCACGTTCCCGACATTCCTCTGTGAGGTGATGTATAGGCAATCATTTCATAGATATGTGATCAGGCGTAAAAGTGGGAAGTTCGTTTTCCAGCCGAATACACTCCCTTATTGCACCTTCTTTCATGCGGCATCCAATAGAATTGTTATGTGGCGCCTAATACAGATAGCCATTAATGAGATGACCTCGGTCTTCACTACAAAGCTGTTTTTTGACGATCAAGGATTCTATTCGGCATGACATAAGGGACGTCAGAAAGGCGCCCATCAAGCTCCATGTGGAGGACGGCAAAATCATCGCAAAGATACTCACGGAGAGGAGATGAGAAAGTCGATGAGACCAATGTTCTATGGTATATTAATATTCTTCGGCTCAGGGGTCCTATGGGTTCTCTTCAGTATAATTGCTGGGTTTGGACTCGCTTTCTCGGGGCAGAGTCCTCTAATGCCTTTCGTGACGCTCTTTGGGCTACTATTCTTCTTCAGCCTTCCCGTAAACAAGAAATCATATGCGAGCCCTACCTCTATATCATATCCTAGCGAGCGATGTTTCGAAAAGAATAGGTTCAGGTTTGAATCACTAATCATACTTGTTTTTTACTGCGTTTTAGCCTTCATCGCCTTCAGAGGCATTTTGCTACAAAATGGAACGCTTGGACATAATTGGGATTGGTCCATACCACCATTATCGATTCAGCTACGGAATAAGGCAGACAACGTTTTCTATGTCTGGAAAGAGTTGTCGCTCGGATATTTCGGGTTCTTGGAATTGAGTACAATTTTTTTCACCTTTACGTTCTCTGTCCTCGGCTATGCCGGTATCTCAGGGGAATTCGTTTCGAAGTTTCTCCCATTTATTACGATCGTTCTTTCTGGAACGAGCATGTTCTATCTTGTTGAAGATATTTTATTAAAGAAAACCAGCAAGGCTAAAACTAACCTCGAAGGAACAATTTTCTTTTCGTCTTTGATGGCAGGTTATTTTTATGCTTTATCCCCCTTCTTATTTTGCGAGTTCATAGGCGGAGCTGCGACGCAATTTTTCAGCTACTCTTTCTTGCCGCTTACAGTCCTACTATTCAGAAAGGTAACCGAAGATTCCAAAAAGGCTCACATGATATCTACGGCGATTGTATTGAGTGTCGTTAGCATCTCACTACAGAACTTGCTTCTGATATCAATTATCCTGTCTTTGTATGCGCTAACTCGCACGAATCCGCAAAAATCCTTTGAAAAACTAGTTGCCACATACCTTTTATATCTTCCATTCAACGCGTATTGGATCTTACCTACCTTTTCTTCCTTGGGTGTCGAACTCCACTCCTACCTTGCGGGAGGATTCTTTCTGCCGAATATTGAGTTTTCCGTTCCTTCACTCGTGGAGATATTCATGGGAACAGGATACTTTAGACCATTCTTCATATGGAGCATTAACCCGAGAGTTATCGGTATCTGGTTACTCTGCTCGTTGAGTATGATTTGTCTCTTATTTGCATCAGTGTTTCTTGTTATTAAGAGAGATAAGGAAAGTTTGTTCTGGTCCATCTTACTGCTTCTTTCTTTTGGCGTAGCTACTGGTGGCAAGTCTCCACTCGGTGGTTTAATAATATGGATGTATGAGAATATCTCAGTTATGATTTTATTCAAATCTCCACAGCACTTCATGGTATTGCCAACATTATTTCTGGCAATACTTTTAGGGATTGGCGTTTTCGGTCTCATACATAAGATTATGTCTGGCTTGACCAAGAAGCGTTTTTTGGTTTACCTAATACTTCTTGTCATTATTACAGTTTGGATATCCCCATTTTTCACAGGCAATCTGGGAATGAATTACTTGGAAGATCGGGGAGGAGGAAATTTTGTAGCAAACTTTCAGCTATCTCCGGGCTATGTGGATATCCTACATCAGCTTGATAGCCAAACCGGCGATTTCAGAGTTTTGTATCTACCAGTGTCCGGATCCCCTTATTATCTAGAAACTGAATATCAAAGAGAAGGGCAAGGAGGAGACCCGATCGTAGTTTATTCGCAACATTCGACGATCGTCTCTGATCTAGCCCCATCTCCTGTTGCACAGCAAATTGGTCTTTTGTTAGAAGAAACGCTTTATCGAGACAATGTTCCAAAAGACGTTTCTAAATTGCTCGGCCAGATGAACGTGAAATACATCATATTAAGGAGCGATATCCGACCACATTTTAGTCCTTTCGTGAATAGCTGGAACCATTCTTGGATTTATCGGTTTCTCAAAGAGAATACACGAATTAGTTTCGTGAAGGAATATGAATACATATCTCTTTGGGAAAACCTAGATTTTCTACCTCATATTTTGGTCCCTAACGGCGTCGGCTACGTCGAAGGCAATCTCAGCGCAATCGCATCGCTGTTAGATGCAAACATTTTCGACCCTCACGTAGCATATTTCTTTTCGAATTCAACACCAGACGAAAGCAAAAACGCTATTTTAGCTCATTCCACGACCCTAATTATTTACAAGGATGCGGTTGACACCTGTGCCAAAGAGGGATGGACAATTATTCGGGATGGCGGTTTCAACACTCTAGGTACCGTGTTTGCAAAACATCCGAATGCGAGCGTTTCATATAGTTTCTATGCGCCTGAAGACGGTGTCTATAGAATCTTCGCACTTGTCCGTTGGGATGGTGCTAGAGGAATGCTGAGATATAAAATAGATGACGGTGATTGGTCTGCACCAACTACACCTTTCTATGGAAAAAAAGGTCAGCTGCAACCATTCTATTATAAAAATCTCATGCTCGGTGAATCTATTCTTTCAAAGGGAAACCATACAATGGCTTTGATGAACTACGTGGATCTCAACATCTCTCCGGGATACCAGAATATAGCCTCCATCTTCCTCATTAAATCGAAGCCAGCAAACCAAACGACAAATGCTGGCATAACTTTCGAGAAAATCAATCCAACCAAATACATCGTACACGTTAACGCTTCTCAGCCTTTCTTCCTGGTCTTCAGCGAATCTTACCACGAAGACTGGATAGCCAATGCTGACGGACAAGAAGTTCCAAACGAATACCACTTCACGGTCAATGGCTATGCGAATGCATGGTATCTTAACAAGACGGGCTCGTACAACGTTACTCTAGAGTTCTGGCCTCAAAGACTCTTCTATATAGGCGCTGCAATATCCATAGCAACCTTCACTATATGCATGGTGTATCTAGGCAAAGACCAGATTAAGACCCTACCTCAAACAATAATCAAGAGATGCGGAAAGAATCTTAGCAGAAACAAGCACTAGACAATATCCGAGATTCCAGTCTGCTACCGAATAGTTCTGCGTAGAGAAGGGTTCTTCGGCTGCTTAAAGGGAGGATTTAGGAGGCTGATAACAAGGTACGAGACATTGCCATAAACCTTTCTTGGATCCTAGCCTCTGGTAGGTTTGATAGGAAGCGACAAATAGTCTGCGAAGGCTCATATGCTAGAAACTGCTGAGAAGACTGATCCAGTATGCAATCCAGCAAGGCTGCTAGAGGCACTTTATACCTAACGATCCAGCAGCTTATCCAATACCTAGCAGCCTTCATCTTCTACGTTGGAGTCGCAAGATTCATTACACAAGCGGAAGTCGGCTTATGGTCTATACTGACAGCCTCAACAGCCGTCTTCACAACCCTAACACTTCTAGGACTCCCAGTAGCGACTCAGAAGTATGTCTCAGAAAACTATGGAAGAGGAGACCTCGGCGCAGCAGCCTCAATCTCGCGCCTCAGTTTCACGGTCGTAGCGCTATCCACGCTGCCAGCCCTAACAGCGGTCCTCCTCGTCTCACCATCTCTCTCGACACTCGTTCTCGGAGGAGACAGATACGCAGTTCCGTTTATCCTAGTCCTCTCAACCTCAGCCATACTGAACTTCACCGCTCTATACGGAGCCGATATGCTCGGCTTAGGAATGTACCTAGAAGTCGCAATCCAGAACCTAGCCTTCATCCTCATAAGCAAGGCAACAGGATTAGCGTTAGCCTACGTAGGCTACGGGCTACACGGACTAGCATCAGGTTGGCTGATCGGCGCTCTATCCTGCCTTATACTCTCAATCTATCTAATGCGAAGGAAGCTTCCTAAACCAAGCAAGCAAATTAGACAACTATACGGAACAATCTTCAGATACAGCTACCCAGTCTGGATCTTAGCCATAATAACTCTGGCTCAAGGCTGGGCAGACATCACAATCCTATATGCTTTGACAGGTCGAGCAGCCGTCACGGGGATCTATTATCTGGCTTCAGCTGGAGCCACACTCTTAGCGATCTTCTGGATTGCCATCTCAATGGTTGTACTGCCGCTCATGTCCTCTGAAGAAGCACGTATAGGCAGACAAGCTGTACCAAACATATACAATGCCTCAAGCCGCCTCCTAAACATCCTAATCCTACCTATAGGCGCCAGCCTAGCAGCAATCTCGCCGACGGCCATCACAATCGCTTACGGGCAAACCTACATCGAAGGATCCTTCCCCTTTGCTCTCCTAACAGCAACAGCGATACTCCCAGCATACGTCTCAATAAACACCTCAACCCTCCAAGCCATAGCTGAAACAAAAGTTCTAGCGAAGATCGGCGCAGCCTCAGCGATCATCGACATAGCACTCGTCGCGGTTCTCGTCAAACCCTTAGGAGCGAACGGCGCAGCTTTAGCCAGAACAGCGATGTTTCTAACCGCATTCATACTGATGCAGAAGACACTTGCCTTGAAAGCTCAGATCAAGATCGACCTCAGCCACTTCGCAAGGACGATGGCTCTGGCCGCAATCGTCGCTCTACCGCTCGCCGCAATCGACTATACTCTCACTTATCCGTATCCGATCAACCCGATAACGAGACTCATCCTAGAAGGAATCTCCTTCCTGACGGTCTACACGATCTCACTGAGGCTCTTCAAGATCGTCGAGAGAGGAGACCTGGAGCTTCTAAAGAAAGCACTTCCACATCAACTCGAGAAGATTCTGAAGATGCTTGAGGGCCTCATCATTTATGGGACGCCTCCATAGTGCAATCGTCGGAGCCGCCAGACTGGTGATAAGGCAAATATAACCAGTGAAAAAATGGTTCCTGAGTATCTCCCTCTGGTGGAAGACTGGAGGTGCCTAAGACCCATCATCCTCTGAGACTGGGTTGCGGCTGAGGGCTGTAAACGTTTATATGTATCGTATACAAATCTCCCTCAAGGCGTAAGGCATGACGGAAATCGTTTCCACACGCGTCTCCGACGACCTAGCTAGGGATCTGAGCAAGATCGAGGAAGTGGAGAAGGCTGATCGAGCAACGGTCGTCAGGAAGCTTCTCGCGGCAAGTGTGGCGGAGTGGAAGAAGGATTATGCGCTTAAGCTCTACAGCCAAGGGAAGGTCACCCTCTGGCGGGCAGCCCGATTGGCAGAGGTAACGTTACGAGAGATGATGGAGCTAGCGGCTGAAAGAGGCATCGAATTCAAGTACACCCTAAAAGATCTCGATGAAGATTTAGCTGCAGCCCTTAAGGAGAAGTAGCGTTGGTTGTATCCGATGCAACACCGCTGATCTATCTTGCAAGAATTGGCAGAATACAACTTTTGAAGAACCTGTTTCAAAAAATACAAGTGCCCAACGAGGTGAAAGTCGAGGTAATTGACAGAGGCAAAGAGAAGAATTATCCTGACGCATACGTCATCGAGGAAGCATTCAATGA
>Ga0315309_1001424_pt1 | contig 14287 bp, 15 predicted proteins | sample TDP4_MG_FD_203080 | JGI IMG/M metagenome (GOLD analysis project Ga0315309, IMG submission 203080) | Freshwater sediment microbial communities from Lake Towuti, South Sulawesi, Indonesia - TDP4 | ecosystem: Environmental > Aquatic > Freshwater > Lake > Sediment | place: Indonesia: South Sulawesi... | reverse complement strand
TCAAGAGCATCTCTTAAACATACGGAACCAAGGACCTTTGGGCTTTAGATGTGAGCATAACCATATTTGTCAAAGAACAAAAATACCTTTTAAAAAACATTTGACCTGACTTAGGAAATCTCTCCCCCAAGAGGAGAGGGAATCAAGTGATATTTTTCATTTTATCTTCGGTTTTCTTCAATATCTCGTCCCTTATCGTTGTTATGTTTCTTGAAAGAGAATCTATAGCCTTCCTTTTCTCTTCCACAAACTTCGTGTCTTTAATCCGCTTTAGATTAATCTTTACATTGAGTTCTGCTCCCTTCAAAGCAGCCTCCAATAATCCTGCAGCAACACCGACATCGCTTACCAGCCTCACGTTCCCTATCTCCACAAGACGTCTTGCCAAATCGAGACCCTGCCGGCAACAGCCCGCTACTTGTAAAGGAACGGTTAGTGCCTGCTTACAGGCGTCTTCCATTGTTTTAGAACGCATTTCTTTCTCTTTACCAGTTGAACCAGGCAATCTGTAGGCACGAGAAACCTCGGCATAGACCTGGACATCTTCATCCACCAGTTCGGTCAATTTCTTACGCAATTCTTCGCTCTGTTTCAAAATCTTTTCTATCTCTTCTTGATTTTCTCTGTAATTCTCTTTCCCGAGCGTGAAATTGGAAACCATACTCAGAAGCCCGGCTCCCAGTGCAGCGACCAGAGCCACTACACTGCCCCCGCCAGGAGTCGGTAGCTTTGCCGCCAAATCATCAAGATACTTCTCTAAGCTTTCCCTTCTATAACTTCCCATCATACCATCCTTGAAAGAGATTTTAAAGATAGTTTGTCAGGAGCTTTTGGAATCTTAGCCAAAAAACAACGTCTCATTACCCTTATGTGAGGGAATTGGGTATAGCGAACATTCCTTCATAGACCGGCTGCGTCCAAGACTTTGGGAACCTTATCTCCCCAGCCCAGGGGCATAATGTGCACACCCTGGCAGAAACTTTTGAGTTCTCTAATCAGCCTGGCAGCAATTTCTACGCTCTTCTCTCCCCTTTTCTCTTTTTCTACTTTATCCATCTCTTCAATCATTGACTCCGGAACATGGACTCCGCTCACATTCTTATTCATATATCTCGCCATTCCCGCGGATTTCAAAAGAACAATTCCCACCAGGATGGGCACGCCAAAACCCTTAACCTTCTCCATAAACCGGGCAAACTTCTCGGGCTCATAGACTGCCTGGGTCTGAAAGAATTGCGCTCCGGCTTCTATTTTCTTTTCCATTTTTATTATTTGCGGCTCTATAGGGTCAGAACCTGGATTTACCACTGCTCCGACAAAGAACTTCGGTGGGTCTCCTTCCAGTCTATTTCCTGCCATATCCTCCCCTTGCTGCAACTTCTTTACTGCTTCGAGAAGCTGTACCGAATCCAAATCAAAAACCGGCTTTGCTCCGGGGTGGTCGCCCAGCTTAGGATGGTCTCCGGTGAGAATCAAGAGATTCCTGATTCCCAGAACGTAAGCACTCAGGATATCCGATTGCAGGGCAAGCCGGTTTCGGTCCCGACAGGTTACCTGGAAGACTGGTTCAAGGCCAAGATCAATCAATAGATGGCAGGTAGCTAAAGAACCTAACTTCATGACCGAACTCTGCAGGTCAGTAACATTCACAGCCTCCACTCTACCTTTAAAGAATCTGGCCTCAGAAAGGATTTCTTTAGAGTCTATGCCTTTAGGCGGCCCTATCTCCGAAGTCACCACAAATTTGCCCGACTGTAAAGCCTCGGAAAGCATTCTCTACCTCCCAGAGAATTGAGAAAAATAAGAACACATCATAAAACTATTGACAGGTCTTAGACCGGCGGATAAACCGGCGAGAAAATTCGCTTGCCTTGTATGAACTGCGCACGAATGGTCCTGACGCCACAAATTGGAAACCCATATTTTCCGCCAGACCCTTGTACTCCTCAAATTTGCTTGGAGGAATAAATCTATCAATTTCCAAATGGGAACTGCCCGGCTGGAGATACTGCCCCATAGTGAGAATATCACAATCTATTTCCCTTAAGTCTTCCATTACACTCAGAATTTCCTTTTCCTCTTCTCCCAATCCGAGCATCAGGCTTGACTTAGTACGGATATCAGGGTCTAAAATCTTTACCAGCTTAAGCAAGCCGAGAGACCTTGCGTATGATGCGCCAAGCCTAACCTTTCCATATAGAGAAGGTACCGTTTCCAGGTTATGGCCAACAATGTCCGGGCTTGCCTCCACTACATGTTCAATCGCTTTCCTTCTTCCCCGAAAATCCGGGACCAGCAATTCAATAACCGTCTCAGGACCAACCGTGCGAACCTCCCTAACCGCCGAAAAAAACTGGCAAGCTCCCCCATCTGCCAAATCGTCACGCGTAACCGAAGTAATTACCACATGCTTCAAACCTAACTTCTTGACCGCCATAGCTAACCTTTTGGGTTCTGTCTCGTCAATGGGCCGAGGCCTCCCCTTTACCACAGAGCAGAAGCGGCAGTTCCTGGTACAGATGTTGCCCAGAATCATAAAAGTGGCCATAGGCTCGGTGAAACATTCCCAGAGATTGGGGCAATGGGCTGCCTCGCAAACAGTATTCAAATCTAGTCTCCGAAGTAGATTTTTCAGCCTATATAACTGATTTAACCCCTTACTCTTGCCAGAAGAAGCGAGAGGCAATCTCTTTACCATCCAGGCCGGAAATTTCTTTACCATCTTTCTCCATTCGGAGATTGAACACTTCTCCGAAATTCTCAATTAAATGGTGGCGGGCGCCTGTGATGTCAATGGGTCTCCCCAGTATCTGGCGGATGGAGGTTACTATTTTACCATCAAATCCACAAGGCCTAATTAAGGAAAAATAGGAAAGGTCGGAATTTATGTTGAGGGCAAACCCATGTAGGCTAATCCAGTCTCTTACACCAATTCCGATTGAGGCAACCTTTCTACCTTCAACCCAGACTCCGGGGAATTTTTCCCTCCTTCCCCCATCTATTCCGTAAATTTTCAATACCCGAATGATTACTTCCTCGAGACTTCTCAAATACCTGTATATATTCTTGCCGTGAAATCTTAGGTCAATAATCGGATACCCCACAATCTGCCCCGGACAATGGAGAGTAACATCACCTCCCCGGTCAGTCTCGAAAACCTTAATTCCTTCGGTTTCCAGAAACTCTTGTGAAACTAAGATATTTTCTTTCTTACCCATTCTTCCAATAGTAATTACTGGCTCATGCTCCAACAAAATCAAAATGTCGTCTATTATTTCTTCTCTCCTGAATCTATGCAATTTCTTCTGCAGAACATACGCCTGCTCATAACCTACTAAACCCAGATTCAATACTTGACATTTGGCCATACTCGTTTCACCTTCCTGTCCATTACTTCTTCCTTAAGTCAATGGCCTCGCCGTGGACATCGTGAGCTGCTTCAAATATTCCCTCACTCAAGGTGGGGTGAGCGTGGATAATCCTTTCCAAGTCTTTGGTGGTAAGTCTTGCCTTCATAGCCACGCAGGCCTCGCCTATCAATTCAGTAGCATCCAGGCCGATTATATGCACGCCCAATATCTCATCTGTTTTCCTATCTGCCAATATCTTAACCAATCCCACTCTCTCCCCCAGAATGGTTGCCCGGGCATTGGCCAGGAAGGGGAACCTTCCCACATTAACCTGGTAACCCATCTCTTTTGCCCTCTCCTCACTGAGACCAACGCTGGCAACCTCGGGAATCGAATAGATGCAGTTCGGAATAACTCTATAGTCAATTTTCGCTTGGCAACCCATCGCATTTTCACTAGCCACGATACCCTCTCCTGAAGCGACATGGGCAAGAAGAACACCTCCCACTACATCTCCAATACCAAATATTCCTGGAAGATTCGTCTCCATCCTCTCATTTACCAGTATTCCTCCTTTTCCCAATCCAATTCCTGTCTTCTCCAGGCCGAGTCCTTCTGTATAAGGCTTCCTTCCTGTAGCAACCAGTACCTTCTGGGCAACTCTTTCCTCCCTCCCTTGCTGCGTATCCATTATAACTTTGCGCTTGCCATTACCGGGTAAGGCCTCCTGCACTTTTACTCCTGTATTTACTTCTATCCCAGACCTGACCAAGAATTTCTTAAGCTCTTCCGATATTTCTCCGTCTTCGGTAGGAATAATTCTCTCTAACAGTTCGACAATTGTCACCTTGCTTCCCAGGCTGTTAAATATGGAAGCAAATTCGACTCCGATAACTCCGCCTCCTATAATAAGGAGAGATGAGGGAACTTCCTCAAGTTCTAGCGCCTGGTCGCTGGTAATTACTTCCCGTTTATCCACAGGAATTCCAGGAATCTGGGCAGGCGTTGAACCCGTGGCAATAATTAACTTATTAGCCGTGACCCTTTCCACCGAGCCATCATCTTTCTCCACCTCTATCTCGGTCACCTTATCCCCAATTTTTTCGGTTAATCTTCCTTTTCCTCTTACCAAGACAATTCCATAGCTTTTAAATAATTGGGCTATTCCACTAACAAATTGTTTTACTATCCTCTCCTTCCTCTTAATTATAGTAGAGAAATCCACGCTGAATTCTCCTGATTTGATTCCAAATTCGGCTCCCTTCTTAATTGAATTGAGAAGGCGAGCGCTTGACAGAAGCGCCTTTGTTGGGACACAACCCCGATTCACACAGGTTCCTCCCAATTCCTCCTTTTCAATCACCGCCACCCTGCCTCCCAGTTGGGAAGCCCTAACCGCTGCCACATAGCCTCCTGGTCCGGCACCAATTATAGCGATGTCGTAATTCTCATTTGAGCCCATTTATTTTTCCTCTTAGCTGCCCAGTATGAAAGTACGAGGCTTTATGAGCTTTGAATAGTCTTTTGCTGGTTGCATTACTCTCATTGTATCAAGCTTTCCTCTTTTTTTCAACTCCTCATAAATAAGTGCCCAGCCACAGTCCCGTTCCGGATCGACCTCACATTTCCCTTCAGAACTCCCCCCGCAAGGGCCGTTGAGAAGCCCCTTTGAGCAGCGGGTAAAAGGACAGATCCCGCCCGTTACTTCCAGGAGACAATCTCCGCAAAGACTACACTTCTCCTCAAAATAGCCTGCCCTTACCACCTCTCCCAGGAAAAGAGAATTACATCCAGGATGGACAGGTTTTGCTATCTTTATCCTCTCTGCACTTTCCTTTACAGACTGTACTCCGTTACCACAAGCCATTACCAAAATGGCATCGCTTGTGGCAATCTTATCTTTATTGGCCTGGAAACTCTTCTTTACCTCGATACTCTGGCAGGCTGGATCTATAACTACCCAACCACTCACTTTCTTGCCCTGGCTTTCCAACTTTTCTTTCATTGCCTTGACTTCTTCTTCTCCACCAACTTTACACACAGTCGCGCACTGTGCGCAACCCACAATAAATATGGACTTTTCATCCTTCAAGAATGAAAGAATCTCCTCTAAGGGTTTCTGTTCCATTATCACCATTTCTTACTCCTTTCCCACCCACGGTTTGTTCTGCCACTCAAATAAATATTTAGAAAATAGCTTATAAAGAGTTCCAATAATTTTAGGCAAAAAACCAGAACAACGCACCCCTAATGCGAGGGTATTTGGTGTAGCGAGCATTAGAATTTTTAGCCAAAAATCGAAGAGACGAGTTTATCCGAAACTGACCGAAGGGAATTTTGGTAAACTCCTGAGATTTTTGGCGGTGCTCAAAGAGCAAAAAATTGTCAGCGAGCGAACCAAATCCAAAGCATGTATTCCTCAAGCTATGAACAAACTATCCCCACCTCTTATAACCTTGAGGATGAAGGGATAGTTATAGGAGCTTTAAATCGGGCAGGTTTGGCAGAAGCGCTGGCCGATTTAGAGCGAGGTTCTAACCGAGCGACTCCGAAAACCTATCCCTTCATCCTCTCTTATCTATTCTTCTTCAATAATTCCCAGAACTTGTCCAGATTTGACCACTTCGCCTTCGGCAGCAGAAATTTTTTTCAAGATTCCAGTAGCCGGGGCTGCAACTTGAAAGCTGGCTTTCTCAGTTGTAATCTCTACTAAATCTTCCCCTTCCGTTACCCTGTCTCCCTCTTCATGGTGCCAGAAAGAGACTGTTGCTTCCTCTACCTCCTCACCCATGTCGGGCAAAATAACCTCTTTCATTACCACCCCTCCAATGAGCAATTTCTCCTAGCGGGATACTTTACAATAGTTATGATTTCCCAAGAAATCACTCAGAAAAGTCCTACTGTCTTTCCCGTCTCATCAATGTCGATTTTGGTAGCAGCTGGAATTGAGGGAAGCCCAGGCATAGTACTCATAGCGCCTAAGAGAGGATATAGGAATCCTGCTCCCACTGACGCCCGGATATCGCGAATGGGTATTCGGAAGTGGCGAGGCACATTTTTCAGATTCGGGTCGTGGGAAAGAGACAGATGGGTTTTAGCCATGTTGATGGGCATCCTACTGTAACCTAACCTGGTGTAGAGCCCGATCTTCTCTTCGGCCAGAGGAGCATAATCTACCCCATCTGCCCCGTATATTTTCGTAGCTATTATTTCAATTTTTTCTTTAATCGATGCATCATCCGGATAGAGGAAGCGCATCCGGTGTGGTCTATCGATTGCCTTTACCGCCGATTCAGCCAATTTAACCGCCCCCTTGCCCCCTTCAGCCCAGCAGTCTACAGGGACAGCGTCTTCTGCTCCTGCTTCCAGAGCCTTCTTCCGCACCAGTTCTATCTCCTTATCCGTATCTGAAGTAAACCTATTAATAGCCACTACTGCAGGAAGTCCATGGATGTGGACGTTCTCTACCTGTTTAGCAAGATTTTCACACCCCTTCTCCAGAGCCTCCATATTCTCCCTGGCAACCAGCTTATCGTCCAGGGCCACTCCTGGTCGCACTTGAAATGCACCGCCGTGCATTTTTAATGCTCTTATGGAAGCAACCACCACAGCACAATCCACCGTCAAACCGCTCTGCCGGCATTTAACATTGACCAATTTCTCAAAGCCACAGTCCACACCAAAGCCACTTTCCGTAACCACATAGTCGGCCAGTTTGAGAGCCACCATATCAGCAAGTGCCGAGTTATTCCCATGGGCAACATTTGCAAAAGGCCCACCGTGGTCGAAAACAGGAGTGTTCTCCGTTGTCTGCACAAGATTGGGCTTGATGGCATCCTTCATTAACACGGTCATCGCTCCGGCAATTTTAAGACCTTCAGCAGTTACCGGCTTGCCATCGTAAGTATAACCGACCACTATTCTACCCAACCTCTTTCTCAGGTCAAAGAGCCCTGTGGTCAGTGCAAGAATAGCCATGGTCTCGGTTGCCACTGTGATATCATAACCTGTCTCCCGTGGATACCCGTTATCCTTACCGCCGAGTCCAATAACTATTTGTCGCAGTGCCCTGTCACTGACATCAACACACCTGCGCCAGGTGATACTGAGAGGATTTATGCTCAATTTATTTCCATGAAGAATGCTGGCATCTACCGCAGCAGCCAAGAGATTATGAGCCGTTTCTACAGCATGTGCATCTCCAGTGAAGTGAAGGTTAATGTTTTCCATAGGAAGAACCTGAGAGTAGCCACCGCCAGTTGCGCCGCCCTTAATGCCAAAGGTAGGTCCCTTTGAAGGTTGGCGACAGGTGTTACAGACTCGCTTTCCTATCCTGGCTAACGCCATCCCCAACCCAAAGGCAGTAACTGTCTTCCCTTCTCCCAAAGGAGTGGGAGTAATCGCTGTCACCGTAATGAATTTACCATTTGGTCTATCCTTCAACCTATCCAGAATCCCCAGGGAAACTTTAGCCATATACCTCCCATAAGGTTCAATCTCATCTTCTTTAATCCCCAGAGCCTCTGCAATTTCCACAATGGGCTTCATCTTCGCCCTCTGGGCAATTTCTAAATCAGTTAACATATTCTCGCCTCCCTTCTAAGAATTTGACTAGATTCCAAACAGCTCTATTCAGCGGTGTTGATATCCCTATTTTCTCAGCTTCAGAAACTATTGCTCCATTGATAAAATCTATCTCGGTTCTCCTCTTTCTCAATATATCCTGCAACATAGAAGAAATATTGTCTCGAGAAGCATAACAGGACTCTTCCACTTTCTCAAATACTGCCTGGTAAGGGAGCTGAATTCCTTTCTTTAGAGGTACCGGCACAGCCTCTTCAACTATAACTCTCATTGTCTGTCTCAGATAGGGAGATTCCAACAATTGACCATTTCTTACCCTGGTAATGGCCGTCAAAGGATTTATTGCCGCATTAATCAGTAGTTTCCCCCACAAGAAACCCTCAATGTTCTCGGAAATTTCTGTATCTATGCCGGCACCATTGAAAATTTCTGAAATGGATTTGATTCTTTCGCTCTCCGCGCCCCCAATCTCTCCGATCACCGTCTTCCCATATCCAGCATGCCTTATTCTTGCCACATCCAATACGGTAGAACCCTGATAGGTTATACCACCAATCACCCTCGTCTCACCAACGATTCTGCCTATTCTTTCCATATTACCCAGTCCATTTTGAAGAGTAAGCCAGACTGTCTTACTCCCGCCAAGAGGCAGGGAATTTCTGGTGGCTTCTTCAGTATCGTAAGCCTTGACGAAGAGAATAACCAAGTCGCAAGAGCCCACCTCGCGTGGCTCTGTCGTTGCCCTTATTTTTATTATCTCCTTTTTAGGTTGTATGGCCTCAAGAGTTTCACTTGCTTCTATGACAAGTCCTTCTCTATTTATCTTTTCCGCCCTATCTTTATGATTGTCAATGAGCCACACATCCTGTCCCACTCTGGCAAGCAAGCCGCCAAATAACCCACCCATTGCCCCGGGACCCACAATTCCTATCTTCATTTTCTAAACCCTGATTGAATGATTCGCAGAAAATTTTTGTGAAAATTTTCACAAATTCTTCCTTAAAAAAATAAAAAAACACTTAAGGAATTTTATAAAATTAATTTTTTTATTGTCAAGTAAATTACGAATGATAGAATCGTATGGTGACATCGCCTTACAACCATCACTTTGGCCTGATAATTTTCTCCGGAAGCGTAAATTCTTTGCCTCCCACATGGAGTAGCGGCCTCGCCTTTAAAGGACTGTACTTCCCCTTTACTAAAAATTCACTTTTCACTTCCACATCCACTACTCTTCCTATTACAGTTATGTGGTCTCCTGTTTCGTACAATGCCTCCAGTTTACATTCCAATTGAGCCAGGGACTCAGCGACTTTCGGCGACTTTATCTTTTTCGATTTCTGTTCAGTAAGGCGGGCTTTTTCAAATTCGCTGACCCCTTTGGGAAAATCTTTACCACAGGTCCACAGTTGGTCGAGTATGTCCACACCAGGGATATTGACTGCAAAATCTCCTGTCTCCTTGATATTGAATATAGTGTGATGTTCCGGGTCAGAAGCAAATGCCACCATTGGTGGGTCTACTGAAACAGGCATTACGAAGCTAAAGGGAGCAGCATTGGAGATACCCTCGCGGCTCACCGTGGAAATCAGGACAAGAGCTCTGGGAGACAGCAACTTATACCAGGATGTGAGTTCTACCTTCATAAATTCCTCCAAAAAGGTGACAGGGACTTTCTTGTTTCTCTCTTCTCTTCTTTGGCCTTCACTTTTATTTAGCAGGTCAAATGCAGCGCAGCTATAGTCTTACCTGACTGGAAAAGCCGATTATATGCCTCACAAGCTTCCTTAGTCTTATCTACGACCAGTTTAATTCCTCTGGAAGTTATACGACTTTCTACATCTTTAGGCACCAGCATCAATCCAGAAGCTCCGGTACCAATGACTAAGGTCTCCGGTTTTTCTTCAATTGCTTTCTCGATATCAACTAAGTGTAGCCGGTGGCCTTCCTTTCTCCACCAGCTACTGTCAACATGGTCAGGATAGATTATCACATCAGAGGTGTACTCTTTCCCATCGATAATTATTCTGCCAAAACTGTAGTCTTCTATCATCTATCTCCCTAAAAAGGAAAAAGGTGACAGGTACATTTTATTTCATTACCCTATAGTAAATGTTGCTTTGTATGACATTACCTTCGAAAAAGTACGTGTCACTTTTTTCTATGTAATTCCTTCAATACAGGTGTCATCTTAATAGCTTCAGGCCGCGTGCCAAAGATACCGATTACCGTCTTCGTATAAAACCTGTTTAAAGAAAAAATTCTTCTCCAAGCTTTATGTGGAGTACAGCATTTATCGTGATCTTCAGGAAGAGAAGCTTCTGCGCTAGCTAAACTCATGCAGAGCTTTAGTCCGTGGGAAAAAGTACCTGTCACCTTTTCGCTTAGGAGGTTACCATCTAAATTCTACCGCCTGTCATTCCTTTTTCAGTCTTTCGCTATACAAGGGAAATTTTTTGGTGAGTTTACCTACTTCCTTTCTCAAGTTAGCCAGATAGTCCTCGTCATCGCGATGCTCTAGGGCTTCTGTCATAAGCTCGGCAATTTTTTCCATATCTTCTTCTTTCATCCCCCTGGTAGTGAGAGCTGGTGTACCCAAGCGAATTCCGCTGGTCACAAATGGCTTTTCCGGGTCGTGTGGAATACTATTCTTATTAACTGTTATTCCTGCCTGGTCCAAAACTTTTTCCGCCACATCTCCAGTCAATCTCTTGTTTCTCAAGTCTACCAACATCAGATGTGTATCTGTACCTCCAGAAACAATCTTGAAGCCCCTCCTCATCAAGCCTGCCGCCAGGGCTCTGGCATTCTTCACTATTTGAGCCTGATATTCCTTAAATTCGGGCGTAAGGGCCTCTTTGAAGGCTACAGCTTTAGCAGCAATGACATGCATAAGGGGCCCTCCCTGTATGCCAGGAAATATATTTCTGTCTATGAGCGAAGCATACTTCTTTTTGCACATAATCATTCCGCCCCTCGGCCCGCGAAGGGTCTTATGAGTTGTAGTGGTCACAAAGTCCGCATAAGGAATCGGCGAAGGATGGAGGCCAGCGGCGATGAGTCCAGCTATATGAGCAACGTCAGCCATCAGAAAGGCACCCACCTTATCGCAGACCTCTCGAAACTTCTTAAAATCTATAATCCGGGAATAGGCGGAGGCGCCGGCCACAATTAGCTTCGGCCGATGTTTGATGGCAAGCCTTCGCATTTCTTGATAATCTATACGTCCTGTTCTCTTTGACACGCCAATGGGCACAGTCTTGAAATATTTTCCTGAGAAACTTGTAGGATGTCCATGAGAAAGATGTCCCCCATGCAGCAAGTGCATTCCCATAATTGTATCTCCTGGCTCAAGAACGGCAAAGTAGACTGCCATATTTGCTTGAGTCCCGGAATGGGCTTGAACGTTCACGTGCTCAGCATGAAACAACTTCTTCGCCCGCTCAATAGCCAAACTCTCAACGACATCATAGTATTTACATCCGCCATAGAATCTATGGCTGGGATAACCCTCGGCATACTTGTTGGTCATCACTGACCCCTGAACTTCCAAGACCGCTTCGGATACGAAGTTTTCGGAAGCAATCAACTCAAGATTTTCCGCTTGTCTTTTAGTTTCCAGGTAGATTGCTCTGTACACTTCAGGATCAAACTGTCTCAAACTTGACATTTTCTCTCTCCTTGAGATTATTATTTGGACTTGTCTCTAACCTTATCCAGTATTTTCAGCAAATATTGCTTAATTTCCAGGAGCCGTTTTCGATATACGTCCTCGGGCTGACCAATGGGGTCGGAGATATCTAAATTCTCTGTTTCACCAGCGAACTCTTTCAATAGAAACACCCTATCTTTGACTTCTGGCGCCATCTCCAAAATAGCCTCTTTGTGTCGCCTCTCCATGACCAAAATTAGATCGCTATCTCTTACAATATCTACAGTAATCTGAATTGGTCTATGATTTGAAATTTCTATACCCTCTTCTGTTAATATCTTTTCCAGCACACCATAAATACCATAAGAAGGAAGAGCGGCGATTCCAGCAGAACGCACCTCCACATTCTCTATTCCCTCTTCCTTTAGTATCTTTTGTAATAGGCCTTGCGCCATAACGCTACGGCAGGTGTTACCAGTACAGACAAAAAGGATTTTCTTAAACATTTCGGGCTTTAGTCTCGATGAACCTTCTCAGTTCGACCTTTTTTATGCATCCTTCTCTAACTACTCTGAATGGATATTTAGTCACATCCAGAACAGTAGAGACCCTTCCCAGGGGAGTCTTGCCACCGTCGATACTCAAATCTACCTTTTCCAAAAGTTTTCTTCCCACTCCGTTGAGTACTACACTCTCTTTTCTTCCAGAAAGATTAGCGCTGGTTGCGGCCAACGGCCCCGCTTTTCTAATCAGTCCAAGAGCTATCCTATGGTCTGGCATTCTCAAAGCAACCGTCTTATACTTTTTTGAAGAAAAGATTAGAGTCAGAGGACCCGGCCAGAAATACTGCACCAGTTGCTTTGCCTCCGTCGATAATGCATTAGTAAACCTTCCTATGTCCTTTTTAAAGCCCACCAAGAAAACTAGACGTTTCTCCCGAGGTCTCTTCTTTATTTCATAGATTCTATCCATTGCTCGATCAAAATGAATGCTCGCTCCCAGCCCGTAAACCGTATCTGTGGGAAAAACTACCAGGCCTCCGCTCTTTAATACCCCCACAGCTTCCTCAATCCTTTTCTTCTGAGGTTTATCGGAATCAATGTTGATTATTTTTCCCATCTTATGTGAATCTGCTCCGAAGGAGTCCGACACCTCTTCGGAGTCCTGTCGGACCTGTGCCCCCGATATATATCTATATACCGGGAGCGCGCGCTGTTTCCTGGGCGCTCACCGACTCGCGGCCGTCGCTACCACGTCCCCGATATGATCGGGGACAGCGACCCCCTTCCGCATAAGGTTTCTCTATATATTGGGAAAATGGTCGCTGTCCCTATTTTATGAGGTGTAAGACGAATTGATCTTTATGTAATCTGGTCCTAAATCGCAGGTGTATACTCTGGCTTCCCCTCTCCCCTGCTTCAAGTCTACCACTATCTCTACTTCTCTTTTCGCTAATATCCGCTTAGCTTCTCTCTCTGAATATAATGAAGCCCTACCATTTTTAGCCACTTGCAATTTACCAAAATAAATATCTATCCTTTCTGGGTCAACCCTTTCTCCCGAGGAGCCAATTGCTGCCATTATCCTTCCCCAATTGGGATCCGACCCATATATAGCCGTTTTAATTAGAGGAGATCTAGCGATATGCCTGGCGATACTTCTGGCGCTAAGAACATCTTTTCCATTCCTGACTATTATCCGGACCAATTTTGTTGCTCCCTCGCCATCGCGGGCGATTAATTCTGCCAGACCCGTCGTTACCTGGGTCAGACTGTTCTGAAAGTTCAAAAAATCACGATTTGCACCACTTATAGGTCTATTGCCGGCTTGACCGTTCGCCAGGATTAGAACAGAATCATTCGTGCTCATTTCGCCGTCAATAGTGAGCGAGTGAAACGATTTTTCCGCCGAAACCATTAAGGACTTCTGCAACATCCTCCTATTGATAGCTATGTCAGTAATTATGAAACAGAGAAAAGTGGCCAGTTCCGGGTGGACCATTCCTGCACCCTTAGCAAATCCACAGACCACCGCTCTTTTACCATTCTCAGTCAAAAAGTGCCTGCTGACTATCTTCGGAATGGTATCAGTGGTCATAATCGCTTGACCAAAAAATTCAGGCATAGAACGTGTCCCGACAGTTTCGGTTATCCTCCGAATACCTTCTTTAACTCTATTCATGGAAAGGAATCGGCCGATTACTCCTGTGGAAGCAAGCAGGACGTCTGTCTTTCTTATACCGAGCCGAGAAGCCAAATAATTGACCATGACCTCTGCATCTTCCCTTCCCCTGTTTCCGGTGCAAGCATTTGCACAACCCGAATTTACGAGAATCGCCCGAGCCCGGCCATATCTCAAGTGTTTCTTAGAGATTATCACTGGAGCTGCCTTAACTTGATTTTCGGTAAATAGCCCGGCTGCTACGCAGGGAACTTCTGAATAGATTAGAGCTATATCTCTTTTTCCCCTTCTTGCTATCCCGCAGGAGATTCCATTCAGAAAATAACCTTGGGGAAGAAACAATTTGCTGCCCATATTGGAACTGAGATCTAATCGTAACTTTTGAATTTCCTTTACAGTAACCCTTCTATCTCACTAAATCCACACATTAGGTTCATATTCTGTACAGCCTGCCCGGAAGCCCCTTTAACCAAATTATCTATCGCACTGATAATAATTATTCGATTTGCGCGTTCATCAG
>Ga0315309_1001422_pt1 | contig 14297 bp, 17 predicted proteins | sample TDP4_MG_FD_203080 | JGI IMG/M metagenome (GOLD analysis project Ga0315309, IMG submission 203080) | Freshwater sediment microbial communities from Lake Towuti, South Sulawesi, Indonesia - TDP4 | ecosystem: Environmental > Aquatic > Freshwater > Lake > Sediment | place: Indonesia: South Sulawesi... | reverse complement strand
CGTATCGGAGGGGGGTTTGTGGAGGGAAGTAGCGTTATGTTGGTCTCCGACCCCCATGAAGCAGCTGAACTATTTCTACAGCATTTCATCTATGAGGGGTTGAAGAACGGTGAACGCGCCGTCTACTGCTGCTTCAGCGTTGATGCCGAGTCATTATGTGAGTCGATGAAATACTACAACATGGATCCGTACAAGTTCCTTGAGAATAAGCAGCTCACAATCGTCGACCTCCATTCTGGACTGAGAGGAAGGCAGTCAAGCTCTCTTCCAAACGTATCGGTTATCAATCCCCAGCCCATCATGAACATATCGGTTCACCTGAAGAAGCTGTACGAGACGCAGCCGATCACGAGAGGGGTCTGCGACGCCCCGAGTGAAGTTCTCAGGTTAAGCATCAAAGACCCTGACGCTATGAGTGAGTGGGCGAAGACCACCTGCGGTTACCCAACCGCTTTAGCCAAGCGCACCGGCATCCACCTGTTACCCTCTCAGTATGAGGGAGACCTCGTCAACCGCTTAAGCATGCATGCAAGTACGGTTCTTCGAATCAGCGTAGAGGATGGAAAAACCTACCTTCAAACCTTAAAGATGAGGTTGGACAGATACTCGCCGGACAAGATGGAGCTCCTGATCGACGAACAGGGACTCAAAGTAAAATAGAGCCGTTCGGAAAGAATTCGCAACCTTATGCTATCTGCCAGAGGAAGAGAAGAAGGCTCTCGGCGTATAGCTTTTTTGTTATTTAGCCCTAGATATTACGAGCCACACTGCATCTCTATGGCGAATCCTGAAGTCGTGTCGTCTTTTTTCAGCAAGCTTTAGATGCTATGAGATCATACTCAATTTTGACAGGGAAAATGAGCCTAGTTAGATCAAAGGAACTAAACAAGAAATATGCGGAAGCGGTGTACGGTAGAGCCGAAAGGGGCACTCCAAAGTCTAGAGGCAGGCACATCACTTTTTGCCCTAGATGTGGATCATTTATCGAACCCCTTTCTAAGTGCAGAAAATGTGGTTACGAGTCAGAAGAATACCTCGTCATGAAAGAGAGGAACACAGGGAACAAGAAGAGAACCTAAACGAATGCTTTCTTACTTAAGGACGATAAACCCTATCTCTGCTCAGTGGCAGTCCGCTTTTCTTGTTCGACATTCTCACACAGCCATAGGTTGTTATCAAGAGAATCAAGTTACCAGAAAATCTACCTCTAGAAGCTATGTGGATAGATAGTAAAAGGTATAAGTAGTTAGTAGCCTCAGTCATTACTCGGTGGCAAATGGGCAAGATTAACCTGACCATATCAGATGGACTGGAGAAGCGATTCAGAGAGGAAGTTTTCAGGAGACTGGGAATGAAGAAAGGCAACATACAAATCGCAATCGAAGAGGCGATAAAGTTATGGATCGAGAACCGAAAGAAGTGAAGGACCTGGAGACCGAGACTCAACGGTGGCGAATCATCGAGGGAGACTGCCTTGCATATCTTGACAAGAGGTCTATAGGAAACATCCATCTTACCTTTCTTGATCCTCCCTATAGGCAAGGAAAAGAGTACAGATACTTTGATGATAACCAGCCTGAGCAAGAATACTGGGCTTGGCTAAGGAAAATTCTGTCAAAGGTCCATGAGATAACAGTCGAAGGTGGAGCTATCTATTTCATGCAGAGAGAAAAGAACGCTGAACAGATACTAGGAACACTCAGAGAAACGGGGTGGATATTCCAAAACCTGATAGTATGGAAGAAAAAGACATCAGCTGTCCCATCTGAATCTAGGTTCTCGAAGCATTATCAGATCATCGCTTTCGCCACGAAGGGAGACAAGCCGAGAGTGTTCAACAAACTACGTGTGGACCTACCGCTGCTGCCGGAGTATAAGTATGAAAGAGCTAACGGAGTTTACCTGTCAGATGTGTGGGACGATGTCAGAGAGTTGACATCAGGGTATTTTGCAGGAGATGAAGCGATAAGAGGCAGTGAGGGAGACAGAGTTCATACACAGCAATCCCCTGTGGCCTTACTCCTAAGAATCATCCTGTCATCTACTCTTTGCGGAGATACAGTGTTAGATCCTCTCGCCGGAACAGGAACCACATTGGTAGCAGCCCATCAACTGAATAGAAACGGAATAGCAATCGAGATAGACCCCGGGTACGTCAAAGTCATACGAATGCGCTTGAAGTCTATCAGACCCGCTGATAACGTCCTACAATACTATAACTACTATAGATTTACGCCAAATTTGAACGAGATCTGGCCAGCTCAGAAGACTGATATAGATAAGCAACGGAGACTTTTTGATGAACGAATTTCTTGATGTCGTGGAGCTTTTCTCTAGAATAGCAACTAATTTGAAGAATGGCACAGTGACAGTCTCCTCCCCTCTGGAGGAGATGGTATTAAGATCATCGAAGAATGAGATTGCGTATATCGATAATCGTAGAGACGCCAAAGAAAAATATGGATACGATTTCTGGAGCGGTTTAGATAGAACCTGGCTAGAAGGCCAAGGAGTAGATGAGGATCGCTTATACTCAAAGTCGGAGAATTTTCCCGATTTCCTATTTAAGGTCAGCGAGCACGAGGGAAAACTGATCAGTGGAAGTTTGCTTGAGTTAAAGGACTCGAAAGGCGGCAGCATAGCTTCCTTCAATTCTACGCTTCCCACCAAATACAAAAGCCTCGAGGAGATAGATGTAATCAATGGCAATGACCTTGTTTCAAGAATCACCCAAATCATGGACGGAAAACTTGCCCAGTTTGAAGACTACAAGGTTCGTCAAAGAAATAGCTTCTATTTGATACGAACCTACAGAGGCGATCATAGGGTAAAGGTTTCAATGGTTGACGGATCTTTTTTCGAGACAGTGCCAAAGGATCATCTTATCTATCAAATGTTTCTGAAAGTCCTACGAGCACATCTAGAGAAAAAAGAGATAAAAGTGTCTCCGGAAACTCTGAGGCAAGTTGAAGAAGTGCTCTCTCACGTCACAGATCAGACCATAATAGCGGCTTCCCAGATAATAGAGAAAGCTTCGGTAAAACCAAGGCTGAGAATAATGGCTGAAGTGCATTCCGAAGGCAATCCCCATAGCAGTTTCTATCCTCAAATCTCAGATGGGAGCTTCAATCTCATTCTTCAAGCATCTCCAAACGCTTCCGCGCTTAGAAGAGATCTACCGCAAAAGATGCCTGAAGTCGAAGTCTTCTCCATTTACCACAAGAGGAACGGAGAACATATAGTCTTTCAATTTCCAGCTATGTCCCGAAATATTAGCCTTGGAAAATATCTCTAAATGGAGAAGTTTCAAACGCAAAAGAGATAGTTGGGGCTCAATATATGAAACGGATGGTGGGCTTTCACGGCTCCGTTCTTCACCAACATCCTCCATCGCAAATCCATCGAACTGAGCAAACCTAACTATCTCAAATCATAGAGAGTTCGCTCTTCACTAGTTCCCTAACCTTTTCTAGACGTTACAGAGCTTGAACATTCTAGAGAATTCAGCTCCGCATCATAGTTGGCTTGGTTGTAACATAACATTGAGAGTCGATTGTTTGACCTATGCTCTGAAGAAAATATCCAGAAAGAAATGTGATGCGTATCCTGATACGAGTGCTAGAAGAAGAAAAGTGATGGATCCAGAGAAGTAGGCTGCCGCCTCGAAGCTTATGATCTTCAAGCTTCCCAGAAGAACCAAGAAGTAAAAGATCACTGCTAGGCTGCCGAAGACATAGTGGAAGAAGCCTCTGTGCCTAGGCTTCTTTGGAGGCTCAATACGGTCCGGAAGGATGCCTCCCACAGCCCCCATCCCTGTCAAGAATACGCCCATAACGAGCAAATCCGAGCCAGCGAGAAGATTAGGCCAAGTTGAATGGTTACAGCTGTAAGCAGCTATCAGAACCCAAGGCGAAACCGCGCCTACTACTAGATGGGCAAACCTGTTCAAAGAACCATATCACCTTCTCTATCACTTTCAGCGATCAGTCTCATTCAAGTTAGCGGCTGCACAGTTGAAGCTTATGTTCGGTTTGGGTGAAGTCAGGGTCTATGTTCTAGACGATCTTCTGAGAAGGCTGGGCAAGGATTGTGAGGTATGCGCCTACGGTCCAGCTAAGAGAAGATTCTTGACGAATGAATGCTGCAAATGCATAGAGCGAGCTGAAAGGCTGGTCTACTCCATTGTACCCGACAAGAATTTCATAAATAACCCGGAGAAACTTGACCACTGGCTGATAGAGAGAAACCCTCCTGTTTCCTAGGCTGGTTAATGAAGACAAGTTCTATCAAGAGTTGGTTTTCTGTGTCTAGCTGGTGTTCTGACTGCGAGTACCTCCGAATCGTGAACGAACCTCATCCAGGCGCTCCTTTCTGTATCAAACATTGGAAGCAAGTCTTGCTCACGGGCGTATGCTCAGAGTTCAAGCGTGCTGAACCCTTCCCCTACACAGAGCTCAGCCCAAGCGAGAGGAAAGCCTACTGGGAATGGAGACAGAGAAAAATCAAAGACCACTCCGGCCTAAGCTTGTCGTGCACGCGTTGATCTGCGCCAAAATGCAGTCTTAGGATTAATTGTCCACCAAATACAAGTTCAGATAAACAGGCCACTGAAATATTCGCTGATTGGCTTGATCTCTGTTCGTGCTACCTGCGCCAATTGAAGTGCCTCGTCTTTCTTGATGTCCTTTCCCTCTGGAAGGAATTCCTTGAATACAGCCAAGTGAGGTCTGTAGCGGGAGTCCTGTGGGAGAACTTGTTTGATCTTTCGGAAAATCTCTTTCGAATCTGTCTTATCAGTTAGGTCGATAGGAACGTCAAGTGCCCCTCTATAGTGAGGATTAGGAACTTTTACTAACGCAATCTCGTAGTTGTTGGATACAAGTTCCTTAAGCATCCGTGAAACCTCTGCTGACTTTGGTTTCTTTTCAAAGATAGCGCGGAAGGAAGGCTTGTGCTCCAGGTTGAAACCGATTCCCGAGTGAATGAACGGTTTTCTTGGGTTAGGGTCAAACCATGCGTTAACTTGAATGTGAAATTTGGGAACGAGTTCCTTGGCAACGTATATTCCACCACGCCTTGTTGTTCCATACTTTATCGGAGGACCGAAAATCTCACCATGAAGAAACACGAGGGGAGGCAGTAGTCTTCGCAAGACTTGTTTATTGTACTTATTCCTGTCGAAGCGCTTCCTAGGTTCAGGCTTTTTCTGTTCCTTGACGTTACCCGACTTGTCCACTGAGAGCCAACCTAGACCGAGATCGGAGAGGACCGATTCGCGATGCTCTCCTATACCTCCGCTCTCAACCGCGACATAAACTTCGTCGAAGAAAACTTGGTAGTTGATCGCTTGGCCTAGTGCATGATCAACGCTTCTTGCGGGGGAATCGGGAATCAGCTTTGCCTCCACAGCTTTTGTTGCGATACGGCCTTCAACATCCCAATTGAAGCCAAGAACGTCCACACGCATATCTTCATTGTCCATTGAAATGCCGAATTCATCACTGCCATGAAAGCGACCGCCGTTTTGCTTTCTTGTAGCGATTACAGGTAAGTTCCATTGTCTTTCAAAATAATCGACCACGGGTTTAACGAGCTGGGTGTACTCTTGACCTCTATCTGACCGCTTGTTTGTCGGACGCTTCCCAGTCCCGGACTCTTTTTGATTCATTGCAAGCCCTCAGATTGGATTTGGAACGCTGTTATATTTTATACTTTCTTGATAAGCCTGAATTCAAATCCGTGGGCGACCAGCTTAGGTCTGTAGTAACCAGAAGACGGAATAGTTTCAGATGCCTCAAGCTTTTTGGTCTCCCAGTGCCTAACCGTTTAGGTTGGGACCTGTGAAGCCCATTTTGTTGAGGATGGCCGGGCAAGATGAAGCCCGGGTCGTTAAACCTGTTTTCGTGAGAGATGGAAAGCCAGTTCCAGTTTGGGAATTGGTGAAGTTGAAGGAATCCCAGAAGATCGGCGTCGCGAAATCCGGTTCAAGATCGGAAGCGGCGAAGAAAGCTTGGATGACTAGGAGAGCCCGTGCAAATGCGGACTTGGCCTAAATTTCTGTTTTCAAGGGACCGCATGAAAGTCATTCGGCGATTCCTCGCGTATCAGAAGCGAGAGTTTCAGCGGATAAAGCTTGACGTGTTCGAGCTGGCGTTGCTCATCGAGAAGGCTTGGACCAGCGGTCTCAACAGCGAAGAGATCGACATCTCCTTAACCTACTATGAAGCGAAACACGAGTTGAAGAAGAAGAGCCGTGGCCATTAGGCGTAAGACTCTGATCAGAAGGTCCGGAGTCGAGTGGACGGACTACAACTGCAACATCTACCGTGGCTGCGCTCATAACTGCAAGTACTGCTACGCCCGGTTGATGACTAAACGATTTGAGCCTAAGCCTTTAGACTGGCGAGATGTCAAGATGGTTGAGAACGCGGTTGAGCTAGCGAGAAGAGATATCAGGACCCTCCGTCCTGGGAGGATTATGTTCTGCAGCATGACCGATCCCTACCAGCCGATTGAAGCTAAGACAGGATTGGCGAGAAAGGTCCTCGAGGTCCTACTGGACTCACCCTTCCATGTTTTGATTTTGACCAAAAGCCCCCTGGTGACTAGAGATTACAATTTGATTCGCAGTCATCGCAACGTTGAAGTCGGATTCACCATAACGTCACTTGACGATATTTCTTTCTTGGAGCCTTATTCACCAGGCAACACGAAGCGCATTGAAGCCTTGAAGTTAGCCCATGAACTGAGCATCAAGACTTTCGCGAGTATAGAACCTTGGATACCGGACATATCTAATCCACAATCGATAATCGAGAAGCTGAGAGATACCGTTGATCGCTTCATCATCGGAAGCATGCAGTACTGCGATGTACGACGCAGATTCTATGCTGATCGCCTGCCCTCACTGATCGCGTGGCTAGACGAAAACAAGATCAGCTATTATCTGAAGAGGGAACTGAAATTCTGTCTTCAGCCTGAAGGAACCTAGGTGTTAAGAATAAATCAGGCAGTATTACAATATAAATGCGTACAGAAGGTGCAACGGTCCTTGAACCAGGCGCTCCACTTTAGTGTAGACAGCCATCTTCTCCTTGAACTCGGAGAACGGCTGGTTGCGCGAAGGTCTATTGCTCTAGCAGAGCTTGTCAAGAACGCCTACGATGCTGACGCCGCAAAAGTGGTGATACGCCTCGAGAATGTCAGGAAGCAAGGAGGAACCATAGTGGTAGAGGACGATGGATGTGGCATGACATTCGAGAATTTCGTTGAGGGGTGGATGCTCATAGCCACAGGAGAGAAGCGCAAAGAGCCAAAGTCGAGGAGATATAAGCGTCTAAGAACTGGAGAAAAAGGAATAGGGCGTTTCGCGTGCAGAGTCCTCTCGAACCGACTAGTGTTAGAGTCCGTCGCTGTTGTATCTAGCGGAAGGAAAGAAAAAATCTCTGCAACATTCGAGTGGGAGAAGTTCAAGTCCGGGTCAAAGGTCGACGATATCTTGGTCCCTTACCGCAAGGAACAAGTTGCTTACGACACCGCGACTGGGACAAAGCTAACGCTGGAAGATACGAGAGAGCCGTGGGAAGAGAAAGACATCAACGATCTGCGTAGGGATTTACTCAACCTAGTTTCGGAATATGCTCCCGAAATAGCTTCCATGGAACGAAAAGAAAAGAAACGCGATCCCGGTTTTCAGATAATCATTCAAGTGCCGGAGTTTCCCGAGTTTGAGGGACCGATTTTTGACCAGTTCTTGGAGTATTCTTGGGCAAGGCTTATAGGCAGAATTTCCTCGGCAGGAACTCCTACATATGACTTGCATATCAGAAGAATAAACAAGAGATTACGATATAGTCCGGAGCGTACATTCGCTGAAGTTGGAGAGACTTTCTTTAGAGTCGACATGTTTATCTATAGGAAAGAATACTTCGCCGGTCTTCCCATATCGCTAACTGACGCGAGAAAGATCGGTAGAGAACGAGCTGGAGTCCGAATTTTTCTTGACAAATTCCGAGTGTTTCCGTACGGCGAACCTACCGATGACTGGCTCGGCCTGGACACGGCGAAAGCTGGGCGAGTCACGGCCTTCGTAGAGCTGACGGAAAAAGAAGAAGATCTAGAGAGGCCAGGTTTATTCCTGCCGGGGAACAACCAGTTATTTGGAGCAGTGTTTCTATCCCGAGCCAGGAATCCCAATATCATTTTGACTGTGACACGGGATAGATTGCTTGCAAACAAAGCTTTCGATGAGCTACGACGCTATGTCAGACTTGGAATTGAGTGGATGACACTTCAGTACGCGCGATTTGGAGCGGAGACACGAGGAGAAGCCAGGGCAGATCCTCTCAGGCCACTCGAAACCGCTAGGGATAAAGTGCTAAAGAAGAAGGAAGATCTTGGACCAGAAGCGACAGCAGAGATAGTTCAGGCCCTCGATCTAGCTAGGCGAGCCTTTGAAGATCGCGAGAACGAGAGAATCAGCGAAATTTCGATGCTTAGAGTTCTGGCTACCACGGGTACATTGATTTCAGTTTTTGAACATGAACTATCAAACATGATTGCAGCCCTAGGGCATGAGACCAAGGTCATTATGTCATACGTAGAGGAGCTTCCACCTGAATATCGGTCGAAGATTATTGAGACGTCAAAGAGGCTCCAAAGTTGGGTGGAAAGCATAGAGCAATATGCATCCCAGATAGGCAGAATGATGGGAAGAGAATCCAGGGATCGACCAAGGTCATTCCCCCTTCGACCCTTGTTGGACGAAATGGTCGCGCCTTTTGATTATCACTTTCAAGAGACGCATACCGAGTTCATAAACGAGGTCACGCCCGATCTGCGCCTGCCACCGATGTTTCGTGCCGAGATCTACTCTATATTTTTGAATTTGATCACAAATTCGGTAAAAGCCGTTAAGAAGTCGCCCATTCGCAAGATAGCTGTCAGAGGATCAAGGTCAGACAGCGAGATTAGAGTGCTCGTTCTTGACACTGGGCCTGGGGTTCCTTCTGATAAACGAGAGGAAATCTTCAAGCCATTCGTCTCAGACAGCGAACCTGACATACTGTTTGGCAAGGGCACTGGACTTGGTCTCACAATAGTGCGAAGTATCTTGGACACTTACGGCGGCAAGGTTCGGTTCATCGATCCTCCAGAGAATTGGAATGCTTGCGTCGAAGTCCTTCTTCCCGGAGGCTAAATACGGCTTGCCAACCCGCCCTTTCCGAGCACCATATGTGGATGACATCCGAGAAGAGACCGAGAAATTCAGTAGACTTCTAAGCCAGAGCAAACATCTGCTAGTGCGACCTCAAGATCCCCCTCCTAAGTTGGATTTGAGCGACATAGTGAAAGACAAGCCTGACCTGATTCTAATAGACTACGTCCTTTGGAGCGGCAAATTCGGCGGCGAAACGATATCATATTTCGGAGGCACATTGGCTACTCGAATTCGTGAGGCATACAAAGATTATCCGGTCATCCTTGTCTCAAGAAAGAGTCGATTTCGTAGGCACGGAGAAGGAGAAGGACAACTTGGTGCGATCGATGCTGTGATCTTTAAGGATGAAATTGAAGAGAACTCTCTGTCAGTCATCAGAAGCCTAATTGGGTGGATTCAGGGTTTTGAAAAACTCCGTCGTGTCAAGACAAGGAACTGGAGCAGCCTCGTGAGGACTTTGGACGCCAATGCGACCGAATCTGAAAAATTGAAGGAGGCATTGCCTTCTAGTTCTAAAGATCTCTTTAGGATAAGATTCACCGAGGTCGAATGGTCAGTTCCTGAGGCTGCTCGATGGATCTATCGGGTTCTCTTTAGGTACCCTGGGATACTTTATGATAGCCTTCATGCTGCAACCTCTCTTGGTATTTCTGAAAATTCTTTTCAGCATCCGAAGGTTCAGAGCATATTTGCCGCTGCTAAATACAGAGGTGTCTTTGCGAGCCTATCCGACCGCTGGTGGCGTGACCGCATTCTTACGTCCGCATTCAGGCTAATCAGAAGAGCAAAACTAGAACAAGTTCTTCGGACTTCGTTTGCAGCCGCTTTCGAGAAGATTCATAAAGTCAGGCTAAGACCCTCACGATGCATTGTAACAGGAAGGGAACATGCCGATACTGTTTGTTACATTTTGCGCAAACCAGTCCTCCATGAGATGACTCTAGAATACTTTCCGGATGATCGTCCTAGAGTGATGGATCCAGCTCGAGTGTCATTCAAAGCAATCATTGAAAGTCCAGAAGTGCGGTACGAGTTACTCAGCGCTGAAGGTCGCAGGCAAGCGAAGCGGATTCTAAGAGGCTCTCGTGGTTGAGCGTCGCGGAAATCATTAGAGATATTGAAACTCTTGAACGCCATCTTCAACCCATATTGGTTGGAGATTCTGTTCAAGTTCTTGAACAAGCTAGAGCGCAACTGATGGCTTTTGAGAAAACGACCCGAAGAAGGGCGCGCAAAAATAGAGAGCAACTTCCTTGGGAGATTAGAATTACTTCGGAAAGATCTCTGAAGTTCAGACAGTCATGGGATGAGAAGCGACTGCAGCCGGACCTCTTTTGTCGGTTGATTGGCCCAGGAGAAGAGGGGTGGCCGTTTCAAAGACAAGAATTCGTTATTCGTGTCTGGTCATTGGACGATGGGCTCAGTTACCGGTGTGAATTTGATGGAAATTCAATACGAGAATGGCTTAAGACACAAAGCAAGCCCGATCGTGTTCTATTTCGATTCCATTTTGATAGGGCGGAAAAGGGTGCGAAGGGAACTCTATTCCACTTGCAGGTGGGAGGTAAACCAGTCGAGGAGGCGAGAGAAATGTGCTGGTTCACCGGGCTTCCGGGTCTGCCGAGAATACCAGCACCCCCAATGGACCTGTTCATGGCTTGCGAATTGGTTGCGGCAAATTTCTTCAATGATCATTTTGAGAGACTTTGCGAGGAACCAGAATGGCTTGCCATAATCAGAAGGGCAGAACAACGAACGGTCGCGAAATACTACCAAATGTGCCGTGACCATATGGCTGTAAGCGATCTGATAAGCCGGTCTCTATTGAAGAAGTTGTGGAATAAGTAGCGCAGTCAGTGTCCGTCTAAGAGCATGAAAATGAGGCCTCGAAATGAAGTCTCTGGGCAAATACTATACTCCACAAGCGATGGCACAAATCGTAGTTGACTGGGCTATATCCGATAAAGACGCAACAATTCTTGATCCTTGTTTCGGAGGTTGCGCATTTCTTTACGCAGCTCTCGAGACACTCCGAAGACATGGATCGATCCTTCCGGGGCGTTTTCTCTTTGGTGTGGATTGTGACAGACGTGCTAGGAACTATTTGGTGCCCCTATTCGAGGCAGGTGGAAGCGGGGATCATTTCTTGACCGCTGATTTCCTCTCAGTTCATCCAAAGTCGATGCCCGGGGCTCCTTTTCATGTGATTTGCGGAAATCCTCCCTATGTGCGTCATCATTCGCTCTCTCTCCACAGAATTCGTTCTGCGCGTGAAGCGATGGAAAGAGCTGGTTTCAAGATATCAGGAAGGTCAAGCTACTGGGCATACTTTGTTTTGCACTGCTTGAATTTTCTTCGCGTGGGTGGTTCCTTGGCAATGATCTTGCCCCATGCCTTCGTGTACGCTGACTACGCCAAGCAGCTACACGAATATGTTCTAGATCGCTTTAGAACCATAAGAATAATTTCGGTTGATGAATTGGCTTTCAAGGAAGCTCAAGAGAAACCCATGCTCTTTCTGGCGAAAGGCTTCGGTCTGAGAAATGAAAGATTGACTTTTCTTAGGGCATCATCAGTGAAGGATGCTCGTGATATAACACTTAGAGGTCAATATGCAAGCAACATAACTTCTGTCCATCCAGGCAACATTACTCAGTGGAATCGTGCCAACGTGCGCTTGGAAACATTGGAACTGTACGATGCATTGGCAAAGGATCACCGAGTGACGCATCTGAAGGATTGGGCCACAATTCACATAGGTGTTGTCACAGGAGCAAATAGATTCTTCACTTTGTCTCAATCTTCAATAGAAGCACTTGGAATTCCCGTGGAATACCTTCGCCCAATAATCACTAGAGCTAGCGATCTAAGGGGTCTTATCTTTCGACGGAGCGACTATGAGAGACTTCTATCGCAAGACAGACGAGCGGCGCTCCTGACCGTGCGAACTATGCGAGATATTCCCGGAGAGGTGCACATGTATTTTCTCCAAGCGAAACGCAAAGGAATCGCCAAGCGATTCAAATGCAGGTCTAGGAAACCATGGTACTATATACAGGATCATCACTCTCAGGATGCCTTTCTCCACTATATGTCCGGCTCATTCCCACATATTGTCTTGAACATGGCAGACACAACGTGCACAAACTCCATACATCGGCTTCAATGGTCAAACAGAGTAACATCCGGTATTGCAAGATCACTGGCGTTGTCATCGGCGACCTCACTTTTCCAACTCAGCGCAGAGCTATGCGGAAGAAGCTTAGGCGGAGGTGTGCTCAAACTGGAGCCCAGCGCAGCTCAAAACCTGCTGCTAGTGGCTTGCCCGGCAACGAAGGAAACTCTGCGTGCTTTCAGGGTTGTGGATCATTACCTACGACTTGGCGACAAGCTATCAGCCGTCACCCTAGCGGACGCGGTTCTCCTTGAAGGCCATATGGGTCTAAGTCGCGAAGATATAACAAAGCTACGACAAGCATGGAAGCAACTTGCAGAAACAAGGCTTGCTGGACGCATGTTGGCTCAGAAGAAGGTCGTCTTGTCGAGCTCACACCGTCAGTCGAATGCCCTGTGTGAGATTGGCAAATGAAGCATGTCGGCAACGATGTCAGGTCGTACTTCAGGATCTATGCCGCTGCAAATAACGCCAAGCTGGCTGTAAGCGCAACATACATGCAATGTATGACTTTTCAATAGCTTTCTCATCAAAGCGTCTTCTCCACTTTCCTGATTAAGGCTTCAAGCTCAGGATCACGAGTTTTTCGAGGAATGCTTTTTTGAGGCCTAGTTTCAAGGCTTTCAAGCCTCGGTCCTGCCAAATGTAAATGATATTATCTTGCCGCAATTTTCGAAAAGCTTCCTGGAGAATTTGGTCGGGAAAGTCGAGATGAATGTCCTCGATAAAGTTGAGGTAGATGAAGGGTGAGCCGGTGCTGTTATAGTGAGTTAGGAGGACCTCTACTACTTCCTTTTCACAATCATTGAGGTTGGAGAGTTTCAATGCCTTTTCTAAGGTGAGCTGCCTTGTTACTGTTATCTTAGTGTTATCCTTCTGTAATCGAAGTGTTATCGATCTATGCCCCTGTTTCGAGTTACCGGTACATGATTCTGAAGAATATCGTTTTATATGTTCAGACGCATCTAACCCTTTGGAGAGTATTTCTTCATTCTTCTTTCTTGAGGATAAGAAGGAGAGTGCATATAGTCCTTCATGGCTTGCTGTCCAGAAGACTCCGTCTCCCTCGATTAAACCGTACTTCTTAAGGCGCCAGAGGTAGACTCGGAGATGCCTTAGAGATCTATCCGTGATGTCGCTCAGCTCAAAGATGGAGATAGCGTCGTTTGAGAGCAGCTTGAGAAGCTCAACTGTGAAGCCTCTAAGCCTCGTAGCTGAGAAATTCGTAGTAGTAGATACAGCAGAGGTCCCTGTCAAGCTCATGCTTTCTTCACCCGCTCCTTGAACTCAGGCGTCGCCTTGTACATCCACTGGTTGGCTTTCGATTCGCGTTCCAGGATGCCTTTCGCGCAGAGTTCCTCCAAGGCTTTCTGCACTGCATCCCTGGTCCCGCCTGACGTCCTAGATGCAGAATAGACTCTTTCAAGCTCAGCCATAATCGAGCCGAAGTCCTGTTCCTCACTGAAGAATCCAGCTAAACCTCTGGCCAGAAGCTTACCGATCCACATGCTTCTCGTCGATGTCAAGGATCTCTCTTTTGACGGCTAAAGGGATGCCGGATCCTAGCTTCATCGAAGGAAACCGGAAGAGGAGCGTCCTCCATGAGACCCCCTTAGGAGGGGGGGTGAATGGGGGTGGCTACAATAATGTCAGATTAACGGTTTCAATCAGTCTATGCTAGAATTGAAAGATCCAAGACCCCCCCAGGGGGATATATACCCCATCTCAGGTTTCAATCGGTCTATGGTAGAATTGAAAGCGGTTAAGAGGAGATCCTTACAAGTCTTCGAGCAACTCATCCTAGACAGCCAATCAATCAGGCTACAGGAGAGTAAGTGAAGTCTTGGAGCATCTGATGCTAAAATGCATCGATACCAGTTCGCTCAGTTCATCACTTACTTC
>Ga0315309_1001420_pt1 | contig 14322 bp, 13 predicted proteins | sample TDP4_MG_FD_203080 | JGI IMG/M metagenome (GOLD analysis project Ga0315309, IMG submission 203080) | Freshwater sediment microbial communities from Lake Towuti, South Sulawesi, Indonesia - TDP4 | ecosystem: Environmental > Aquatic > Freshwater > Lake > Sediment | place: Indonesia: South Sulawesi... | reverse complement strand
GATGCCAAAGCGATCATATCATACGTTGCTGGCCTGCCGGAGATAGATAGGGGGAGGATCGGGGTCATAGGCCTCAGCATGGGGGGCTATGCGGCGATTTGCGCGGCCGCGAGAGACAAGCTGATAAGGGCTGCAGTGGCATGGTCGGCGCCCGCGATGCTGAGGCCCACGCGCCGATGGATAAAGGGGAAAGAGCATTTCCTGAAATTCCGAAGTGCCACCAACCGCTTCATACCCCTTCGGGAGTGCAAGAGGATTGCGCCAAGGCCCTTCCTTGCTGTGGCCGGCACAAAGGACAAAGTTGTGAAGTATGAGAATGCTATCGATCTCTTTCAGGCAGCACGGGAACCGAAGTCACTCTTCCTCATCGGCGGAGCAGACCACGTTTTCTCGGCCCATCAGGACGAGCTATTGGACATGACCCTGAGTTGGATACATGATAAGCTCAAGGCGTAATCGCATCTGCCTCGCCCTTCATCGGATGCCGTGAGTTCGCAAGCCTCAGGCTATCCTCGGAAGCCCAACCCTATGTGACCAAGACTCGATGTCCTTATCTTCCCTCCCTTGACGGTGAAGACATCCTTGTGCCTTTCCCTTATCCCAGGGAACGCAAGTGGCAAGTACTGCCTTGAGTTGTACTCGAAGCCCTTCATGGGTCGCGTTCGAGCAGCAAGGCTCGCGGAGTGAACCAGGGCCAAGCCCGGACAGGTTAAGTCCTGGATCGAATATGGTATGCCGAACTCCTCTGCCTTCGCGACGTATAGGAGGGCCGATGAGTGGCCCTTGCAAGTCTTCACGGCTATGCCAGACCAACCGAGTTCAAGCGCGAGTTCAAACGCCTCAAGGTCTGTGACCCCTTCGTCTGCCAAAACAGGTTTCATCCCGGCGACCTCATTCATCCTGAACATATGCCTCCTCAGATCCCTCTCCGTCGGCTGCTCTATGTAGAGCAGTCTCCCGTAGGCCAGCGGAGATGCTCGCCTCAGCCTTTTAAGATACTCGAGCGTTGCGTCTGGATTTGGATTCATCTCATTTGAATCCGCTGAAAGGTAGAAGCCCTCGCGGCCGATCTCGGCCAGAGTCTCCGATGCTACCTCAGCCACGTCCTTAGTCCTCTGGACGTCCCAATCGATGTCGTTTCCCCTCAACTTAACTTTTAGGCAGAAGACGCCATCGCGCCTTATCCAGTCATCCAAGCTGACGGGGAAGCCGTCTCTGGGATCGTTGCCGTCGACTTCGCCTCTCCTAAGCTTGTCCAAGCCGCCAACGAGATGGAATATCGGGAGCTCCTCTGAAAAAGTCCGTCGAAGGTAGTCCGTCACATATTTGCCTCTGAACCTTTCGCCCAGGTATGAGCTGAGGTCATGTTCCATGTGCTTTGGGCCGCAGCCTTCGTACGATGAGATTCCATTAGCGTGGCCGAAGGCGTCGTGGACCGATGCGTCTACGGCTGACGAAGCGACCAGCGTTCCAAGAATTGGCATCTGCGCTTTCAGGCCCAGCTCCTCGCTCACCCCTTCAGCCAGCTGATACAGCCTCTGCCTATTGCCCATGTAGATGTCGATCGGGTGACCGAATCCCACCTCGCGCTCCAACATCCTGCAGAATCGTTCGGCGATCAGGCACATGGCCTGTAGCTTCTTCTCAGGTGGCACATTTGGATCCGGGAAGGCCCACTCGTGGGCCAACGGCATGCTGCCGAAGCCCTCGCCGACCTTACCGCTTCGAGTCTTAACGGTCGCTTTCACGGTCAAAGATGTGGATTCGGAGACTACCACAGAGCCGAACTTGAGGGGGACCCTGAGAGGATCCTTGTGAAACTCTGGCTTCAGAGACAAGATCTTGACATCGGTTTCCAAATGTCTCTGAGCCGATGGATCTACCCTAGCCTAAAGTATTTTGCCCTCAGCGTGCGCCATCCTAGAGCCTTAGGTTGGCCTGCGACCATATCTTCCTTAACGATTCAGCCGTCACACGCGCTGCCTCGGCATCTTGCATCTTCTCCAGTTCCTTGCTGAATGGTTCGGCCATCACCGGACCAGTGTAATCTATTTTGTTAAGCGCTCCCAGGAAACCTACTATGTCGATGATGCCCGTCTCGCCAGGCATTGCCCGCACATTGTCTATCTGCTCGTCAATCGGAATCCCATTGGGTGCATCGTTGACGTGCACATCGATGACATCCCCCTCCTGCAATGCCTCGATTTCATCTACCTTGCCGTGCGAGGCATACCAATGCCATGAATCGAGAAGCAGTCCCACGTTCCCAGTTCCTATGCTCTGGCACAGCCCCAACATGTCCCTCAGCGTGTGGACGAACTCGTAGCGGTGGCCGTTGCGAATCGTCTTTGGCCCCAAGAACTCTAGGCCCAGAAGACATCCCTTTTCAGCGAGGATCTGAGCCACGGGCCTAAGTCTCTTGACGTGGAGATCATAGTTCCTCTCCCACGTCAGGGTGTCCGAGAAGGAGAGTATGTACGTCGAGGTCCGCGAACATCCGATCTGTCTCGATACTTCCGCGTATTCCCGAAGCTTTGCAAGGCCTTCCTCATATGATGCTTGATCCCCGTGGAGATCGAGTGGGAGCCACCAGGCTGCCGCAACCAATCCCTTGGCCTTTAAAGTCGATGATGTTCTATCAGCGCCGATTCTCATGACATCGGCCACATCCACGTAGACGCCCCTGAAGCCATTGTCGGATGCGAGTTCGATCTGCCTTTCAAATGGCGCTCTTATGCCGATTGCGCCAGCGGCCAAAGCGATGTACATGGGAATGCCCAATCATTTTGCGTCTAATAGCCTTTGTCCTGGCCCTTATGGAATCCTACTGCTCTTAGGAAATGATGTTCCGTCGTCATCCCCTATGTCGGTAAATTGTCTGGTTCGTGAGCATGGCTCGATTGAAATGCCATGTACCTGATCGTAGATCCCACTCGATTCTTATAAACCTGCCCTGGTGATGTTGTCAGGCGATAAGGTTTGGGCTACAAGGTAATTCTCGAGAGGGACGTCGAGAAATCCGTTTTCCATGATAGGTGGAGTAAGGATCTGATCTCATCGCATGTAGACGGCTTCAGCCTGGGGATCGCTCAATATCATTCAGGGGAATTCGGAACCCCTCAAGTCCATGAGGATCAAGAGGCTGTATATGTTGTCTCGGGTGTCGGCGAGATGCTCCTCGATGGGGAGGTCATTTGCTTGGAGGCTGGGACGGCCATCTACGTTCCCGCTGGCTGCAGGCATGCAGCGCGGGTCACGGGCGATCAACCATTGGATGTCGTCTACGCTCACGCTAGCTCATAAACGGCCTCGGTGCGTCTCGGCCGATCACGTATCAAGGTATGAGCTCCAGTTTCATTGGGGCGATCATGCGTGGGCCTTCCTCTTAACGCTAAATCCATGTTCTTCTATGAATTTATCGACGATGTAGCATTTGTTGTTCGCATAGGCAATTGTAGGGCACTTCGAGATATCGGGGAGGCCATCTCCGCCTAGAATGTCCTCGTCCGCGTGGATGGCCAGGGCGTCTCCTGCGAAGACGTCGTGAGAACCAAAGGCGACTATCCCGCGTACGCGGCACTCGATGTTGACAGGGCACTCCTTAATGAGGGGTGGCCTCACGTGTTTCGCAGGTAAAGGCGTTAGACCCGTTGCATTAAACTTATCGACATCCCTGCCCGATGCGGACCCGCAGTAATCGACGGCTTCCAGTATCTCCCCGGATGGGAGGTTGACGACGAACTCCCCAGTCCTGCGTATTAGGGCGTTCGTATATGTTGCTGGCCTGAAGCCAACAGCCACGACGAGTGGATGCAGGCTCATCATAAAGGCTTCACCGGCCGTAGCGATGTTCGCCCTTCCCTTTTCATCAGCGGATGTGATCAGCGCAGCTGGAGTTGGGAAGACGGCCCTGTACTCCTGAAGGATCTTCTTCATCCCGTTTCCCTAGCGTAAATTCGAGCTATTTATGTCGATGTCAGACTGCGCTCTATGTAGATTCATCAAGAGCTTTGAGGAATAGTTGAAATTTATCAGCCGGAACGGTGGCCCCCGCCGCCCTTGGATGCCCTCCCCCCTTTCCCCCTAGGGCTGGGGCCACTTGCCGCAGGATTCTGTTTAGGTCTATCCCCTCTTCAGCTGTTCTAAGGCTCATGTCGATGTATCCCCCTTCCTCCTCGCCGGCGACACCTATCTTCAGCCCGGTTTCGGCCCTAGCGTATATGGCCGCCTTCGCAACAGATCCTTCGATATTGAGGACGTAGGCTATCTTGCCCAGGGTCTGCACCTCCTTTGCGATTTCATTCCTCATCCTCTCCTCGAGGTAGGTCTGCTCAATGGCGGCTCTGGCCAACGCATCATCTGAGCTAGGCAGCATGTTCTTTGATAATTCGGCCACAACCCTCCGCTTGAAATCGTAGTCATGCCTTTTATTGTCCAGGCCCTGGTTGAGCAAGCCGCTCTCGAAGTATAACGTCCTCTTATCCCAATCCAGCAGCAGAAGTTGGATGAATTCGGTGTTATCGGCATAATCCCCTATCGCGCCGTATATGGCAACCCTGCTCATATCCTTCGGAATCTGGGATTTAAATTCCCGATACGTAAGCTCGGATGCGCACGCGCCCGTCGAATGGATGAAGAAGTCAGGCGCCACAAACCCCTCGGGCAATGGGTGATGGTCTATGTACAATAGCTCATGACTTGAGGAGAGCTCCCTCAGTGTGGCAAGTGCGCCCTCGGCCCTCGTCTCCGGCAGGGCTATGTCGCAGATCACCATCCTCTCGAAGTTCCGCAATCCCTTCAGGTCCTCGAGGAATGTCGAGGGCTTCGTGAACAGAATGTTCGAGGGCTGTCTAGCGGCTAGGACGATGGCAGCGGAACACACCCCATCGCAATCCCCGTGTGCCAGCACCCAGGACATCGTAACAGTCACTGGGCCAGACGCTTCATCGACGACATCTAAAAACCTTGTTAAAGATACTCCCTCAGGATGGCCTCGATGTCGTTTCTAGGGACGGCGCCCACGATCCTGTCCACAAGCTTTCCCCCTTTGAATATGAGGAGCGTTGGAATGCTCATGACATCGTACCTGACTGCTGTCTTTGGATTCTCGTCCACGTTCAGCTTCCCGAAGACTATCTTCCCCTTGTATGTCCTCGCCAAATCATCTACTATTGGCGCCATCATCCTGCAGGGGCCGCACCAGCTGGCCCAGCAATCGAGCACCAAGAATCGATGTTCACTCACCATGCTGTCGAAAGACGCGTCGCTCACCGATATTGGTTCCGAGATCATCCTTTTTGAATCTCTCCTTCCAATCGACTTCATAAGGGCTTCGTACTTTCTGGCACTGATCCTCTCGAGATCGTCATCTTCCATGGAATTCCAATCCCTTCAGAGTTTTTTGCATTCGAACCATGCGTCAAGTCATGATGCCGGGAGACCACAATCGAATTGGGACAACTAGAAAACATATAGCATGCTTTCGGCAGTATACTCGACTGTCCTCCCGTCAATCCTCTTCCTATCTTTCCTCTCGGCCTCCTGATCGGCTGTCAGAGCATCTTGGTACTCTAATCTGACCGTAAGGGGTGGTTTAATCCTGTATGGCTGGACCTCATTGACCTTGCCCAAGGCCCTCGCTGCCGCCTCCTTAATATTCTTCCTCGTTACCCCGGGCGGGAGGCATATTGCCGAAAATCTGCTCCTCCCCTCCTTGACCGGCACTGCCTCGATGTTGGGTATCAGTTCCCTCACTTCCTTTATGGCTGCGAGGTCGCCTGTCACCATAACGGTCGGCACGCCGTAGTGGCCTGCCATTGCGGCCCAGAAGCCTATCTCCCCTACTTGCCTTCCGTTGATCCACATGTTAACGATGCTGTCACTGAACGTATGGCTTAGGACGCCTTTGGCCGTTCCGGCCATGCTGTGTGCGGCGACGATGAACATGGCGTCGAACGTTTCATCCAAGCCCTCAAGTTCGGAAGGTCTTCTGCCCCTCAGCAACCTCGCCCTTGCATCAACCTGATCTATCAGGATCCCATGGGTCCTCGATTCCCCGTGCCCATCGTTTACAAGGACGTCGTCCGCGCCGGCCTCGATCGCGCCTTCTATTGCTGCATTGACATCGCCAGTCAACAACCTCCTGGAAGCCTGGTATTCGGCACCGGGTGGGTCTATTACGTCCCAATGGCCAACGACGCCCGTCGCACCCTCAAGGTCAGTCATTATGTAGAGTTTCATTATGTTACATCGCCTGTCCCACAGGGACATCATGAAGGATTATAGCTCTTCTCGATATCGATCTGTCAAGCCCTGAGCGGTGATCCGATTACCGACTTACTAACGCAGTTTCGTTCTCAGATAGTCCTTAATCAACCCCGACTGTTTTGGACTATTCCAGTAAGATGCCGCAGGCAATATTTATCTAACCACATTAGTGACAGTCGAATGCATGAGCGATCTGGCACTATTAGGTGGAAGCAAGGCAGTTCAAACCGATCCAGCTGATATGTTCACATGGCCCATAGTGACGAAGGAGATGGAGGACTCCGTCCTCGAGGTGCTCAGGGCTGGGAAGATGTCGGATATCGATGTCACCCAGAGATTCGAGGAGGAGTTCGCGAGATGGCACGGCGTGAAATATGCCCTTGCGCACAACAATGGCACTTCGGCGATACATTCCGCGATGTTCGGATTGGGCATCGGACACGGGGATGATGTGATATGCCCTAGCCTCACATATTGGGCCTCATGCCTGCCTGTGTATTCGCTGGGCGGAACGGTCGTCTTCGCGGACATAGATCCAGAAACTCTGTGCATAGATCCAAACGATATCGAACGCAGGATCACGGGGAGGACGAAAGCGATCATCGCAGTCCATTACACCGGAATGCCCGCTGAGATGGACACCATCATGAGGATAGCGCACAGGCATGGCCTGAAGGTCATAGAGGACGTATCCCACGCTCACGGAGCACTTTACAGGGGCAAGCTCGTCGGGACAATCGGCGATGTCGCCTGCTTCTCAATAATGTCGGGCAAGTCGTTCGCCACTGGAGAGGGGGGGATGTTGATAACGAACGACAGGAGGGTCTATGAACGCGCCATCATCTTCGGACATTATGAACGGCATCCGTCCGCCGTTCAGTTGGACGACCTGAGGTCTGGTTCGGGCCTCCCCTGGGGCGGTTACAAGTACAGGATACATCAGATGAGCTCGGCCGTAGGGATCGTCCAGCTCAAAAAGTACGGGCGGGAGATGGGGGAGATAGACAGGGCGATGAATTACTTCTGGGATGGACTTGAGGGGGTCCTCGGGATGAGGGCCCATCGCCCCCCGAAGGGATCAGGTACAACGAAGGGCGGTTGGTACTCGCCATTGGGGCTCTACAGATCCGATGAACTGGGCGGGCTCTCGATAGATAGGTTCTGCGAGGCGGCGAGGGCGGAGGGTGCGCCCTCCTCGCCCGGGGGCAATCCCCTGCTGCATCTCCACCCGGTCTTCAACACGATCGATGTCTATGGCCAGGGCAGGCCGACTAGGATCGCGAACCTCCCGGATGGCGTGGACATTAGGCAGCCCCCGGGAAGCCTTCCGGTCTCAGAGAGGATCGAAGGGGAAATTTACAGCATACCGTGGTTCAAGCACTACCGTCCGGAAGTGATAGATGAATACGTGGCCGCATACAGGAAGGTCTCACAAAATTACAAGGACCTGCTGCCAGGCGATGTCAAGAGGGAAGGGGGAGATAGGAGCTGGGGCTTGACATCGCGACTGCGCAGGTGATGGCATCACTCCGCCCCTATCATTCGATGTGGCTCATACTACTGCGGGGGCTGCAAAACAAGCTGCTTCTATGGGCCTCGTCCCTTGATATATAATCTATGATATTTTTATTCGTAATTATTATAAATGAATAAAAATATCATCCGAACAGGGTGGAAATCTGAGTTCGCAAACAGAAGTGAAAGCAGAGAGTGTACCTTGGATACCCATCGTCGTCTTGACCGTCTTCATGGCCTTCTTCTCTCCCGTTTACGCGGTCCTTACGCCCAATGCCTCCTGGTATGGTCTCGGCAGGGTGGGGTGCAAGCTCCTCCTCATGATCATGCCGTTCCTCTACATCATGGGGGCGATGTTAATCGGAAGGCTCAGGGGCAAGCCGTTTAGCGCCACAATCTTGACTTACCTCTACGCTGCTGGATCCGGCTTAATCTCGGTGGCCTCCACCGACTCATATCCTATCGGGAACTTCCCCCTTCTACTCTACGATAGCGTCTACCTCGCACCTGACGTAAATCCCTGGCCCTCTATAATGGCACCTCCCGGCAGCGTTGTCCAGCCATTAGTGACGGGGGGAGCGTCTGTTCCATGGGGTTCCTGGATGCCAACGCTGTTCTGGTGGGGGCTCCTCTATGCTGGCCTGGCGATCATCGCCCTTGCGCAGGGGAACATCTGGAGGAGGCGCTGGATCGATGTCGAGAAGGTGCCCTTCCCACAGACGCGCATAGCCACTGAGCTGGTCGATAAGGCGACGGGCATAGGGCCATTCAGAGTTCGCTATGGCACACCTTTCCTCGTTGGATCCCTGCTTGGGGTGGCGTATCAGTTGCCATTGCTGCTGTCCTACATGTTCCCGTGGTTCCCGGACATTTATGGGTGGAGGACGAACACCTGCACAATGGGTGCCCAGTGGATTACGCCCGACTCACCGCTGGCCGGTATCGTGGGGCTGGCGCAGTTCAACAAGAACCCAGCATTTGGCGCAGTCTTCTACATGGCTCCCCTGAACGTCCTCTTCGGCGCCTGGTTCTGGTACCTTGTATTTGCGGTGCTCATGCAGGTCGCGTTCATGATGGGCTACTACACGGGCATAACCGGTAATCCTGGATGTGGCCGCGTATGGTGCGGCACGGTTGGATACAGGGTTGGGGAACCATTCAAGTGGAATGCCTTCTCAAGCGCCGGCGTTAGCACCGGTATCTTCATCGGCTACATCGCCATCAACTGGAGGTACCTCGTGGAGACCATCAACGCCGCCATGGGAAAGCTTGGCAAGGATAGGCTCGATGAGTTCGATAGGACGGAGCCAACCTCGTACAGGAACTCTTGGGGTTTGTTCCTCCTCGGGGCGGTACTCATAATAGGTGCTTTCATGGCTGCCGATGTTGGCCTACCGGCCGCCATCTTGCTCGTTGTCACCAACGTCGTCGTAGCATTCGTCTGCACTAGGAGCTACTCGCTAGTTGGCTTCATCGTCCCCGCTGGATCAAACTTCTACGAGGGACCGATGAAGATGCTACTGAATGCGGGCGCCAATCCGAACAGTGAGTGGTACGTCGCGATGGGCATGACTTATAGCCTGGCATGTGAGCCAACAACTGGGGGAGGTGCCTCGACAGCATTCATAACATCGCTCGGTTCATATCAGATGGCCAGCGTCAACAAGGTCTCAGTGAAGAATGTCTTCATGATACAGCTCTTCGTCTGTGTTATCGCGGCCTTCATTTCGATCGCGGGCGCTGTCTGGGGCTACTATACATTCGGTATCACCAAGATGCCGAGCCAGTCGTTCTACTCTTGGTACAGTAATTACACGCCGGATGAAGTTGCCAATCGGCCCACTTACGAGCCTTGGCTTCCGCACATGGCCGCTGGCGCGGCCTTCGCTATGCTCTTGAGTTTCCTGCACGCGAGGTTCGTCTGGTTCCCGCTCGAGCCCCTTGGCTTCCTATTGGCAACCGACGGGCACGCTCTAATAGAGGGAATATGGACCATGACGCTCGCTGCATGGGTCGCCAAGATCATAACGTTGAGGATCGGTGGCAGCAAGCTCTACGAGAAGACGGGCACGCCTGTGGCTATCGGTTTCCTGATAGGGGTCGTGTTGATCGTCATACTAGGCGGCGCAGTACTGGTTCTGAGGTACTTCTTCCCGTTCTAGGCTTCACTCCTTACTCGAGTGAATCCCCACCTTTTTTAATATTCCATCAATAACAGATGTGAGTAAATGATAAAAAAGTTGAAGAGTTCCACTACTAAGGAGGAATCCCATTCTGCACTTATGCTAGATGCTGAAAGACTAGAAGTCTTCCTTGATTATGGTCTTTCTCTTATTGGCGTTGCATCTGGCGACGGCGGACTCGATCATCTTCCTCACGACAGCGTCGAGTCCCTCCAGTGCATCGGAGCTTAACCTCGTACCTTCAGGTAGTGCCTCTCTGATTCTCGATTCGACTACCAACATTTCCTTAGCCATTTTTATCTGGGGGACATGGTCTACCAACCATATAGAAAAGATTTGCCCCTAAAAGTGGCTCTTGGGCGCCGTAGAAGGCTGTTTACGGTATTACCCAAAAGGTGTCTTCGTAGTTCCTTCCCGATCTTTAGATGTGGTTACTCGCGATATTGTACTGCCGTAGTTAACGAATTAGTAATGGGTCGATTAATGTATTCCAATTGAGCGTTAAAGTCTCGACCATCGATGTGCGATGGCCAGACCCTTCTTAACCAGCTACCTTTCAGTTTACAGTATGCCAGCTCTTGACTTGAAGGCAACCCCACTCGCGTGCTCGCCTTGACGCTATGGGGCCTTCGATGACGAAAGTAACAGGGCACGAGTGAATGGAGGTCATCGATATATCGCCGTATTGATAGCCTTTGTCATGCGCGGACTCAACCATCGGTTGGAGGTCCTTACCGGGGAGGAGGTAAACTCGATCATCGAATCCGCATTCATCGTCCTCGAGGGCACTGGCTTCCGCTTCAAACATCCCGCCATCCTCAAGATGTTCGATGATTTCGGTTGCGACGTAGACTATGCGAGTGAGATCGTAAAGATGCCTACATCATTCGTCAAGGAGCGACTGAAGAGGGTCCCTAAGGAATACGATGTGCAGTCCGCCTCCTCTGATCACACCATCAGGATTAACGACGGGAACCTGAAGGGCGGCATGTGCTACGAAATACTCTTCGTCGATTATGGGACGATGACCCGACGATATGGATTAAGGGAGGACTGCATCAGGGCCATAACATTGGGCAACAATCTCGAGAACATAAGCCATGTGATGCCATTCGTGGTGCCGTCAGATGTGCAGCAGGAGATATGCGACGCCGAGGCTTACAAGCTGCTCCTCCAATACTCACGTAAAGCCGGAGGAGTCTACATCTCTTCTCTTAAATCAGCGCGAGCCATCATCGAGATGGCGATTGCAGCGTGCGGTGGCGAGGAAGAGCTCCGGAGGAGGAGGTGCATCGGTTACGGCGCCGAACCGACCACGCCCCTGCAACTTTCGAACCACGCCATTAACATAATCCTGGAGTTCGCGAAGCACGATTTGCCCGTGAGCGCCTCTGGGTCGATGGTGATGCCCGGCTCAACGGGCCCAGCTACGCTGGCAGGTTCGCTCGTCTTGCTCACAGCCGAAACCCTTGCGGCGATAGCCATGATCAACATCATAAACCCGAAGGAGCCCGCATCATTCGGGACCTCCATACACGTCATGGATCCCTTCACCGCCCTCTGTACTTTCGGGAGCCCAGAACAGGGATTGGCTGGGGCCGCGGCCATCCAGGTTGCCCGATCATGTGGACTTTCGGCGGGTTGCAACGTGGGCTTGGCCGACTCCAACGTTCCGGATTTCCAAGCTGGCTTCGAGAAGGCGCTGAGCACATGTATCGCGATAGCAGCAGGCGCCGAGGGCATAGGCGCACAAGGGATTGTGGGGGCAGATCAGGGGTGCAGTTTCGAACAGCTCGTCATCGACGACGAGTGGCTCGGCATGGTCAGCAGGCCATTCAGAGGGATAGAGGTCACGCCCGAGACGCTAGCTGTCGATGTCATACGGAATGTCGGGGTGGGGGGCAACTTCCTGAGGGAAAGGCACACGATGCGCCACCTCAGGGGGGAAATATGGCTTCCAAGCCTCTTCGGCCGTCAACGTTGGGATCGATGGCTATCGGAGGGCGCCAAGGATAGCATGGCACGGGCTCGCGAGAGGGTCAAGAGGATCCTCAAGGAGGAACATCCGCCAGCTGCAGCTTTGGACTCCGACACCATCAAGCAACTCGATGAGATAATGAAAAGGGCCAGAAGGGCTGCATCCTCGGGCTCTCTTGGCACATGATCGTTCTGCGCTTACATCGCATATCCGCCAAGATCACATTGAATAGAATTATATTCTGGCATTTTATACGAGGTCCTGAGTGGGTCTTGATGAAGGTGGCCCTCGACACTATATGTCTCGCAAGGAGGCCGATAGATGAGGCGATCGATATCGCGGTCAGGGCCGGATATGAGGCCGTTGAACTGTACAGCGAAGGATGGGCTGGCAAACATGTGCCCGCATCGATGTCACGCGAGGGCGCGAGGGTACTTAAGGGGAAGTTGGACGACGCCGGCCTGAAGTGCTGTGCGATATCGACCTACATAGGCGGAAATGGCCTCAACGTAATCAACGAGAACGAGGTCCTTAAACAGATGGAGGACTGTAGAAGGTACATCGAAATAGCTCGCGTGCTAGAATGTCCATCGCTCAGGGCCATACCCGGCCCCAAGGAGAAGAATGAGGGGGTCAGGAGTGCGCAGCTGCTCGAAAGGTTCGCGGAACTAGATCCGGACATAAATTTCTTGGTCGAGATACACTTCGGGGGTTTGATAGAGACCGCCGAAGATGCAGTCCAATATCTCAGTCCTATCGAAGTGGAGAACGTGGGCGTAATCTACGATCCGGGGAACATGGTCGTCAACGGTGCCGAGTTCGGGGCAGGAGACGTATGGAGGCTAGGGGATAGGCTAATGCACGCCCACATCAAAGATATGGCCGAAGTACCGCAAGATACACCCGGTTCATTCAAGTATGGCGAGAGGTCATTCGCCTGGGTCCCGATGGGAAGCGGCAATGTAAAGTACGGGGAGATATTCGACGCGATGGCCGAGGCGAAGTACGGCGGATATCTGTCAATAGAGTGCGAGGGGACTGCAAAGGACATGACTCTCGAAGAGATCCTAGTGCACGAGAGGGAAGAGGTGGTCAGACTTTCCTCGAGAAAGTGCAACGTAACCTAATTCGAATTTCCAATGCCCTGATAGATGTAGTTACTCAGTCCGACCTGCCTTAAGGCAGTTCCCCGGTATGAGATTTTATTCCATTCCCGCGACTTTACTGCGCCGCTCCATTAAAATGACATCTCGCCATTTCCCCTTGAGATCCCCAAAGGTCATCCTGCCAACCCTCTCCCTTATCCCAACTACCCGGAATCCATGTTTCTTGTGGAGCCTCAAGCTGGCAACGTTCTCTGGGAAGACACCCGCCTGAAGGGTCCAGAACCCCCCCTTCTCAGATGCCTCTATGATGGCCGCAAGCAATGCCGAACCGAGTCCCCTGCCACGAAATTCCTCGGCAACGTAGACGCTGACTTCGGCCACGCCAGCGTAGGCACAGCGGTCCGATGTCCTGCTCATAGCGGCCCAGGCAACGACCTTGCCATCGATCCTGACCACCAACCTCGGTTCGGGCAGGTGAGAGGAATCCCACTTTTCCCAATCGGGGGCTTCGGCCTCGAAGGTCGCGTGGCCCGTGGCAATCCCTTCCGCGTATATTTCCCGTACACGCTCCCAGTCCGCAGGGAGCATCTTTCCTATGGAGTGTTCCACTTATACCCATCCCATCTCTATGCCGACACCACTTAAAAGGCGCTCTATGGGCGCACAAGTAACCTATGGCAATCTGAAAAGAGATAAACAGAACCAGATTGATCGACGGATCAGTAACAACAATGGGCGATTTGAAAAAAGACATAAACGTCCTGCGCGAACTTGGGGAACAGGTTGCCAGGATCGCAACCCTGCCGATAAATGATCTTCGCAGGGGATTGTTCAGGAGAATAAATAACTTGGAAAAGGCCAAACCCACCGTTCACATCTATGAGATCCCGTGGCACGAGATGGACGTTAATGACGAGCTAAAGCTCACGACAAGGGACCGCTTCTGCCAAGGCATCGAGACGGATTTGAGGCGCACCATTTACTCGTGGAGGCACATGCAGGGCGACATGGTGGTTGAGCCTGTGATCGAGCAGCCACTTTGCATTCATGACACAGGCTTCGGCATCGCCGAAGAAGTCGATGTCGCCATAACGGATGTGAAAAGCGATGTGGTATCCCGCCATTTCCACGTGCAGATCAAGGACGAAGGAGACATCGAAAAGATCAAAATGCCAAAGGTAACGTATGATGCGGAAAGGACCGAAGAGGAATACCAGTTGCGATGCGACATATTCGATGGCATTTTACCCGTTGAAAAGCGCGGGATGCCTTC
>Ga0315309_1001419_pt1 | contig 14323 bp, 28 predicted proteins | sample TDP4_MG_FD_203080 | JGI IMG/M metagenome (GOLD analysis project Ga0315309, IMG submission 203080) | Freshwater sediment microbial communities from Lake Towuti, South Sulawesi, Indonesia - TDP4 | ecosystem: Environmental > Aquatic > Freshwater > Lake > Sediment | place: Indonesia: South Sulawesi... | reverse complement strand
CATGAACCTCACACTGGCAACCGAGAACTGGAATCCCACGAACGCCCCCAATTACATCAACCTATACTGGACCTATGACAACCACACCCTCGCCGTCAACGAGGTCTACCAGACCACGCTCACCCTCACCGTCGCCGCCAACATCACCGGGATAACAAGCTTTAACTTCAACATCGTCATAGTAGGAACGGGATAGGCATGTTGAACGGTCAGTTCGGCGACCTGCTCCTCTCGCTCTGGTACGCCATCATCGCCGGAGTCTTCTACTCGCTCATGGGCTACTTCAAGCGACGCGAAACCGAGGAACCCTTCAACGGAGAGGTCTTCATCACCAGCATCCTAGTCGGCATCGTAGCGGGCTTCATCGCCTTCTACTACCCGGAGATCACGCCGGAGCAGGGCGTAACCATGATCCTCGCAGAGGCAGGCATCCTATACTTCCTGGAGAACATCGCAAAGGCGATCTGGCGGCGGATCATACTCCCCTGGAGACAGCAGCCCCAACCCACACCTCCTCCCACTACACCTTCCTGAGAGAATGGGGACCACACAACTCCCTCTTTTTTTAAATACATAGGAATCCCGGTGGATAGTAAACATTTAAAACTGTCTGGAGTACTCTATGTAACTGTGGACTGACCACGATGGCGGCTCCGGAACTGGCGGGTATCAGATCTTATTGGTCGTATTTTACTCCGACGGTCTATGAGCGCTTGGTCGGCTACTACGCTTCCGACAGCCCTTATGCCCGGCTGAGGGATCTTGAGCGCAGGTATGAGGAAATAGTCAATGCTATCACCGTGGCCGCAGCGCTCCCGAAGATCGCACAGAAGGCCTCAACTGTCGAGGCACTTCTGGGGTATTATGATGTCATCAAGTGGTACGGCGACGTCAGCACTTACGTTTCCTCCTTAGTGAACCGTGAGCCCACTCTCGCAAAAACCGCGGACACGCTGGCCACTATAGACCCCGTGACAGGGCTTGCGAGGATCGAAAACCTCGCGAAGATAGTGGTGGGGGCCTTCTACACAAAGATGGCCGACCTGGTCGGGGGGCACATCAGCCTGATGTGGTACGCTGACCCGGACACTGTCACCGCGGCGAACACCCTCTTCAAAAAGGCGACGGATCTAAGCGACATCATAGGCCTTGTGAAGGGGACGACTCCCGGAGGACTCAGTCAGTGGGACATGCTGAGGACCTACCTGGGCGACGACTGGTACAAGAAGATCTCCTCCCTCATCACAACAGACGGCACTTTACTGGACTCACTCGCCAAGACAAAGGGCTATGTCGACTCCCTCGCCAGCACACTGACAGACGACTACACACTCACGCTGGACGTCTTCAAGTCGAGGCTCAACACGATGAAGAATGTTTCGCTGACCCTCAGCGGCCGGCTGGATCCTCTCACTAAGTTTACCGATTTTCTGAGCGCTCAGGCCACTCTGGAGGGCGTCACATGGGATGTCATCATGAGCAGGATGCGGGCCTACAGCAGTTCATCCTGGTCCAGTATCTTGGGGAGTGTGAAAGACGGGGTCCTCCCCACCATAACAGCCAGCGCCCTTTTCAACAAGGCCGTGGACATAAAGGGGAGGCTGAACCAGCTCGCCTCCATAGGCGACGACGTGAAGACGTGGATGGACGGCATCTCCTTCACTGTGGGCTACAACTTCACCAGGTACACGCCGTGGGACGGCTTATTCCGGAAGACCACCTTCGTCTTCGGCCCGAAGACCTATACGGGCATAGCAGGCCTCAGGACTTGGCTGACAGATGTTAACAATTACGCCACCTCGGCGATAAAAGAAGGGCGGTTCGACTCGGTGATCGACACCGTCCTCATCCTCGGACAGGGGCTCCAAGGGTTCCTCGGCTCCCTTATAAACTTGGTTGAGAAGATGGCGAAGACAGTGGGTGAAGGGGGCTGGAGGTAATTGGTGGAGAGGCTCACCAATTCACTCCTAGCCTCGGCAGACCTTAAAACTATTGAGGGAGCCTCCTCAGACCCTCCGCAGGCCCCACAGATGTTACGTCTCAGGCGATATCCTTCGGCGGGTGGGTGATACAATAGTATCGCGTCTTCGCACGGTGCTTGGAGTGAGTGATTTTCGCCCAGGCCTCCTCCCCCTGCGTAAAGTAGTGTTTACAGGCGACGCAGCGGGCCCGCTCGCCCATGCGTGTGAGAAGGCTCTTCCTGAATATGACCCGTCTAAGCTTCATCATCTTCTCACAGTTTCACAGTCGCCCTGAGGCTTATCCCTTCTTCTCCAGGACGAAGTGGACGTGAGGGACACTGACGTGGAAGTTGAAGTCTATGGTCACCCTTCCCTGTTTGGCGATCGCCGGCAGCAGGTCTAGGAGAAATTGACACTTAGCGACGTTCTCGGCGGTGGCGGAGAGGTGCTCAGTGGGGACTAGGATGAAGGTATCGGGTCTGTACAGGATCACTCTGCATCGAGGGTCGTCATGGACTACGGGGTGGTCAGGGTGGCAGAAGGGACAGCTCAGCCACTATCCTCTCCTAAGAGGGCCTGATAATTATTATGTCGCATCTGCCGGCATCGACTCCGCAGAAGCCTTCCCTCACCCAACTGCAAGGAAGGTAGAAGTCCCCTGCGAAGTGTCGGCATCTTACCTGGTATTTAAGAGACTTTTGACTCATTCACCGCCCTCAGACTCCTTGAAGCTGATGACTAGCCACATCCTCTTCCCATCACGGAAATGGGTGTTGGCGTAGTCTATGCAATCGGCCTTCCGGATAATGTCGGCGATCAACTTGGCAAGTTCCTCTTTGTTCCTAATCTTCGTTAGCCATGCCTCCTATCACTCTCCCATAGCGGGTAATTGAGCAGGTCTTTATACTGCAGCCCTTTTTCTATGATGTCCTTTGTCGGCACCCTGTGCGCTACTCCCGTCCTGGCATCTATGACCTTCTTGTATTTGCCAGACTTCTTGATGAGGGCCCTTACAAATTTCCTGTGGCACTTTTCGGAGCAGGTGTACTGCCTCCCAATCACATACGGCTCGCCACAGATCACACAGACTCTGAGGTTGATCATCACACTCTCAGTCCCGCCAGTTCGAGGTATTCGTCCCACGTAGCGAGGACGACTACGTGGGTGTGGCCGCTGGTCTTATGCTGGGGGAGAGGTGCCCAGACTTTCGCCTTAACGCCTCTGGCTTTCAATATTTGAATCGCGTCCTCAGCGTCCTTCAAGCTGTCCGGTCCCTCGAAGCAGTCCCAGATGCGCCAGCGCCTCACCTGCTTCTTCTTTGTCATCCACGTCGTCTCCTTAATTTTACTTCTAAGGCGAACATCTCACACACTTCAGCCAGCCCGGCACAGACAGTGGCCGTCTGCATCGACTTGAAGTCGCCGGCAGCAGAGAAAATCTTCTGCAAAGCCTTGAACTCTTTCGCCTGTTCCCTGAATCTCATATCCGTCCCTCGTTCACTCACCTAGCCTTCCTCCTCATAGATTATATGGTGTTTCCAGAGATAATGACGCACCTGCGGGTGGTCGGCTAAGGCGATAATAAGCCTCCTGAGGAGCTCCTTCTCCTTACCCTCATATAGGAGCACCTCAGCACTCGGGGCCAACTCAGTCCGCTTCTCACTGTAGCGACTTTGAGCCATCTCCTGCATCACCTCCTTCATTTGAATTTGGGGTACCTCCAACCTCCAAACTATTTCCTTGATTTCTTTGATTACTTTCTGTTCCTCCCGTAAACCATAGTAATAATCAGTAACAAGTTCTTTGATTCTCCTCCAGTCATTCGCTCTGACACGGAATAACTCAGGCTTTGGCTTCATCTCACCTCCTCCCCCCAGTCACCTATATATCTCCTTAAGGATTTTTCTTATCTCTGGCAGGATAGAGTGGAGCCTGTGATCAAGTTCAAGCCCGGGCCTTTTGGGCATATTATCATAGGTCTTTATGACATTGTGGTTTGCGAAGATCCTCACGGCCTCATTTTTCTCGACCTCACTGAGGTCTTCGAAGAAGAAGAGAAAGGTGGGGGTCCTGTAGTCCTCTGCCCTCTTGATCTCTGAGGTTATCCTCGGATCACGGTTTCGTATATCTATCAGGTAACTCTTAGAGACCAAGGCCATAAAGGCCTGAGAACGTGTCATGGCCTCCTCTAAGGTGACCCGCCGGCCTGAAGGGTCGTAGTATGCCGCCGTCAAGGTCCCTCCTCGTGGATTTTATGGTCAACTTTCATTTCATAACCACGCCCAGCCGGAGCCCCTCTGTTTTGATTTCTCTGAGTTCCTCCTCCGAGATGAAACTGCCGGAGCCGTCATCGAACTCTCGATAAAGCCTGCCGTCGGCCGTCTCATAGACAGTTGTCACGAACTCTTTTCCACCATAATCCACCCTCCACTGCCCGACAAGGCGTTTGATAGGGGTCTCCTGTACAATTTCCGGATCGTGCATGTAATCCCAGGGGGGCACCGAACAAACCATCCTACTGTATCTCTCCCGGTCTTCTTTAGAAAGTGTACAGGCGGACTTCGTCGAGGTGGTGATGGTGGGGGCCTTCTTCATGTTCTCTCGGAAGTCCATAGTTCTGTCAGGGAGTTTCTCCCATTCGACTCCCGGGTAATACCCTCTCTCGTCATCGTCACCACAGTCCTCAATGAGATCATTGGAGAGCACAGGTTTACAGTGGAGATGCCGCCTCATGAACCGCCAGGTTAGGTCTATTATTCCTACAGCCCTGGTGTTAAGAAGGCTTTTTGTCACAGACGAATGGATGAAACTGTCGAGTGTCCTTTTGCTTATCCTTTTCTCTACAATTCTGCGAACGACATCGTCATAATAACTTCCATCAGCCATCAAACTGTATAGATTCAGCCTTTCCTTGTGGTCGTCACAGACGATGAACCAGTCAACGCCCATCACTCATCCCGCCCGGGGGTGTGGAGGAAGACCTGCGGAGGGAGGTGGACGTACATGCGGCGGTACTGAGTAACCCCCGGGGTCTTCCTCCATTCTTTCACCCGTAGGAGTGATAGCACGGTCCCAGATAAATTTTACTACATATCATAATCTTACTGGGCTGTCTCTCAAAAGGTCAAGTATGCCCAGTTTATTAGCACAGGGCCGGCAAAAGATCAAGGCCTTTGTTGTGTCCTCAGAACTCGAGAGGATGAGTGGGACGTCGAATATCGGGATGCCGCACTCCGAGCACAGTGCTATGTCTGTCCAGGCCTTTACTGCCGGATAGGCCTTCCCTCTAACGGTCATAGTCTTCCGCTTCCAATACTCAACCTCAGCATATTCCTCCCATTCTTCTCCACACCTACGACATATCACACGCCACAGATTATCTCCTAGGTTTTCAGGGGTCCCCCAGTCATGGTACCCTTCATAACACTCCTCAGACAGCTTTTCAGAGTCCTCCATGTGTATCACCATTTCCGCCTTCTATTAACTCAAGGGCTTTCTGCAGTGTCTTATCAAGCCCCGTTCGGGTTCTGAAGTCTCTCAGCCGCGCCCGTATCCTCTCCCGTTTCACCTCGAAACGTCCCAGGGCGTCTTTCCCGAGGTACTTCTCTATAGCATCTCTACACAGCCTCAGCCCCGCCTCCCGGGCATCCGCTCTCATCAGGGCGTTCGCCTCACACTTCCGCTTCCCGATCTGGGCTATGTAGTTTCTGACAATTCTATTGTTCAGGAGGCTCATATCTCTTCCCGAGCTGGACTCCAGATTGTCGATCCAGGTTAAGTTGTTCGCCACCACGAAGTCATAGTTCAAGCCGAAGCGGTCGACAACGAGGTCTGTCGGCATCCAATCTGTGCCGCCGGCGATCTCCCAGAAGTTCTTCAGAAGGAAGTCTGAGATGGCCTGCCCATACGGGTCGAGGTCTCCGCAGTAAAGGATGACGGGCGTTAGACCCTTCTCCTCGGCCTCCTTAAAGCGCTTAGCTGCTGAGGCCCGCTCCGATATGTCGTACCACCCGCCGGCGTTGACAATGGGGATATGGTATTCCGCACAGACGGGCTGAAACATGTTGACGAGGTCTATCTTCTCGACCATCATCTGAATATAGAAACTCTCCCCCTCCCACCAGTCAGGGGTGTAATATTCCTCCGCCGTCTGTGCCCCCACCAGCCATTGCCTCAGGCACCCCTCCGGTGTCTCCTTCTCAGGAATTTCGATCCCTATATACGCCCTTTTGAGATCCTCAGCGACGAGGTCTATTGGGATGTAGCCCTTTTTCCTACATTCATTGAAGACCTTCTGTATTCTGTCGAAGTCGCCCTTTGCAACTAGGTTGAAGCCCTCGAGGAAATAGCACCAGCCCCGGCTCGTCATCCGCTGTGTTGCCAACTGATTCACCTTTAATATGCCCTTGGCGAACTGGACGAGAAACTTCTCTCTGACTCTACCTCGCCCCCTCGGCAGCTCCAACTTTGGCAGGCTCACCTTCTCACTCCCGGAGACATTATGGCATGACAGAATATAAACTTTATTACTTTACGATATATACTTCTAACTCCTCTCTATACAGAGCAGGCTTGGAGTGGCATAGCTCGGTTTGTCACAGGGCTCGGTAAGGCCTGGGTAGACTTGTCCTGGGGTCTGGGGAGGTCTGGTTCGGTTCGTCACTAGAGCCGGATGGGTCAGGCTAGGCTTGTTACGGGGCTTGGCCTAAGATGGCACGACGTGGCTTATCATAGGGTCCGGATTGGTAAGGATCGGTATGTCCCTGTGGGGAGGGCTGGGTAGGGTCTGGTCTGGCTAGTCGCCTTGACTTGGATTGGCCAGGATCGGCTGGGCATGTCTCTTAAGGCCTGGCTTGGCTGGGTTTGTCGCAATGGCTTGATGCGGTTCGGAAAGAAGTGGCTTGTCCCCCGGGCTGGATGGATTGGGCTGGGCATGTCCCATGGACTCGAAACCGCTGGGTTTAAGGAGGACTTCTTCGGAGCGGCATGGAGAGAATGGGGCTGGCATGTCGAAATGGGTCGGCTTGGAAAGGTATAATTCGGTTTGTCCCCGAGGGTGGAGGCGGCACGATGCGGTCTGTCACCCCAGACATGGCACGACATGGATAGGTCTGTCCCAATGTGAGGACTGCTTGAGTAGGAAAGGAGCGGAGGGGCTTGTCTCTCCGGGCTGTCAGGCAACCTCTTCCACATGTACACTGAACTTCCCGTATCCCTGACTTCTCGAGGCTCCAAGGCCGATGTCCTGAGCATGTATCCACATCTCAGCGAGGTCTCGTACACTGATGGTTTGCTCTCCTGTGCTTGGGCCGGCGACCATGAGGGTGAACTGTGCCTCCGCCTTCTCAATGTAGTCCTGCCTCTTCAGGCTGCTCCTCGGTCCCTGGGCGGTCATGACGTGGATCGGCCCCTCGATCACGCCGTCGGGCGCTGTGATCTGTTGGCCGTCTCTGGTGAGGTAAATCCTGTCAGGCTCTGTGAAGACTCCATGGGCGATGGTGTCTCGCAGCCCTCTCTTCTGAGTGAGTCTCAGGACGAACGCGGCCTCTCTCAGCAGTGCCTTTATCTGGCGCTCCTCGATGTAGATCCCTTTGTCGTCTCTCTTGAACGTCGTCCAAGCCCTCTCAACCTCAGCGGCGGGGACGGCGCCGACTGCCTCAGCTACGTCTTCGGCGACCTCTTTGATAGCCTTCTCCTCCATCCCCCTCGCGCGGAGCCAGGGCTCAATGAGCTCCTTGGCGACTGGGATGCCTCCGAGGATCTTGTCCCGGAACCTCAGCTCCACCTGGTATCTTTTATACATTTGTGTTCACCTCCTTTCCTGTGATCTTCCAGCCTCCCTCTTGACAGGGGGCATTCTCTCCCAGTCGTGTCTCTTGCGGATGACAACGGACCCATCCCTATGGACCATCTTGATACGGCCGTCTTCGAGCTCTGTCACTGTGACGCCGGCTTCGAGTTGGAATTTTCCTTGTAGGTCTAAGAGCTGTCTGAATACGCCTTCCAAATCATCCCTTCTCCCTGAGTTTGAGATCAACGCTATGAGGGCCCCTGCCTCGAAGGCGTTGACGAGGATCGGGTATTTCGTCAGTCTTTTCATCTACTCCCCCTCCTTTCCTCTCAGAGCCTTCATTCTCTCCTCAGCGGGCATCTTTTCCCATATTTTACAGGTCGGCAGTAGGTCCGGAGGCCTGTGCTGACACACCTTATCCGGACTCCTGCCCTCGCCATGGGACCTCCGCCACTCCTCACTAGCAAACTCAACAGCCTCCTCAAGGCTCATACTCTTGAAAGCTACCTCCTCTCTGCCCAAGTCATTCCCTATTATGAGGGTCACGCCGTCCCTGCTGTTAAGCCTCCTCTGGAAGTATCGACGGTAAACCTCATACTCTCCTGTCCTCAAATTCTTTCGCAGGGAGAGCCTGTGGCAGGGCATGGGCGAACCCGCCGGGATCCAGGCGTAGTAGTCCACCTCGAGCATAGAATACCCCAGGTGGTCTGGGTCCTCTCTCTCAAACTCCGTCTCGCAAATGATCACTTCTCGGCCTCCATCTCACAGTTCGCCCTCCTCTTTCATCCTTTTTAAAATGTTCAGACTTGGCTGTTTCGGAATCTCCCAAGGCATTTTGTCATCAAATGGAACATCTCCGAGAAAAATCCGGAGTTCCGTAGAGAGTTGGTGCGTCTCTTTACCGAGGATGTTCAAGAATTTTGCGGCCCTCAGAGGCTTTGTGCCACTAGCACATATACTGATCTCTGTCCCTGCTATCTTCAGGTGTTTAACCGCTTCTTCAAGTAAAGTGACAAGTGTCTTTATTTTCTCATCCCCATCACTCATTCTAATTTACCTCACCCTCACCCCATTCCATGTGGTCCAGTAACAATTACGTCTTTGACAATTATATTTTTCTTCTTGTGATGGTCTAGGATTTGCTGTTTTACTTCTCCGGCAGTTTGTAAGTTTGATTCTACAAAACTACTTACAATCCCTAAATATTCTGCGAACGGTTCTGGATAAAGGAAAATAGTTACATGATAAGTTGGCATTATCTAACTACCCCTTTTCTGTTGTTCTTCACTAAAGACTAGCACTCACCTCACCCTCACCAGGTCATACTTCCACCCTACGGTGTCCCAGTAGTAGACCCTCCAAACCCGCTTAATCATCTGTGGAGGGATGTCCTTAACCACTCTGACCTCCATCGTTGTGGTATTCAGGTAATCCATACGACCTGGCGCCCTTTTCAGAATCCCCTCGAGAAGTTCCAAGTCACTCGTTCTGACAAAATCCACAGGGACTTCCACACAGAAAACATGGGACTCGACTCCATTCATCTCACACGCGATTAGCCCTGGACTCTTAGGAAACCTTCTGCGCTGATCTTCAACTTTCATAGGCCCATATCGCCTCTCTAAAAGCCAGCCGTACATATGGCTTCTAATCTCTGCGTGAATCTCGCAACCTTGGTGAGCGTAGCCGGCCGCGGTCCTGATGTTCACGCTCATGTGGATATGTGGTTCAATAGACCCCTCATAGTCATATTCTCCCTTCCAGATCCAACTCGGTACTTGTTCCTTGGTGACCCCGAACTCCCTCTCCAAGACCTCATCAACCATCTGCATCCTTGTGTCCTTCCCAGTCCTTCCTGCTCGGACAAGTATTCCCTCCTTCAAGATTTTTCGGAGTGGAGCCCTGGTGCCGTGATAAAGTACGAGCGTCTCCCCAACACTGCCAGTCGGTAGGCCGTATCTCTTCCCCTCAATACAGAAAGTTGACTTCATACCGCTTACCTCACCCTCTGAACCCTGTGGGCACCTCAACAGACTCCAGCTCATCGAGCTGGGACTCGATCTCTGAGACTGCAGAGTCTAGTATGTCGACGGCCTCCTCGAGCTTCGAATAAAGGTCGCTGTTCTCGAGGTTCGTTCCCGTGAGCCCATCCCTCCAGTTTTCCAGTTCCTCTTTGATGGCCTGGGCCTCCTCCAGGCCACCTCTCATAGACGCTATAGCGTCCGCAAGCCGAGCCGCCCTCGACTTTTGATTCATCCCGATTTCACCTCCTTGACCTCTGTCATAATAGAACTTATTTGCCCAGAACCCGAACTGGAAGTCTTTCGAGGGCCTTCTCTCTGCATGAGTATCTTAGCGTGTTGTTTACAATACTCGCCATTTGGACCGTAACCCCTTTTTCGGCTGCATTGAAAAAGATGCCAACCAGTCGAATCCTCAACTTCTGCAACACAGCGAGTTTTATCTTCAGGGATCCCTTTTCTTCTTTTGATTCGATCGTATATTCTCTCTTTCCCTTCATTCAACTCAACGTGCCTCCTCTCCTTCCTCCCAGTAACCTTTAGGGTTAAATCTGAACTTCTTCCCATAGTCCCAGTCTCCCCCCATTGGATCAGCATGAATGATGTTAGTTCCCCTTCGTTCCAACTCTAGGTAGAACTTATCGGCAAATGTGTCAAACCACTCATCATAAAAGGCCATTTCTATAGTTTTGTCAGAGTAGTCCTCTTCTTTTTGGAATTGGGCAACTAAGTCATCATACAACTCTGCCGCCTCATCTTCATGGATAAGACTTCCACAGCCAAAGCGGATCTCATGGCTTGTACCCAGAAGATCCTGCCACTTCTGTAACATTGAGTCATAAAGAGCCTGGGACATCTCACTTTATCTCTCCCAGATCTTTCTGTATAGAACATCTGCTGTCTTTTGTTCGGCCTTTGAAAGTACTGGCTTTTCTTTTCGTACTGTCCCACCTAATAGCTTAAGGATCAGATCTACTTCCTCATCCGTCAAGTTATACCTAACCATCTCACTTCACCCCCTTTAGAATCTCAAGCTCGAGGATTTCAAGTTCGATATATTCCATTAAATCGGGTGTCATATAATCTTGCAATATGGGATTTGGCTCAAAATTCTCGGGATCGAGACACGCTTCCAGGAACGCTTTGAATTGTCTCTGTAACTTCTGAATCTCCGTTGTCATCCTCATTTCGCCTCCTTCCTGCTGCTGACGGATACCTCCATTACAAACCCGCCGTCTAGCAGACCGTAGAGATTCTCCATGTCGGTCTTCCCGACTTTTCCCCCCTGTCGCTGTAGCTTTTGTCATTCCGCTTCACCTTGACGTACTGCTGATAGCCGTCCGGGATATATAAAGATTATTAAATTACGATATGAGTTCATTATCCACGTCTCCAGACCGTCCGCCTCGCTTCCCGGTATGCTTTCTTTGCTGCCTTTAGGTCATATTTCCTCGGTCTGATAATATCGGATTTATAGATGACGGCCTGAGCTTTTGAATTTTCAAGGAAGGTGAGGAAGACATAATCTGCCCAGGGCGGCGTCCATCCGCCGGACCTGGAGACAAAGGCGACCTCAACCTCGGGAGAGACAACGCCGTGGTCCCGGAGTGATTTCTCTAGCCGGTCCATCTCTACTACGGCCACTCGGCTGAAAACCTTGCTCTTCCGGGTCGTCGCCTCCTTGTACTCCTTCGGCCTAACCCAAATGGTTGAGGTCTCACTCTTCTTCTCCATCAAGTGTAGAAGCCAGTTCTCGGCTGTGACCTCACCGAGATCTCTCTCATACATGTCGGAGTGGCTGTCGAAGTGGAGGATCCACTCTATCTCTGTTTTTATGAGGAATGGATAAGCGTCGGAATGAGAATCACTAACTATCAATTCCTTCGGCTGGAGGCCGAGTCCCCTCAGTGCTGCCCAGAACTCATGGTGGCCCTCAGGCACATACTCTCTGAAAAGTCGAGGGTTTCCCATGAGCCTGATCTGCCAAATGTCATTTACCAGGAACCTTTTCTCCCCATGCCCGAAGTCATACTTCGGGAGATCTAAAAAGAAGAAGTCCCAGTCTACGCTCAAGGCCACCTTCACCATGCTAGAGCACCAGCCCGGGGAAGACTCCGAGGATCACCAGGAGGTTGTTGACCGCCCCCAGGTACGAGACTAATGCGAAGCCATATGGGCACAGTTTCCAGGGGTTTCTCTTGGGCACTGTTAACGTCAATGAAGTGATCACTCCCCAGAAGACCAACAACGCAAATATGGGATGGTAATGGGGGTGGGACTCACAGAACCCCAAACTCAAACCTATCACTGTTGTCATGTAGTCTGAGAGCACCCCACCCAAGGACAGGACAAAGGGCATAATCTCCATCCGAGTCCTTTTCATCCTGTGCCCAGCAACAACATGTTATTTATGACCTTAACCTGTTTGGCGACTTTCGTCCCCTCGAGGACTTGGGCGAGATGGACTAACACTGGCACTACCTCACAGGGCCCATCGCACGTACAGCCGGCTTCGCTGTGGTAAGAGCAGGAGCAACAGACTGTTTTAACCTCATCGACCATTCTAGGCCACTGCCTCCAACAACTTCTGTTGGACCTCCTGGAGTTGTATGAAGTTCTTCCCCTGTTCTGTTGTGTGAACAGCGCCATTCTCGCCAACTATCACCAGGCCCGCTCTCTCGAGCTGGGGAAGAAGGTTCTGTAGGATTTGGAAATTGATATTGGCGTTGTACACAATGTGTGTCCTCTTTGCCCCATTTACCGCGATTCTGAGTATGTCAGCGATCACCCGCTCATGACTTCTCCTTGCCACACGCCTCACCTCCTGTGGGTGGGAATAGGACCATTCTCCTTCTTAAAGATTATTAATTTACGACATTGTGTTTAGAAACTATAGAGGATTTTTAAATCACATCACCTTATCTATAAAGTGACTGGTGATGGTTAAGCGCCAGACCCCCTCAGCTTACCTCCAGAACACATCGGGCATCTGTGAGGTCGACGTCTGGGGGGAGGTCTGCAAGGTCGTCCTGATCTTCATCGCCGGGGCATGCTTCACGGTCGTCATACTCGCCGCCTGCAAGGGGCTGATGAAGTGACAGTCAGACGTCAAACCCCTCGGGACTACTTCAGCTCACCCTCGCCATGTATAGACCCAAACCTCCTGGTCTTTTTAGGGGTTTTATGCTTCCTCGGCACTCTCGTCGCCATCACAGTGATCGCTGTGAGGAGCCGATAGAACATGGTTACCAGAAAGACGCCTCAGGAATACTTTAACCTAGACTCGGGGTCTGGTGTGATCGTCACAGGACATATGATTTTAACGGGGATCGCTCTCGTCCTCATGGGCATAATAACCATAATTGCCATAGTCATAAGGAGGGATTAAAATGACATCTCAGCCAGTCGGCACCTTTCCGGGTCAGACGGGAAAAACGAGGGTTTACCCCGGCAAGGAGAGTGTCATCTACCAATATGATATGCCTAATGGATCGGTAGGGTTCCTGTACTGGTTGGGCCTGGAGGTGCCGGAGAATAGCTACGGCGCCTTGACCGTGGATGGGGAGAGGGTTGGGATCCCAGAAGTACCGGAGAAAATAGAGACAACAATTCCCCTGGCCAACCCCGCTTGCATCAACCCCCCGATCGTCGTGGAGAAAGAGGTCCTTGTGTCCATATATTCCTCTGTAGAGGCCGAAGTCAGATACCTCGTCTCAGGAGAGATACATCAAAAGCATACACCAACTGCTCCTCCACAAGTCCCATGTGAGCCTCCCGTGGTTGTGGTGGAGAGGCCTCCGACGGAGATAGACAAGATATTGGAGAAGTTTCAGGAGATCGCGAGAGAGGTGAAGGTCCCGAAGAGGAAGACATACACCATCGACAGCACAGTCTCCGGAAGGTTCACGGTCTTCGATGAGAAGACGCCAGGGGAGCTCAAGGAGCTTTCGATCTCCAGCTCAAATCAGAACTATCAGATCACCGTGTGGCGTGACGGGGATAAGATTTACGATGATCCATGGAGCGACTTCCAAACAAAGAGTACCAGGGTCAGTCAGATAGCCGCGTACGAGGAGAACGGCGTCTTCATCCTCAATCTAACCGATGTCAAGTGGACCAGGACCGCTAAAATCGAGTTATATACTCCTGCGTCGGCCGATATCTACTGTAAGTGGGAACTCGAAACACAGTAAAGATTTATATTCCAAATACCTTAGCTATGCTTTGACGTGACGTGAGGTGATGGGATGAGCAGGTCCGACGTTGAAGTAGTCCGTAAACTAAACCAGATTCTTGGCAAATTCGAGCAAGTCATGGGCATACGGATCTTCGGCGTCGACGCAGCGGGTAATCCTGTGGCGGTTCGGGTGACCTCCGACGGAAAGCTGAGGGCCACTGCTGAGTGACTCCAGCCCGGAATGGTGGTGATCGAGTCCCCAGACCTGACGACTATCCTCGCTGACACAGCCGCTATGGACGCACGGCTACCCGCCGCGCCCGCCACCGAAGGAAAACAGGACACCATCCTCACCCGAATAGGCGACCCCACAG
>Ga0315309_1001418_pt1 | contig 14323 bp, 16 predicted proteins | sample TDP4_MG_FD_203080 | JGI IMG/M metagenome (GOLD analysis project Ga0315309, IMG submission 203080) | Freshwater sediment microbial communities from Lake Towuti, South Sulawesi, Indonesia - TDP4 | ecosystem: Environmental > Aquatic > Freshwater > Lake > Sediment | place: Indonesia: South Sulawesi... | reverse complement strand
TTGAAACGGTTTCGAAAGTGAAGGTTATCGGGGAGAAACAGATCGAAGCTATGTGCGTGCTCGCTGAAAAAGCCGTTCAGAGGGCTAAGAGACTGGCGATTTCTGTATTTCCGCTCGCCGGGGTTGTTCTTCTAGCGTTGCTTCTTTTACTCTAGTTGTCAAGTAGCTAGAGTTCTTTTAGCGCCTCTGAGATTCTTTTCGTGGCTTTCTTTATGTTTTCCACAGAGTTGGCGAAGGAAAGTCGTAGGTAGCCTTCTCCATGCGCTCCGAACGCTGTTCCAGATAAGACAGCCACTCCCGCCTTCTGCAGAAGGAAGTCAGACAGCTTCTTGGATTCCATTCCTAGGCTTTTCACGTTTGGAAAGACGTAGAAGGCTCCTCTGGGTTTCTTGCATGCGGTTCCTTTGATTTTGTTCAAGCCAGAAACTATGACTTCCCTCCTCCTTCTAAACTCCTCAACCATCTTCTTGGGCTCGTCTTGTGGGCCTCGTAGGGCTTCTACTCCAGCCATTTGGGTGAAGGCGCACGTACAAGAGTTGGAGTTTATCATCAACTGCGTGACTTTTTGAGCTAAATCTTTGCGCATGGCTGCGTATCCGAGTCGCCAGCCCGTCATGGCGTAGGTTTTTGAGAAGCCGTCCATGAGTATGGTTTTTTCCTTCATGCCAGGCAGCGAAGCTATGCTTTCATGTTTGCCCTCGTAGATGATTTGGCAGTAAATCTCGTCCGAGAGAACGAGAACATCATCTCTGTTTTTGATTCGGTCTGCTATGACTTCTAGGTTGCCTTTGCTGAGTACTCCGCCAGTCGGGTTTTCGGGTGAGTTGAGTATAAGCATCTTCGTCTTCTTGGTTATCTTGTTCACTGTGTCCTCGTTGTCTATGCGGAAGTCGTTTTCTTCCTTCAGCGTCATGGGAACTGGTTTGGCTCCCACAAAGTTTACCATCGACTCGTATATGGGAAAGCCAGGATTCGGATACATAACCTCGTCTCCTGGCTCTACGCATGCTAGTATGCTGAAAAAGATGATTGGTTTGGCTCCCGGCGTTACAACGACCTCTTCTGGGTCAACATCGATACGCCTGCTCTCTGAGAGATATTCCGCTATTGCCGTTCTCAGTTCTGGGATTCCGGCGGCGGGAACATAGTGCGTGTAACCGCCCTTCATGGCTTTAATGGCTGCTTCTTTGATGCTGTTCGGCGTGTCAAAATCTGGTTCGCCTATCTCCAGATGAATAATTTCTCTGCCTTCTTTCTCGAGCGCTTTGGCTTTTGCAAGCACTTCGAAGGCTGTTTCCGTACCCAACCCGTCCATTCTTTTCGCAAATATCTGTTTCAAGCATGACCACCTAGAACCGAGTGTAGAAGTGGCGCAAGATATTTAACGTTTGCAGTTGCTGGCTTTGTTAGTTACGTTACATGCATTGCATTACATTACTGCCTCACAAATAAGAAGTAAATGCTTATGGAGATTATTGCAAGAAAAATCGGAACATGGATTTCACCCAAAATGCCAGCTTTGTAGTTCGGAGCCACCTTCATGCCACCTTTGTAGCCTTTCAGTCTTGGAAGCAGTCTTCCAGTATGAGCTTTGTATTCGACATAAGCCTCTCCAAACTTCTCCCGCAAAAATCTCTCCTCATAAGGTATGACAATAGAATACACAAGAACGTAGCTAACGATGAATAAAGCGAAGGCATACCATTCACTAATAGCGATACACAGACCCGTACCAATAAAAAAATTGCCCAGATAGAGTGGGTTCCTAATACGTGCATAAGGACCAGCAGTACAGAGAAAATCCGCTTCCACCTCGCCAACAGCTTGCCTACCCCAAAGAAAACTGGCAGCATACATTCTAAATGTTTGGACCACCGCCATAATGATCAGACCTACGATTAAGAGAGGTAGAGTTGTGGTGCCGCCCAAGTTGAACTTTACGACCAAAGAAACCGCGAGCGCGATGAACATGTAAAGACCCCGAGTTCTAAACACAAACGCTGCAAATTTATTATTCATAGAAAAACCCAGTTTCCGACTTCTAGTTCTCAATCTATTTCTTTGTCTTAACAGCTTCGGGATTCACTAGGTTTGGCGGAGTCTTTCCCTCGAAGAACGCTATTAGGTTCTCTGCGACCATCTCAGCCATTCTTGAGCGTGTCTCGTAGCTCGCGCTAGAGATGTGTGGTGCCACCACCACATTGTCAAGCTTCAGCAGAGGATTGTCCAAAGGCGTTGGCTCTTGTTCAAAAACGTCGAGTGCGCCTCCAGCTATCCAGCCCTCTCTTAAGGCTTTGTAAAGCGCCTTTTCGTCGACTATTGGACCCCGCGCGTTGTTTATCAAGTACGCGGTCTTCTTCATCATCCTCAGCTTCTTTTCATCAACCAAGTGGTACGTTTCTTTCGTCAGAGGCACGTTGATGGTTACAAAATCTGCGGTTTGAAAGAGCTTGTCAACGTCAGTGAACTGTATGCCATACTCTTTCTCGAAGTCGGGTCTCCTTATGACATCGTGATAGAGGACTTTCATGTCGAAGCCTTTAGCTCTCTTGGCTATGGCGCAGCCTATCCTCCCAAGACCAACTATGCCTATCGTGGCTCCGTAGATGTCTCTTCCCTGAATCATCATGGGGTGCCAACTCACTTTCCACTGACCCGTGCGAACGTACTTGTCGGCCTCAACGACTCTTCTGGCTACAGCCATCAAGAGCGCCCAGGCAAAGTCAGCCGTGGTTTCGGTCAACACACCAGGCGTGTTTGTCACGTAGATTCCCCGTCTTGTGGCTTCGGCGATGTCGATGTTGTCGAATCCGACAGCCATCTGAGCAACAATCTTGAGTTTGGGTGCGGCGTCGAATACCTCGGCGTCTATCTTGTCTGACAAGAGCGTTGCTAAGGCGTCAACATCTGCTGCTTTCTCGATTATGGTCTTTTTAGGCGGAGGAGCGTAATCTGGCCAGACCTCGGCGTCAAATCTTTCTTTAATTTTTTGGAGCCCTCTTTCAGGCATCTCTCGGGTGACGTAGACTTTGGGTTTCGGCATGTGCCAATATCCCTCTTGATGGTGAAAGTTCTGGGTTTGTATGAACAAGCAAACTTATTACGTTTGCGACCTATCATTAATGGCGCACGGAAAAGTTGATGGCACGGGTTGTGAAAAAGACATGGTTACCATAAAGAATGCAGAAGAATTGTTAAAAAATGCGCAGTCGAACCTTGACAGAAGAGCCCGAGAGCTAGCCACAAACGCCCTCAACGCGGCTTTGGAGGCGGCGGACCCCGAGGTCATAATTAAGTCTAAGGTTAGGTTAAAGGGCAACTCGCTGAAAATCGGAAATCTTGAGTTCAGTACGGATGAGTTCAGAAACGTCTTTGTTGTTGGTGGAGGCAAAGCCAGCGGGAGCATGGCTGAGGCTCTGGAGGGGCTCCTAGGAGACCGCATAAAGGACGGAGCGGTAAACGTGCCTTACAATACCCCTCCACATCAGACACGGAGGATAAAGCTTCAACGAGCCAGCCACCCCATCCCAGACGTTTCAGGCGTCAAGGCTACAAGCCACATGCTGGATTTGGTCAGTCAAGCCGAAGAAAACGACCTCGTAATTTGTTTGCTGTCTGGTGGGGGTTCAAGTCTTATGCCTCAACCGAGCGCAGGTGTGTCTCTGCGAGACAAGAGAAGGGTGACAGATTTGTTGCTGAAGTCTGGGGCTACAATCAAGGAAATCAACACGGTGCGCAAGCACGTCTCGAGCTTTAAGGGCGGATGGCTGGCGAAGAGGGCGTACCCAGCAACAGTTGTCAACTTGGTTCTCTCCGACGTCGTGGGCGACCCGTTAGACTCCATAGCTTCGGGTCCAACAGTACCCGACCCAACAACCTTTCAAGGCGCCGTCGAAGTCCTGAAGAGGTACGGGCTCTGGGGCAAGGCTCCGAACTCGGTGAAGAAGGTCTTGCTCGATGGCAAGAAAGGATTGATTCCTGAAACTCCGAAGGCTGGTGACAGAGCGTTTGCGAAGGTTCACAACGTGGTCGTAGGAAACAACTTGACAGCCACCCTCGCAGCCTACAGCAGTGTTAAGAGGGGTGGGCTCAACGCGTTGCTTTTGACTTCGTGTCTTGAGGGTCAAGCCAGAGACGTGGGCGCAGTGTTTGCTTCTGTGACGAGGGAAGTGGTGGCTTCTGGGAATCCTGTTCCCAAGCCAGCGGGTATAGTTGCTGGAGGAGAGACTACAGTCAATGTTGTGGGGAGGGGAAAGGGTGGGAGAAACCAGGAGGTTGCTCTGGCGGCTGCGTTGAGAATGGGCGGTTTGGACGGTGTGGTTGTTGCTTCTTTGAGCACGGATGGTGTGGATGGACCAACTGATGCTGCGGGAGCTGTGGCTGATGGGAGAACTGTGCTTCGTTCTCGTGAATTGGGGCTTGATCCGAGAAGGTTTCTGGCTGAGAACAATTCTTACTCCTTCTTTTCCAGGTTGGGTGACCTTGTGTTTACGGGTCCGACTGGCACCAACGTTGGTGATGTGTCGGTGATTATGGTGTTGTAGGGTTCTGTGGCGCGTGAGCGTGTGTGAGACTACCTACCTAGAGAGAGGGGTATGTTGAGTGAGGATGTGTTTTGCGTATGTGTGTGCGCACAGGGCTAGACCCCCCTCTAATATGATTCAAATATGCTACAAATATGTTTGTTGAGAGTGGTTGAGACGGGTAGAGTGTTGTCTAGACTTTTTTTGTTGTGAGGTTTTTGTTTGGGTTGTTGCTTTGGGTTGTGTTTGATGTGAGTTTGAGGTATATATGCGTGTTCTGTTTTGTTGCTACTGTAGTCTACTGAAAGTAGTTAGCGGCAAAGCGAATCAAAACTTTAGGAAGAACATGAAATGTGGCTGAGTTGAAGGATTTGTTCAAGTCGTTTGCGGTAATTGAGATTCTTGATTTTCTCACTCTTTACGACGGCTACGAATACACCAAGTCAGAGATCATAGAGAACACTGGAATCTCTAGGCGAACGTTGTATGAAGTGTGGCCTATTCTGGAGAGGTTTGGGTTGGTCAAAGAAACCAAGTGCATAGGACGCATAGCTCTGTACACGTTGAACAAAGAGAATCCAATCGCCAACAAACTTGACGAACTGTCAAAAGAAATCGCCATATACATGGGAAAGAAACTAGTTGAAAAGGAGACTCTCAAAAAAGAAACACCAATTCCAACATAACACTCCAACTAACGATACAAAAATCGTTTTATCAATCATTCTTAAGAGCCGCACTTTTTATCGTGTATGTTCTCTCCGTCGAACCAATGGAAAAATCTGGAAAAACAGCATTACTGCTAGGAAGCTGATGTAAAACGCTATGCCATGGACGAAGGCGTTTACCCCAGGCGCAACATTCAGAAACAAACTTGGAGCAAGAACGATCTGCAAGAAGAGGAACAAAAAGATTGCGAGGTTGTATATATAGATTGCAAGAAGTAATTTTTGCCTTTTGGAGTCGTACTTGCCAATGTCTATTAGGCGAAGACTGTTTAACAATGCGAACCCCGTTACTACACCTTCAGAAGCGAAAACGAGTCCAGAGGCCCCCGTCGTATTAGTATCTGGTCTAAGAATGATCCAAACTAAATTAGACATGATAGCCATGATGAAAATTGTTAGTAGGAAGAAGCGAACTCTTCTTTCGATTTCTTCCATGGAAAGGAGTATGTTTGAAGTGACAAAAATCACAAAGTATACAAATAAAGCAGTCAAGTTGGAAGTGAGATGTTGAAGTTCTAAATGAGTGAAGAGAGAAGTTATAATTCCCCATGGAGTTCTGGATGAAGCAACAAAAATGTCACTTAGCCAAGGGTTTATCAAAGACACGCCATAAATTGTGACGCTTAGAATCAGAACCACCAAGAACGTTAAGAAAACAGTCTTAAATTTCGGTATACCTTTACGGAATGAATAAGAATTTTCCTCTTTCATATCGTCCGTCACCTTTCGGCGCTACTTGGCATTTTTTGAAGAGAAGCTTCAATAAATTCGAATTTTACAATTTTCAGTAGATCAATAGTTTCATTGAAAAGCTTCTTTTTTGTCTGTTTTATTTCAGGGAGATCTGCATCGCGACCTTTCGCATGAGTTAAGATTGCTCTTGTTTTCGAATAAGACTTAGCTCGAATGCTCTCTTTAGCGTCTGGGAGGACATGAATATTCTGGAAAGCCTTTCCTTCCTCGTCAAACAATATCTTGTATGCGTCTAGAAAACTGCTGTCGAAATTTCCTTCTACAAAATGTTCTAAAGATGAACTAAAATAATAAATAAGCAGTTCAATATCTGACGTTTCGTTCTTAAACTTGCCCAGCAATCTGTCTCTGCATTTTCCGATGAGGTCCTCTGTATTAGCCGTTTTGAGCGCTTTGTTCAAAACTTTATTTCGATAGGCCATGTTCAAGCTTTGGATTGCAACAAAAATGAATAAAAACAAAGTCAAACCAAACATCCAATTAGAAGAATATTGGGTTACTTCACCCGTACCAAGCACAATAAGTAAACCAAAAAGGAAAATTGAGAATATTTGAAACATTGGAAACACTCTTAGTGTTTTTCTGGTTTTGATGTGGAGGATGTGGATGACTAGTATTAAGACAGTTAGTGTAAGAAGGTAGTGTTCAAGAAAAGGAGCATTACGATTAAACCAGAAAAACAATGCAAATCCGATTGAGACAACGCAAGAAACATAATACAGCCAATAAGCAAAACTGTGACGAGAGACTATAGAAAATTGTCCCATTAACATAAGAGTCGTAACCGTGGCCAAAACGATTGACCACTCACTGGAACGAGAAGGGAAGATCACGAAGTAGAGAAGAATCATATACAATGGGATTCCCACGAGAGTTATGAAAAGGTGGAATCTTGAAATGACGCGCCCGAAGATTTCCGAGGGTTTCATTTTGAGAGCTCGACAAACCTAAGATGAAACTTGAATTTAAATATCATTAATAAGGTTCGCTCAAATATGGAAACTAGCTATCAATCGGCTAGAACAAGGTTTGGAATTGGGCGTTAGTTTTGTGTGCATAGTCTTTGTATTCTGTTCCAGTTTGCGTCTACGTTCTGATGAATCTCGTCGATCACGTCCTTTCTATACGTTGGTTTAAACAGGTAAGCGAACCTTGGTTATCTAACAACTTAGTTCTTTCTTTGTTTGCGCCTCTCCGAAAAGTGCAGCACCGTTAAGCCAACGATTCTCCTATTTTTATACCGTATAATTATGTCATTGTCAGTAAGCTCAGAATCGTCAGCCGGCGTGCCTGGACTAAACAATATATAGAGCACGTCAGCTTCTTCATCATACTCCACTTCCATTCTTTCGGCTCTCAGCGCAACTACCTCACTCTTCGCCATACTATGCCCTCTTCTTAGTTCTGTGCACAAAGCTTCAGTATTCTGTTCCAGTTGGCGTCCACGTTCTGTTGAATCTCGTCGATCACATCCTTTCTGTACGTGGGTTTGAACAGGTGACCAAACCTTCCCTGCAGCTTGAGAAACTCTTCAACTGGTTTAGGCTTGGAGATGTTGAGGTTGAGCTTGTATTTTCCTCTTTCAAACTCGTAGACTGGGTAGTATCTTGTTTCAACCGCCAGCCTGACCAGTTCTATGCTTCGTGCTGAGTCGTGTCGCCAACCTAAAGGGCAGGGAGACAAAACGTCTATTACGGCGGGTCCGTTCACCTCTATCCCCTTGCGCACCTTCGTTATGTAATCGTTCCAGTAGGCCGGCGAAGCCGTGGCCGCGTACTCGATTCCGTGAGCGGCACAGATCCCAATTAAATCTTTTTTCCACTCTGGCTTGCCTGGAATGACGCTTCCAGCTGGGCTGGTGGTGGTGTCTGCTCCGTGTGGAGTGGCTCCAGACCTCTGGATGCCCGTGTTCATGTATGCCTCGTTGTCGTAGCATATGTACAAGAAGTCGTGTCCCCTCTCGAGGGCGCCGCTCAAAGCCTGAATGCCGATGTCGTATGTTCCTCCGTCTCCAGCCATAGCTATCACATCAACGTGCCTGCTCCAAGCGCCTCTCCTAGCCATCGCCCTGTAGGCTTCCACGATGCCAGACGCAACCGCCGCCGCGTTCTCGAAAGCCACGTGAGCCCAAGGCAAACGCCACGACGTGTAAGGATAAATTGTTGTGGCAACCTCCGAGCACCCAGTGGCAGCAACTATTATCGTTGGTCCCCTCAGCGCCTTCATTGTCATTCGGTTGATGATGCCCTCTCCACAACCAGCGCACAACCTGTGCCCAGAAGCAAACAGCTCCTCGATTGGCAGTTCCTTCAACGTGACCATTAATCTCGCACCCCCAAGAACATCGTGGGTTCTTTAACAATCCCCGTCTTGGCGGTTTCTAAGGCTTCGTTGAACACAAGCTCGATGTCGGAGGGCTGGATGTCTCTTCCACCCAACCCATATACGACATTGAAGATTTGGGGGCTCTCCTCAAGCGTGTGCAGCGCCGAAACCACATCGGAACACAATGCACCGTACGGGGCTCCGAAGCTAATCGCCCTGTCAAACACAGCCAACGCCTTAACGTGCCTCAATGCAGCCCTCACCTCATCTGTCGGAAACGGCCTGTAAAGCCAGAGCTTTACGACACCGACCTTCTTTCCCTGCGCTCGGAGCCTACGCGCCACCTCTCTGGCCGTTCCAGCGGTGCTCCCGAGGCAGATTACTGCTGCTTCTGCGTCTTCCATTCCGAAGGTTTCGAGGACACCGTAGTCTCTACAAGCGATGCCTCTGTACTCCTTGCACACCTTGTCTAACACTCCGCGAACATTAAGCATGGCTTCCACCTGCTGCCTCTTGAACTCGAAGTAGTAGTCGGTGAAGCAGAGGGCTCCAACAGTTATCGGCTTCTCCGGGTCCACCGTAAACAACGGCTTTCTCGACTGCAAAAACTCATCTACAACAGAGTCTTCAAGCACGTCCACGCCTTCCATGCAATGGGAGATTATGAAACCATCTAAATTGACCGAAACAGGAAGCTGAACGCTCTCGTCTTCGGCTATCTTGAAAGCCATCAGCGTCCAGTCGTATGATTCCTGTGCGTTTTCGGCGTAGATTTGCACCCAACCGCTGTCTCTTGAGCCCATCATGTCAGAGTGGTCTCCGTGGATGTTTATAGGAGCTGACAGGGCTCTGTTCGCCACACCCATCACGATGGGACACCTCAGACCCGAGGCGATGTAGAGCATCTCGTGCATCAGGGCTAAGCCCTGGCTGGCTGTGGCGGTGAAGACTCTGGCTCCCGTCAGGCTTGCTCCCACGCAGGCTGAGAGGGCTGAGTGCTCCGACTCCACGCACACGTATCCCGTGTGAACCTCTCCGTCAGCCACGTACTTACTGAAACGCTCAACCATTATCGTTTGAGGCGTGATCGGGTACGCTGCCACGATGTCGACCTTGCCTTGCTTGACGGCGTAGGCAACAGCCTCGTCTCCGGTCAAGCCCAGAATTGTCATCTTTGTTCCTCCACCATCGTGATGGCTTCTTTCGGGCACTCGTTTGCGCATATTCCGCACCCCTTACAATAGTCGTAGTTGACCTCAACCCACTTCTCCTTTCTAGTTATGGCGCTGTCTGGGCAGTATATCCAGCAGAGCAGACAGTTCACGCACTTTTCTCTGTCGACTAGTGGTCTGAAGGCTCGCCAGTCGCCGGTCTTGTACTTGAGTGAGGAGCCAGCCTCGAGAAGGACTCCTCCGATGGGTAGAGACTTCCACCCCAACTTCTCGTTGGAAGTCAGCTTCCAACAACCTCCTCGTAAGCTCTTTTCATCGCCTCCACATTCTTTTCACCCAAGGTTCCTGGAAAACGTGTCCTAACAACACTCGCTGCCGATTCAAAGGACGTTAGGCGCGCCACTTTAATCAGCGCCCCCAGCATAGCGGTGTTGTATATGGGTCGCCCCAAAACATCCAGCGCGATTCTTCTAGCATTGACAGTATAGACATTTGCCTTAGGAACCGAAAGAGTTTTCTTCAATTCTTCAGGTGTGTCCTCACTGTTCGCAACGATTGTTCCGTTCTCAGCCAAGCCTGAAGTGACGTTGTTGCCTAAGAGCGTGGGGTCAACCACCACGACTATGTTGGGACTGTAAATCTGACTGTGAATGCTTATGGGGGCGTCTGAGATTCTTGTGAATCCGCGCACTGGAGCGCCTGAGCGTTCGGGTCCAAACTCTGGAAAAGATTGAACATGTTTCTTTTCCAACAATGCAGCGTCGGCCAATAGGCGACTCACGCTTACTATGCCCTGTCCGCCTCTTCCATGCCAGCGAATCTCAATCAACACTTGCTTGACATCCCCAGAGAAACTCTTGCGAACCACACACGCTGATATAAGGTTTTCCGCATGATGATACTGTTAACTTATTTGTCATAGGGTAGGGGATACTTACCCTCCAAAACTTTCTTTGCCATATTTTCAACTTGCATTGGCCAATCACAAGCAATGCCAAATTTCTGTCGTATGGCTTCGGTAACTTGATTAGATACTTTTCCGCCTGCCCATCTTTTTGGTGAGAAGTGGTTGTCAGTAGACGCTAGAAAGAAGATGACCTCGTCAGTTTCAATCCTATTGTACATCATTGACAGATAAATCGCTTCAGAAAGAATCCATTTGTCACTAGGTTCTACAGGTTTTCTGATAAGGTGAACTAGTTGATAATCTTCCTCTTTTTGTTGTTGTTTGTATATCTCTTTTGCAATGCCTTTATATCTTTTAGGCACTTGTTCTGCAAGTCTCTTAAAACGAGGTTCAACAAACGTCAATCTAATACCTTCTTCAGCTTTCTCAGAAAAAAGTCTGTCAACATAACCATAATTTGCCCTAACCGCATCTTCTTCAATGGGTTCTCGCACAAGACAAGAACGAATGGTCTTTAACTTTTGTTCGCAATAATTCTTAATGAATGAATAGATTGGAAAATCCTTTTCACGGTTTATTCCAGTTTTGACGAGATCTTTATCGATTGCATCTTGAAGAGCTGGGATACTTTGTCGTTCTATTGTTTCAGTAGTTATCCCTATGCGACTTGACAGGTTCTTTCTAAGGAATGTAATCAACGACATCGATTGTTGATAAAACGGATGCTCAAGTCGGGTTCTAAGATCATCTGAAACATAAAATGTTGAAGCGGCGACTAGAACACATGTATCAAGCAGAATTTTGCATTTCAAACAAACATCGCCTGAAGAGTATCCGCAAATTCACCAAAACGCTTCTTTAAACGCTTTTCGTCTAATTCTTGCATTTCCTCTTCAGGTGTTGGCAATAGAGAATTAGCGAAAGCAACCTCACGTAGATATTGCACTTTTTCAGAGACCATATTCACCAAATCTTTCGTGAGAGTCTGCTTAACCAATGATGAGATTGTAACACAAAGCTCACTAAGAGGGGGAATTATGGCAATTGATTCTTCAATAACAAGCGGATTTTGATGCTTTTCCTCTGCTTCAATGAAACGTTGCTTCATTCTTTGCAGGATAATTCGTGCGTTCCGTGAAGCATGATAAAGCATAAAGGAGCTTTGAACACTCTCTTTCTTATTATCTCTCCAGAAACTCTCCGTCGAGTAGCAAGCATCTATAAGCTTGTCGAGAGTGTTTAAAACGGTTCTATCGACTTCAGCAGCCCTTTCCATTTTCTGCAATCGGTCAGAAAGTTCCTTTAAGAGGCTAGTTTTCTCCAACCTTCCCACTTTTCTAGATGAAGTCAAATCACATACTAACCTTTATATAAAGTAGTTCATGCTATTTTAGGCTTTATGCCATTTATGAAGCGTGAATCCGAATTTAAGTAGCAAGATTTAAGCACCTAAACTTTAGGTTCTAGATGCTCCTAAATTAATGCCTAAATAAGTTGGAAGTTTAGGCATACGGATTAAGCCAACCTAAGACTTGGATTTACAACCACCAATAAAATAAGTTATATACTTTTGACATTCAACATTGAATCGCATGTTTGGGATTGGTAAAACTGAAGCACTTTCTGATGTCCGAATTCTCATTAAGGGTAACGTATTGTAATCTAAATTTTGTGGTGGTTTTTAGGAGAAAACTTTATGACAAATGAGCTATCAGTATCCCACATGATCCAGAGAAAACCACTTTGTTTGCGAACGACTTCTGCGTTCCCATCGCCTTCTTTAAGGCAAAAAACTAATTATTGCGAACACCTCCTTTCTGATTCTACACTGGGAGCAGAAACTTCGTGTTAAAGGAAATCAGCATTCACGGTCGGGGTGGTCAAGGCGGCGTGACAGCAGCCGAACTCCTGGCTCGCGCAGCCTTCAAGGAAGGCAAATGGGTTCAAGCCATCCCGTTTTTCGGTGCCGAAAGGCGGGGGGCTCCAGTGAAGGCTTTTGCTCGATTGTCAAATGAACCAATTCTGGTTCGGAGTCAAGTCTACAACCCAGACTACGTGATAGTCTTAGACTCCACCCTGCTCGAAATAGTTGACGTGGCTGAAGGGCTGAAGAAAGACGGCATCATAATCATAAACACGCCGAAGAGACCCGAAGAGATAGACGTCAAGCAAGGTCGTTTGGCAACGGTAGACGCGACCGGAATAGCCCTTGAGTTGCAGCTGCTGGTCGCTGGGCTTCCCGTGCTAAACACAACAATGCTGGGGGCGTTCGCAAGGGCAACGGAAGAAGTCAAATTGGAAAGCGTGCTTGAAGTGATAAGACAGGAGTGGGCTGGCGCCGCGGGAGAAAAAAACGCCAAAGCAGCGTCTTCAGCCTACCAGAGATTGGTCAAAAACTGGTAAACCATTAGAATCAGTGGCAAATCCTTCCCGGTCAAACGATTCTCGATAGATGCGAAATACTTTAACCTTTGACCAGATACTACTCTAACTCTTCACTGTGGTGAAAACTGATGGCAAAAGCTCCCCAAAAAATGGGTGACTTGCCGCTTACACCACTGTCCCGCCCACGCATAGCGAGCACGGGCAAAACTGGCTCATGGAGAACATTCCGACCTATCGTCGACACCGAAAAATGCACCGGCTGCCGAATCTGTTGGATATTCTGCCCCGAAGTCTGCATCGAACTCAACGAGCAGAACATGCCAAAAATCAACTACGACTATTGTAAGGGGTGCGGAATATGCGCAAACGAATGCCCATTGAAAATCATCAAAATGGAGAGGGAGGGAAGCACCAGATGACCCAAGTCATCGTAGAAACGGGAAATCGCGTTGCAGGGCTCGCCTGTAAGGCTGCGAGAGCCGAAGTTGTAGCCGCCTACCCAATCACGCCCCAGACAACGGTTGTTGAACAAATTGCTGAACTCGTTGAAGCGGGAAAAATGGACGCCAAATACATAAGGGTTGAGTCCGAGCACAGCGCCATGGCAGCGTGCATAGGCGCCGCTGTGGGCGGAGCGCGAACCTTCACGGCGACATCGTCTCACGGATTGGCGCTGATGCACGAGATGCTTCACTGGGCTTCTGCCGCGCGCCTTCCAATTGTTATGGCTGTCGTAAACCGTGCCATGGGTCCGCCTTGGAACATCTGGGCGGACTTCAGCGACTCTCTTTCTCAACGCGACACGGGTTGGATTCAGTTTTACTGTGCCGACAACCAAGAGATTTTTGACACTATTATTCAAGCCTTCAAGCTCTGCGAGGACAAGCGTGTCTTTCTACCAGCCATGGTCTGTTTTGAGGGCTTCATTCTCTCACACACATCCATGCCCGTGGAGATTCCAGACCAGAGGGACATAGACGATTTTCTGCCGCCTTACAATCCTCCTTGGCTGCTCGACGTCGACAACCCCGTCACGCATGGCAGCATAGTCTATCCCGAGTGGTACATGGAATTTCGATACTTCATGTACGAAGCCATGGAAAACGCCAGGAGACTTATCCCAGAAATCGACAAGGAATACGGAAGACGGTTCGGTTTTGAACACGGAGGTCACATAGAGAAGTACAAGTGCGAAGACGCCGACCTAATCATTCTCTCGATGGGAACAATTGGAAGCGAAGCAAAGCTGGCAGTCGACAGCCTGAGAAAGCAGGGTCAAAGAATTGGGGCAGCCCGCGTCCGAGTCTTCAGGCCATTCCCAAAAGACGAAATCCTCAAAGTTGCAAGAAACGCGCAAATGCTGACGATAATAGACCGTCAAGTTTCCTACGGCATGGAAGGTCCGCTTCACACCGAAGTCAAAGCTTCGCTCTACTCAAAGAGAGATGCACCATTAACCGCAGGTTTCGTAGCTGGCATAGGCGGTCGCGACGTCACAGTCCTCGACATCGAAAGAATGGTCAACAAGTC
>Ga0315309_1001417_pt1 | contig 14340 bp, 13 predicted proteins | sample TDP4_MG_FD_203080 | JGI IMG/M metagenome (GOLD analysis project Ga0315309, IMG submission 203080) | Freshwater sediment microbial communities from Lake Towuti, South Sulawesi, Indonesia - TDP4 | ecosystem: Environmental > Aquatic > Freshwater > Lake > Sediment | place: Indonesia: South Sulawesi... | reverse complement strand
TCCTCCCTACCCAACTCAACCGTTGTCTCTTCCTCCTCGTTCGCTCCCGCCTCTTTCTTGCTCACTTTGCCTCACCTCCTCTTCCATCTTATCGAGGTGGCGCCCCCGGCGCCGGTGGGCTCCGTTTCCGTTTCTTAACGATTCTCATGCAATTCACCCCTGAGAATAGTTGCAGATCCTCATATTTCACACTTCTCTTTAAGTTATCCTTTCCAGAACCAAAAATGCGAAAGTAAACGCATTTTTCTCTGTTTTTTGGATGTCAACACCTCTCGACTCTGTTCTTGATCCTGTAGAAATTAGCCTAGATTTATAGGTTCGGAGATTCTCAGCGCTGTCAGTCCCTGAATAGACAGGGTTGATATCATCGTCAAAGGGAAAAATGGGTCTCCGTTAACGATAGTTTCCGGCGCCGATAGGCGACAAATAACTACCAATCTTATAACTTATAATTTATCAGAGATCGAACCGACTGATTAGAGAGAAGTTAGGGAGATATAATATCAAGTGGGCTTCCAGTCGGACGGAATGGGGCTCAGTTTATGGATACTCTCGAAGGGTCGAAGGCAATAGAGTCTTGGCTACTCAATAGAAAGGCAAAGGCATTTGATGCCCTAAGAAAGAGAGTTGAGGGAGTCGAGGGCAAAGCTCTAGCCATTACCCTTGAGGCACTGCAGGTCTACGGAAGTAACCTCACAATTAAATCTGTAGGTAACTCATTCATTCGGACTAGCACGGACCTTCACTTCGGACTTAGGGCCTTCAGATTCATACTAGATGCTTTGCTTGAGATGGGTTATCGAAACATAGAGCCTTTTTCAGACTCTGATTTCTGGTCAATCTTCCCCAAACATTTAGCGTCACTTGACTTGGCCAAATATGCCAATCTCCTGGACATCCAAAGAACATATCCAGCTCGCAAGGCCACAGTGGACAAAGACGAAATCCATGATATGGAAGATGAGGGCTTTTATAACGCTGTGAGAAGATGGGTTGACAATGCGAGTTCAGATCCCGAGTATGAAAACTGGTATTATGGGAGGCATAAGCACGGCGTCGAGCTCAGACTCATCCTTGAGCAGGAGTTCAAGGATACCTTCAAGCTAGACTTGACAGATCTAGATAATGTCAACGCCTACCTGGAGAGGTTGTCTTTAGACTACGTGAATAAGGGTAGGCCAACCTTCTTTCCACTTAAGCTCTCTAAAGAGATTCGAGATGTCTTCAGCAAGAATATGAGTAAGACTCGATGCATCGCATGGTTGCGAGAGCTCGAATATAGACCAGGTAGAAGTCTCTACAAATCTCCGCTCATACCCCTCATAAGCCATGGGAGAAATGTATACTATATAGCCTGTTGGAGCTTTACGCCATCAGATCACTTCTATAACTATTGGATAAGCGAAGTCTTGCTTAAGCCTGAATCAAAGGCTGCAAAGATTTGGGGGCAGAAGTATGGCGATGCATTTGAAAAATATGTGAGTAAAGTTGTAGCCGAAGCGAACCTTCCAGTAAGAGATCTAGGTTCCTTAGTCGTTAGCAGGATTGAACATCCTGAGATTTCGGAATGGCTTGACAGGATGAGAAAAGATGGCTTCGAGGTCGACAGGATTTTCCTTACCTCGAAGACTGCTTACATAGTTTCATGCAAAGCTGACTTCATACTCGATAGGAAGCTGGCAATCAGAGACCTATTCTTTCCTACAAAAGATACGAAGGCAAAGATAAGCAAGAACATATTCGACATACGGGAAATATTCTATGAGGCTGAGTGCATTAGAGCACACCCTTCAATAGTTGAAGACCGCACTCACGAACTGCTAGAGGGCAAGACCATTCAACCAATCTTGGTTACCAATAGATTGCAACCCATCGAGGTGCCAGAGGTGAGAGAGTATTACATGCGGCTCGAAAGATTTCCAGACGTCCCTGTCAAGACGACAAAGGAGTTTGTAAGTATCTTAAGATGTAACTGCTCTGGTGAGCTGGATCAATCGGGCCTCATAGGCAGGCATGCACGAGACATATAGAAGGCCGCTCTAATCGTCATAGAAATTATGGTCGCGATTAATTTGTCAAAAACTAAGGGCTCAAAAGAGAAGTTCTTGGCTTTTGTATTTGGCTTCATTCACGACCTTTACAAGTATCAGAATATCGCACTCAAAGTGAGCGGAATCCCTGAAAGCGAATAAGCTAATCACATAAAGCTAACATATACTAGAATTGTTGGGTTTACTATTGACACAAAATTCGGTTCTCAAAAAGATATTCATTGGAATGTCGCCGCTTCTGCTAATTCTTGTCATAGCCTTTGTCTTTTACCTTTCTCAAATCGTTCAGACTTCAAACTGGAGTTGCGCTCCCGAACGATATTACACTGATATAAAATTGACAGTAGATAAGTATCCTGCTCTTTTCAGTCAGGCAGAACGAAATCTCCTTGCTAATTACACCGTCACAAAATTGACTGCGAGTAGAGCGTCGAACTTGCGTATGCAAGATCTATGGTCTCAATTCTTATTGACCATCTACGTCACTGTAGCTGTGATCGTGGCATTCTCTTTGCCAACAATCTATTACTGGCGCACGGAAGAAAAGCAGAGTCAAAAATCAAGCGAAGGACAAGGCTTCATTCCACAAATACATATTGATGCTAGGCTACGCTTCATAGAAACACTGATGACCGTTTGTGGTATCGTGATTTCATTCTTCGGAGGATCAGCTTTCTTGAAGGGAGCCATCGGCCTAATTTTCTTTGTAGGCTTTGTTGCTCTGATAGCTAGTCTAATTTCTGGTTTCTTAATTTTCGGATACGTGAGAGATGGAATCGGGCTTAATGTGCAGTCCGGCAAAATAGAGTTTGACAATAAGACTCAGCAACTACTAGGCAACATAGCACCTTGGCAATTCTGGTTGTTGGCACAGGGAGTATCTTTATTAGTTTTCAGTATCGTTGTTTGAAAATTGGTGGGACGGTAATGCCATCAAAGACAATAGAATCTTTAGGCTTCAAATTCGGTCCCGGAGTGGATAAATTGTTCAAAGAGTTCCAAGCCACTATCTCCAAATATGTTTCACAACAGGAAGCGCTGGCATTCACCAAAGTATATGCATGCAGGTCTTGCGACGTTTCTCTTACCAGACACTATCCCGAAGTTAAAGGCGCATTGGAGGTCCAAGGTTCAGATGTCATGGTAGCGCGTTTGTCTGATACCTGTTCTAAGGACATATGGGATTGTTGCAAACACAAAGAATACAGAAAGGACGACACATCGTACGTTATAGTTTTCTCAGGCGATGCAGAGAGATTAAGATTGATTCAAATTGGAAAGGCAAGCGAGTTAGCAAAAAAAACCGCTGAGGAGATAACTAATTCGCTTAGAATCTTTCTTGAAAAACAAGAGTCAAAGCCTCCAAGTGTATGGTTCGATTACATTAAGAGAAAATCAGAAATTTGGATTGAGTCTGCGAAAATCTACTTGGGATTACTCAAGTAGTATTCTATGTAAGTCAAAAAATTCACGCCTCGAAAGAAACATGCTATCCTATTTTGAAAGAAAAGTTTGATCAGTCTTAAACTGGTTGGATTTTTCAAGTTTGGCGCCTCAAAGCTTCATCAGGCTTGAGATTTAATGACTCTGAAGAAGAAAGAAAGGTGAAAAGGCATAAATCGAAGACCTCAGAAAATTTATGACGCGATAGTGGCTAGATAAGCTCAGCAAATTGGTTCGCTTCTATTGCTCCGACTTTTTTATTATCTTGATCTGTCCCCTTTTTTGAAGTAGAGGAAAGATGCCTTGACTCAACCTCTCACTCTACCATTCTTCGTCGAACTCTTGATTATGTGGCTTCTGCCTAACATTCTCTTTGGTTGGAAAGTTGGAGGAGGGGGAAAGCTTCAAACTTTCTGCAAACTCAATGGCAAATACGTCGATCCAGTCATAGCATACGGTGGCTCCATCCTATGGATATTACTTGTAAACTATGGGATTTATCCGGTCATTAGCGCAACAGTCGAGAGTTTCTTTACATCGATTGACCCAAAGAATTATGCCATCTTGTTCATAATAATTCTCGCTATAGGATATGGTGTTTTCAAAAAGCAGAGATGGAGCTAGATGGCTTGTCAATAATGCCTATTTTCAACTTATTTTTATTTCGTGCAAACAAAGAACCCCTAACCTCTTGCATATGAAGTAACACTCAAGAGATTCGAATGACTATCTGATGAAATTGGATATAACCTCTATATATGAGTCGTCAAGAAAACTAGGAGGAATGGAATGGCTCTGGAGATTGATGCTGCTGAGGTTGAGCAGCTTGAGTCGTCTCTATTCATGGATTTTCTAAACCATCTGATCAACGCTGAGTGCAACAAACTGGGAATCCCTCCGACTAGAGTAAAGACCAGCTCCGAGCTGACCAGTGCAGAAGGTGGCGTTGATGGCCGGATCGAAGACGATGAGCAACGAGCTGATGGTAGATGGATCCCACATGGTTTGACCGTATGGCAGTTCAAGACCGGGGAGACGAATACCAGACCAAGCAAGTTGGAAAAAGAAGCAGTCAAGCCAGGTGTTCTCAAGGCTTTGGAAGAGGGCGGTAGCTACTTGGTTGCCATCGCAAGACGTTGCGATACGAGCATGCGGGAAAGACGAGAAAGATCTCTTCGAAAGGCCGTCGCGAAAAAGCGGTTGGATCCCAATCGTGTTACGCTCCTTACAGCTGATGACCTGAAGAAGTGGGCGTCAGAGCATGCATCTATTGTCTTACTCCCGTACTTCCGCAGACCCGTTGGTATGTGTATGCGGCTTGAGCAGTGGGAACGAAATCCACTGCATCAAGGCGAATTCGTTGCAGATGAAGCTCGTCGAAGGATAATTGATAGTGTCCGATCGTTTTTGTCTCAGAAGACAAGCCCAGTACACAAGCGGCTCCTAGGGCGAAAGGGAGTTGGCAAGACAAGACTCGCAATGGAAGCTCTAAGTGCTCTAGGCATCCGAGAACGCGCAGTCTATGCTCAGGAGCCAAACCACGTACCCCCCGAATTTTGGGCGTGGATGCGAAGCAGTACGGTAACTTCGGTCACTCTAGCAGTTGACGAGTGCGATGAACACGAGGCATCGAAGCTCATGGAACAAGCCGAAATATGTGGGGGCAGAGTCCGGCTCATAACAATTGGGACCGGAGAACCCTTCCTGTCAGAAACATCGCCTAACTACCTGTACGTCGAGCGGTTAGATAGCGAATCAATGACAAAGATGATTCGAGATCGGTTCAAAGGTTTGTCGTATGAACAGACGGCTTGGATCGAGAGGCTTACAGCAGGTTACCCCAAACTTGCGGTGGCTTGCGGAAAGGTTGTAGAGGGAAGGGGAGAAATCGATATCGCTAAGCTTACGCAAACCGCCGAAATTAAGGAAATCCTCAAGATATTTCTGCCAGATGAGAAAGACAGAAGAGTGATGCAAGCTCTCTCTCTGCTTACCCGCGTCGGCTTTGAGGAGGACATCGCCAAGGAGGCACAAACCCTGGCCGACTTTGTACAAGTACGATGGTCTGAATTCTGCGATGTTGTCGAACGGATGCACCGAGAGGGGCTGGTGGGCAAGAAGGGTCGATACCGGTACGTAACTCCCGACTTGCTCGCTTCTTGGTTGGCTGCTTCCCTGTGGAATGTACGAACCGACGAGGTTCGCGAATTGTTGGGCAGGCTACCAACAGAAGAATGCCGAGATGCCTTCCTTGAACGCCTCAAAGATCTGGGCACCGATGAAAGGGCACAGGCAGTGATTCGTGAACTTCTCTCAGAACGAAGTTTCTCCACCATAGAACAGCTAGACAGCGAAGGAACGTCGAAGATTCTCTACACGCTAGCTCTTGCTGACCGGCAGTCCGCTCTTGGCACACTTCAACGCCTGCTCAGTAACGCCTCAATCGATCGATTACGCTCTTTCAAGAATGGTCGACGCAACGTGGTGTATGCTCTGCAATATCTTAAGTGGTTCAAGGACGCGTTCTTCGAGGCGACTCGTCTTCTCCTTGCTCTCGCTGAAGCAGAGAATGAGGAATGGGCCAACAATTCGACCGGAATCTGGACGAGCTGCTTTCAGCTACGTCTAGGCGGCACCGAAGTCCCTGTTCTCGATCGCGTCTCTATACTTAAGGAGGCCTTCGCCACCGACTCTCCTAAACGAAGACAACTTGCGCTGAAAGCGATAGCTGTCTTGATGTCACCTCATGAAAGTCGCGTTTCCGGTCTGGAGAAAGAAGGGGCGCAACCCGTGCCCCCAGAGTGGCATCCTAAGACGTGGGTAGAAATCTGGGAGGTCTATCGAGTGGCTCTTCAACTTGTCGACCAAGCAATTCAGGATAGCGACCCAAATGTTGCTCAAGAGGCGAGGGCCACCTTGCTTAGGTCGGCACGAACAGTTGTCATTGTCGGACTTGCTGATGAAATCATCGCGCGCCTCGAGGCCTTTACGCCTCACGATGACGTTGAACGGCGCGAAGTTCGTAATACGGTTAGGATAATCCTTCAGTATGAAAGTGAGAAACTCAAGGATGGTCAACGCAATCGATTGACTGCCATCGAGCAAAAACTTGCGGGGACTAGCTTTAGTGACCGCCTTCGACGATGGGTAGGTCAATGGTCTTTTGGAGACTGGGATATCCAACAGAGAGAAGGAGGGCCCTCACCTCAAAATCGCGCTGCAGCATTGGCTGAGGAGGCAATGAATCGCCCGGAGCTGCTCCATGTTCAGTTGGATTGGCTTGTTTCAACTGAAGCGCAAAACGTGGCGTACTTTGGGAAGCGCCTGGGAGAACTGGACCAAGATCTCTTTTGGCTGTCCGAACTAGTGCCCAAGACACGTGGGGAGGGACGCCCGCATTTGTTAGCGAGCTATCTCTGGGGACGAAGTCGATCTGGAGACGAAGAAAGGATCTGTAATCTCTTGGACCGATGGGTTAAGGAAGATAAGCAGCTAGCGCCTGCCGTTTTGCTGACCACATTAGAACTCGAGCCATCAGCAGAAAATCTCAACCGTCTTCTTGGACTCGTCAAGAAGGGTTGGCTACAGCCAAAGGAACTAAACGTACTAGTCTGGAAGGGGTGGTCCGAGAAGCTTCCCATAGTCGAATTCGAAGCTTTTCTTAATTGTCTGCTACTTGATGATGAGCCAGAAACCATCCATGCAGCGATGAACTTACTGGATCGTCGGCTGAAGCTGTCTCCCGGCGAAAGCGAGAGACTCGCGCCATTCGGCTGGAGGATGCTGGAGCGAGAATCAGCTCTCGAAGGCACAATGGCACAACACTATTGGGGTGAACTGAGCAGCCACTACGTTAAGATTGATCCCGTAAAGACTGCCGAGACAATTCTCAAGATAATTGAGAAGGGCAAGATTTTCCTCCAAGACGATCCGCCGATGAAAGCTTTGGCGGAGGCAACGCGCTCGCGACCCAAGGAGGTCTGGGATCGAGCTGCAAAAGTACTTCTGCAAAAAGGCGAGCATGCCTACCGACTCCAACTACATCTCAAATGCTGGTATGTTGAGCTAGTTCCCGTTGACCAGTTGCTGGCGTGGGCGAGTAGATGTGCACCCAAAGGCCCACGGGTTCTTGCCGCACTTACTTTGCCTTCAGGGAGGCCAATGGCCACGCTCCCTCGCGAACTCTTGGTACGATTCGGAGACGACGAATATGTTGGAGAGGGGCTTCATGCGAATTTCGTGAGCGGTAGTTTCACTGGTACCATGACCGATTGGCTACGAAACAAGCTTGAGACCGCCCGGACTTGGACAAGTGATTTGCATCCAAGAGTGTGTGATTGGGCGCAGAAGGTAGTCAAGAACTTGGAGGAACGGATCCAGAAATGGGCAAAATACGAGCAGGAAGAGCAAATCACCTGATTCTTCGCATTGAGACTTTGTAGCCCAAAGCCTTGTAATGCCGTTTGACAGCCAGTTCGTCCATATGTCCGTCAACGTCCGAAATGGACAGTTTCGGACATGAGGACATTAGAATTCTAGGCAATTATAGATTCAACCATGGTTCTCACACTCGGATCTATTGAGAAGATCAGCTTCTTTCCTTCCGTTCTTGGGATGAGGATGTTTCTTGTTGATAAGAGCTTTAGCTTTGAGCTGAGGGCCGATTTGGCCAAGCCCGTGTGTTTCGATAGTTCTTCGTCTCTACTGTAGGTTTCTCTTTTTCGTAGCAGATAAGAAAGGATCTTGTATTCAGGCTCGCTTGGTCTCAGTGCTTTGACATAGGCTTGCAGAGCATCAGTAGTCTTGGTGCGCCGGTATACCTCGTCGTCTAAATATGTTTTGCCAAGCATAATAGCAGCTATTACGCAAGCCGATAGATCTTTGAGAATTGACCTGACGCTTCCATTGTTATTCTCATAGATCTGATCGATGAGCGTCTTCTGTATTAGTGACGTTAGTTTCTTGTTTTTATTAATCGCCTCTAACATGTAGAGTTCTTCTAGGAACTCGAAGACATATCTTTTGGCGAGAGGATGGATTGGTTCATAGAAGAATATGTCAGGGTGAATCATCTTTCTTCCATCTCGCGTTTTCATAACGAGCAAGAGGTGGCATAGAGCTGTAGGGTAGAATGTATCCTTGACAAGGGTCAGTATCCTTGCCTCAAGCTTGTCTTTCAGAAGGCTGAGCTCGTAGTCCCAAGGGAAGAATTGCAGAGACTGCTCGGAATCCTGCAGAGAACTCAGGACGCTCAATTCAGGCATGAGACTAAGGTTCAGTTGGCTCAAGCCCTCAAGAAGTTCGAGCCGATCTACAGGCAGACAAGGGACCCTGAGCTTGAAGCCTTAATCAGGAAAGCGGAGGAGACCCTGTGATCTCCGAGAACTGCGGATTCAGGGTTTCCAGAGGCCTACGGTTCCGCCTGCTGAGTGACATGAAGCTGAACTGTATGGAGACCAGCTCTACACTTACATGGCTAGATGTGAAGGCGATTATGTTGATGTTCACAGATAGAGGAAGACATATAACGTTCCGACTGATCCAATAAAACCTGAGGAACTTCAATGAAATCATTCGGAACATTTCTTTCTGGACGTGGTTTAATTGTTATCATACAAGTGCTGTACCTGTTCTGCGTATTCTCGATCTGTATGGCACAAGCCACGCCACAGCCGCTTCCCGATAGCTTCAGAATTGGTTTTGTGAATAGCCCGCAGGTTGCTGGACGCCCATTTACTGTATCAATTACGGCCGTCTACACCAATGGTATGGTAGTTATCGGTTTCAATGGCACCGTGTCGCTGAGCGACACTACTGGCACTATAGAGCCTTATGAGGCGACTCTGGAAGCGGGCAAGTGGTCAGGTCCGGTGACCATTACCAAGGCTGAGACACGAATCGTCATATCAGTTCAGGCTGAAAACAGGAATGGCACCAGCAACATGTTCGATGTAGATCCGAATGTTGCCACGCAATTACATGCGGAGTTGCCAACTAACACTCCGCTTGTTGGAGAACCATTGGATCTCACAATTATAGCAAAAGACGAGTTTAACAATACCGCGACCACTTACCGGGGAACGGTGCTCATAAGTTCGACGGCATCCAAATACACTGCTCCGGCTAGTGTTGCCTTTACTGCCGTTGACAAAGGATTCATTATACTTGCGAAGTCAGTGATCTTCTACAGTGCCGATCCTGCAAGTGTCATGATTATCATCAGCGATTCGAAAGATTCGTCCATTGCCGGCAGGTTTATGGACATCAGAATACAGCATGCGTCCCCATACAGACTTATGGAGACCCTCGGAGTTGATCAGCACGGTTATGTTGGCAAAAAGTTAGACGAACGTTTCGAAGTGACGCTACTAGATCAGTTCGGGAACCCAATAGCTGATCACGTGATTGAGTGGAAGATAACTCTCAGTCCTTCAGGTTCAAGAGGTCAAGAGCTAGTCGAGGCGCGAAATGTAACAGATTCAAGCGGCAAGGCCCAAGCGCTCCTCTTGCTAGGCAATATTCCTGGAACGTATCTAGTGGAGGCAAATTCCGTCTCAATTCCGTGGTTACATGCCTCGTTCAGGGTTACGGTGACAATTATGTCTGGGTTCGAAGTCTTCCTCGGTTCAACCACTGGCTCTGTTACGCGTGGAAGCTCCCGATCGCTAATAGTTAACATAGCTTCCTTCGGCGGGCACGATCTTCCCTTGGGAATTCAGGCCACTGGTCAACCTGCTGGAATCAGTATAGAGTTTAATCCTCCCAGTGGGGTTGGAAACTTCACTTCCAAAGCAACTATCACTGCGGGGCCATTGGTGTCGTATGGGACATATCCAATAAACATCACAGTGACCGCAGCTGACGGTAGTTGGAAGATCAAAACTTATACCATCACTGTTGAAGGGCCGCCTTCGGACTTTGTGAGAGACTTCCTTCTCTTAGGGATCGGCTTCGGAATAATAGTTGCGGTGATCATAAAGTACGCACAAACTGCCATTCAAATTGTCTCAGCTATATTCTCGCTCATTCCAGGTCTGTTCGCTGCCGTGCAGGCTTCAATAGGCCTTTTTTCCTATCTAGACCTTCTATCTTGGTATACAATATCTTTTCTTGGCGCATTTATCACGATGTTTGCATTACTTCCTACAAAGTTGAGAAAAGACTTCGGAAACCTGATAAAGGCCACTATTAGAGTTCTACGAGGGCTTGTCCATCACCGTAGTTAAGCAGAGTAGATTTGCCCTCGGCTCACTCATGGTGCTCTAGTCCTAAAACTATCAAAAAATCGCAATGTCACTGTCAGGCTGGTAGGGGTCTGTCATGCCGACAGGTTCTGTTGAATCTTAGTTTGTTGTTTTCGATGTGTTGCGTTTAGTGTGGTGTTCTAAACTTTGTTTGATGAGGTTCTAGTCAATAAAGGGTTGGTTAGGTAGGATTGGTCAAAACGGGTCGGTGGTTAGACGGTAATCGATATTCGAAGTTTCGTCAGATTTAATAATAGTTGAATAACTTAAATATCCGTTGAAAAGGGTGAAATTTCCATGTTTTGGCGTAAAACGGACTTGCAGACAATGCGCTCTCTTCCTTGACACGGAGGCAGATTAATTTGCCAGCTGGGAGAACCCGGCTAGAAGAGCAGTTTCTCAGTGTCCTGTTTGGATGTGGTGTAACTATTTTCCTTATAGCTCTATATCTTGAGGCTGTAGAACGTCTCCCCGTCTATATGATACTGTTTGGGGCGGGTACAATGCTATCATTCATTGCAACGTACTTCGCCGCTATGACAGCCCATAGCTCTATAAAGGAAGAGTTGAAAAGCAAGCCTTCTAGTTAAACCCCTCTTTCTCTTTCTGCCCTTGGTGTTCAAGGCTTTTCCGTATGAGACTTAGCCATTTGTTTCGGTCTAGGTCAAGATTGATGTTAGCTTTCTCCGCTGGCGTCTTTCCTTCCAAGCTCATGTGTGGTCGTACGTAGTTATAGTAGATGTCAAATCCTTCCCTTATTGGGGTTTCATCTATTTTCATTCCTCGTAGTACCTTGTCTCTTTCTCTTCGTGTTCCTTGAAGTCTCTCGATCGGGTTGTTGTTAATGTCTCCAGCGAGTCTTATGTGGCTGATGTGTTCGGTTCTAGGCTTCCTTAATGTGAAGAACTCTTTGTTGAAAGCATCTCTGTAAGCTGGTAGACCGTCTGTCACTACTGCTTGTGGTTTCACTTTTACGATTGTCTTAGCCTTTGCGAATAATCTTCTTGCATCTTCGCTCTCTCGCTTCTCAGTGATCTGTGAAGCCAGCATGAACCTTGTGTCCTTGTCCATGATTGACCAAAGCCATTTCCATTCGCCAGCTATCTTGACCTTCATCTCATCCGCATGGAACTCACCCGACAACTGAGGCGTTACCGTGGCGAGATATTCAGTCATCAATTTCACGTAGCGATTTATCCATCGGTAGACTGTGCTGAAGTCAACTTGAAGCCCATACAGTTGTCTTAAATGATCTGAGATTTTGCGTAGGCTTACACCTTTGAAATATAGGTCTATCGTTGCGGTTATGATTTGAGGGTCGTATTTCATCTAGCGGAACTGGTCATCGTGTACGAAGGTTCGGTTACATGCCTTACAATGGTAAGCCTGCTTTCTTCCCTTCTTGCCATACCTCAGAATGTTCGATGAATTGCAGAACTTGCATGAGGATGCTTCAGGGGTCTTAACTACTATTGCTTCCTTTTGGAGCTTCTCCTTTAATGTCAGCCAGAATTGCGTAGCATAAATATGCTTACAGTAGACAAGCCTGAACTGGTGGTCTGGACATTCGCAACTCCAGCTTTCGTTAGTCTTTGAACTAGGTATCTCACGTTCTTGGATTGGGATGGCACGAGAAAACTGGCTGAATCTAATTGTGTTATTTTGGCTCCATTCAACAAGATTCCATATCCTCTTGCCATTCTTGGCTCGTTTAGGGTTTCCCGTTTTACCTGCATCTTTATCATCGATAGAGTTATCGATAACACCATCTATGCGCGGCAGTAGATAAAGTTATCGGTGAATGCACCGACAACTTTATAGGTAATTACGTAGCACAATACTATAGGGAGACCGTATGATGGAAGATCAGATATCTGAATTAATATTGAAGATGATAAACATTGCAAAAAGCCCATTAGAAACTAAGGAAGTACAGAGGACTCTGAACGGAAAGATGCCTAATGTCTCACGAAGTAAAATTTTGTATAGGTTGAATAACCTTCGTGGAGAAGGTGAGATTGAAGGCAAGTATGTCGGCTCAGGAAAAGGAGTTTGGATTTGGTGGAAAAAAGGAATATTCCAAAATCGAAATAAGCCTTAAGTAGGTATGCATGAAAGAGTGATGGTGAGAGTGGGACAAAATGAGTGCAACAGTTAAACAGGCCTTAGACAAGGAAAGAGTCCTACTACTGGAGCCAAAGGAGACGATCAAAAAGGAGACGATTACTCCAGACAAAGCATTTCGGATTATGAACATGTTCATGAACCATCAATGTCTTGAGTATGCGAGAAGGGTAAAGGATGCATTACCAGAAATTAGGCAGATCGCCAACTATTATAGACGTATTCTACCAAGTGCAAAGCTAGGTGACTCAGAAAGAGGTCTCGTACAAACTTTTCTAGCACAATATCGACAGACGGAAAATTTGCTAGCACCGTGGCTGGAGATGATTGAAGAAGCTGAAAGGGCTGGGTTCATGGTTTGCTAACAGAGTCTGATATTATAAATTTCATTCGAATGTGCAAGAAGGCAATAGAAGACAGCGTTAAAAAGGATGCTATCGATTTCTATCCAATGAGAGAAACAGCGAGTATTCTGGGTTTAACGGGTTCCTTAAAGCGACAGCCGAAATATGCACTGTTCGCAGATGTACTCGGCAGCTTGATAAGCGGACTTATGAGATTGCCCCCCGAGTACAAGGCTCTTGGTTCAGAAGATAAACAAGAGCTACAGGCAATCCTAAAGCAAATTCCAGTGGCACTTGAAGATTTTGCATCCGCTATGGAAAGTGACCCGAATAACATATATGGTGTTTTAGAAAGACTTGCGTTGTTGGCAGATGACATTCGTGAAGAAACTGAGAAGCTTTCGAAGAAGCTCCCGAAGATGCCAACAGAATAGTCTTAACAACTGTTTATCTTGAAAAGAACAAGTATGGCAAACAAGTACCTGAAAAATACATAGCACGACACTAAAAGTCACGGAACCAACTGTCGATAGCCGTTGTGGACAACCTGATCTAGACAGAATCACAAATTAGAAACACTGTTTGCAACAAACCTTAATTCAACAGAACCTGCCGACATATAGTTCATATCTCTCGGTGACAACCAAGACTAAGGTGTCAACACTTTGGGGCAAAATGAGACTGCCCCTGAAGATGATTATCCGATCGAAAAGGTAATGAAGTATGCAAAGGAAGCCAGGGAAGCCGAGAGTCAGGGCGACATTGAACGATTGACGAATGCGAAAAGGGAGTTGAATCTACTGAATCGGATCATCGGTACCCGAGGACAAGTGACCAATATTTGGAAATGGTGTCTTGAACATCTCAATGAACCCTTCTCCGAGTGGCATAAAGAGGATCTGGATTACTATAAGAGGCGATATGCTGAGACGTCGGACCTTCTCGATAAAGCTCGGTACGCATATGTGATATGGACTTTTGAGAGAGACATTGACTTTGCAAAGAAGGCGATTATGCACTTTCTTGACTGTGGCGATCTTTATTTTTCGACTGGTTGGTACAAGAATGGTACCAAGTTCATTGTTATGGGCTTCTGCTTTGAGTTTGCGGCGAGACTATCGCTTTCTTTAAGGA